>Ga0210407_10000937_pt1 | contig 29437 bp, 33 predicted proteins | sample IncBWC27MmetaG_FD_150860 | JGI IMG/M metagenome (GOLD analysis project Ga0210407, IMG submission 150860) | Forest soil microbial communities from Barre Woods Harvard Forest LTER site, Petersham, Massachusetts, United States - Inc-BW-C-27-M | ecosystem: Environmental > Terrestrial > Soil >...
TGTCCAATCGCTTCTTGTGTTTGTCGCCCCGGATTTTGCGGTCCTTATAAAGCCAGTCAGTTGTGCCCTTATCCACATAGGCGCGGATTAGCATTGCGCATACGTGTGCCACGCGGTCGTTCTCCAGAATGGAAGCAACTACGGGGTCTAACTTGCGGTAGTCGCGCTTGAGTATTCTCAGGAAACGGTCACTCCAGCCTTTTGCGTTGTGACTGGACCGGTCAGTAGCGCGACTAAGAGTACGTTTTCGCATAGCGTTACCTTTCCTGGGGGCTTCCGCTCTTCTGGAATGGGATGTTGACCTCACGCACCGGTTGGTCCATTCCGCCTGGCTGCGAAGGAGCTTCGAGGCCGTCCGTGAGCAAGTAGGACTGCAGAGAGAGTGAACTCGTGGCGAAGTTCTCCAGCGCACTGATATAGGAGACTTCCAGCTGCATCAGGGTCCGCTGGGAGATGAGGACCTGCGGATAAGCCGCGGCCATATCCTGGTATTTTCTGGCATACATTTCATACGCCTTTTGCGCTCTCGGTATCATCTGGTTCTTGTAGCGATCGACCGCGGTCTGGGAGAACGTGTAGGTCTGGACGACACTTGCCGTCCGCTCCCGCAAAACAAGCTTCACCCGCTCCACTTCGCTCTTCGTCCTCTCTACCTCGGCCTTAGCGGTGGCAATGTTCCCCTGGTTACGGTTGAAGATGGGAATTTTCACGCCTGCCTCGGCGAAGCCCTGCAGTCCGACCGGTCTTCCGTTAGACACCAATTCGCCATTTTGCTGTATGCCGCCGCGGAGCTGCAGGTCGGGGACCGGTTCTCGCTTCGCGCGGGCCAAAGCTGCTTCGGCCCGTTTGACGCCGAGTTCGGCGATTCTTACGGCTGGACTCTCGTTGACGGTTTTCTCCACCAGTTCGTCCGCATTGACCGGCGGAGTGTCCTCGAGTCTTCCGTCGAGCCTCATCAAGGGAAGTCGCGGGTTTCCCACGACGGCTGCCAGCGCTTTCCAAACGCGCTGCTGGTTCTGTTCGGCCATGGTGACCGCGAGTTGTGCCTGTTGCGCTTCCACTTCTGATTCGAGCACGTCGGGAGCGTCCGCTTGGCCGACATTCGCGAGTTGATGGGAAGTCTCGACGGCGTCGTTGGCTAGCTTGCTGAGGTTTTGCCGCAGCTCCAGAGTCTGCTGGGCAGCCAGCGCCTGGATGTAAGACATCCGCACGTTTGTGACTACGCGCAGTGTTTGCTCCTCCGCCTCTGTTTCGGCCTGTTTGAGCTCCTGGTCAAAAATCTTCCGATTCAGGCCCAGCTTTCCACCTAGTACGATGTCCTGCTGAACAAAAGCGCCTTGCTCACCCCCATGAAACGACCCGCCTCGAATCTGCTCGCCCTGGTAGCCGACGGTCGGGTTCGGATAGAGTCCCGACTGCTTCTTCCTGCCTTGTGCCGCTCGGATGTTGGCAGCGGATTGCGCAAACGTCGGGTTTTTCTGCAAGGCCATCTGTTGCAGTTCTTCGAGCGTGATCGTCTTCTGCTCGGAAGCTGGAGTTTGCGCCCGGCCCGGCAACGCGACCAGGAACAAAGCCCAGGAAAAGAGGAATAGAAATCGGGTTACAGAACGGAGTGGTGACACGGTTTCGGCCCTCACTTCCATAAACTTCACCGGCGTAGTCAGGTTATTCATGTTTGTGCTCCATTCCCGGCATGTCCATCTTCTTTGGCTTGTCTTCCTGCTTCTCTCGAAGCTCCATGATCTGGTCGTACTTGTCTGGAGGCAACACGCGGACGAACGTCATCATCCCCGCCATGAAGCCGCTCCAACCGGGACGCAGGCCAAAGTTTTCAGGTTTGTCGACCATTTCGTCCATCGCCATCATGGGACCTTCCATGAAGGCGTCCTGCGGAAAGCCCGGCACGGAATTCGCATCCTTGCCGACCTCGGGCTTGCCCATCTGCATTCCCTGGTGCTGCATGCCGGGCATGTCCTGGTGCTGCATCGGGTCCCCAGGTTTCAAGGGAGAATTCGACACAGTTTGCTCCGCTGTCGAACCGACGCCCAATCCGCGACCCAGGCTCGGACCGTTTTCCTCTGACGTCGCACTTCCTTGTCGCAGCATTCCCATGCCTCGCTCCATATCCAGACCCGCGGGCATTCCATTTCGGCGGGACATCGGGCCGACCATCGACGACATCTGGTTCATCATGTGGTGGGGAAGGTGGCAATGGAGCATCCAGTCGCCGGGATTGCTGGCGACAAACTCCACATCTCGGGATTGTGCCACTCCTACTAACACCGTATTTCCCGGGCCCCACGTGGATTGGGGCTGCCGGCCTCCTTCAGTCCCTGTAACCACGAACTGGTGCCCGTGCAGGTGGATGGGATGATGGTCCATTCCCAGATTGATCAAGCGGATGCGAACACGCTCCCCGTGACGGATGATGAGTGGCGTGGTTGCCGGTCCCGCTTTGCCGTTGAAGGTGAGCCAGTTGAACTCCATGTTCATGGAGTTCGGCACCTTGATGTTGGGCAGGATGGCGTATTCCTGCAAAACGATCGCGAAGTCTTTATCGACGCGTGGCGTGTATGGCTCCCTGGGATGCATGATGAACGCGCCGATCATGCCCATCATTTCCTGCATCGCCATGTGCGAGTGGTAGAAATAGGTCCCCTCCTGATGGAGCGTGAATTCATAGACAAACCGGCCGCCCGGAGGGATAGGGTCCTGACTCGAACCGGGCGATCCGTCCATCGCTATCGGGATTTCGAAGCCATGCCAGTGCATGGAGGTCGCTTCGGGGAGGTGATTGTCCACGATGATGCGAACGCGATCACCCTGGTTCACTTGAATCGTCGGTCCGGGAGCGCTGCCGTTGTAACCCCAGAGGTCAACGATCCGCCCGGGAACAATTTCTTGCTTGACCGGCTCGGCGATGAGATGGAATTCCTTTACATTGCCGTCCATACGCCACGGCAGTTGGGCCACGTCCGGCGTCTCGACGAGCAGGGGAGAAGCGTGGCCGCGCTGTGGCTGTTTCCTGTCGTCCATTTTCATTCCCGGCATGGCGCGGGACAAGTCCTTCTCCTGCTCCTGGGCCAAAAGCATTTTCGCTGAAGCCATGGCGCCGGCTCCGGCAAGAATATTTCGCAAAAAACCACGTCTACTGCTCATGTTTTTCCCTTCAAAACCATCTGTTGGAAGTTGGATTAGAGATGCAGCGCACTCTTATGGGCCATTCGAAACAGACGAACCCCAGGCAGAGGCCTGCACGAAGGACAAATTCCTGGTTGAAGAGGTTTCTAGATACGAAGGGCAACTGGTGTGGGCGCGAAGCTGCAACTGTGTGGAGGAGATTGGGAAAGCAAGAATCGTTCACTCTCAATTGATTCTTGCCAAAGACCGGTAGAGGACCGGGGCCCATTGGGCCCTGATATTGGGCGGTCAGCAAAAGAAGCTCGCGCAGCCTCCTGGAGGGCCTGAACCTGAGCAATCATTTCACAAGGCGCAGTCTGCAACGGCAAGGTCCCTATGATCTCAAGACACTCCGCACAATCTACACGTGCGCGGTGAACAGGGGAGTGATGATGGGGTGAAGAGAACCTTGGTTCTGTTTGGTGGTGTTGATCGGTTTTTTTCTGACCACGGACGGCGCAGTAGGCTTCACAGATTGAGGCTGCGGTTGTATTGGCGCCAATAAGCGCCGTTACAAGCAGGGTCGCCGCTAGCCTGCGATGAAACATCATCCTTAATAATATACTGGTGGCGCAGCTGTGACGGCAAACCCGGTTACGCGATACTCACAGCCCCTGCCGCCGGCTGGTTTTCAAACGTTCGGTGATACACTTCGTTCGGGAAGACGACGAATCCATGAAACCACCATCGAACGTCAAGACGCCAGCGCAATACATCGCCTCACTCCCCGCCGCTCGTGCGAAGACGATCGCGACGGTGCGCGCACTCGTGAACAAGCACATTCCGCGCGGCTACGATGAGTGCCTCGTCTGGGGCACGATCGGCTGGACGGTCCCCCTGTCTCGATATCCAGACACTTATAACAAGCAGCCGATCACTTACGTCGCGCTCGCGTCGCAGAAGAACTACTGCACGCTCTACCTGATGGGCGCGTTTTGGAGTCGTCAGCTCGATCAGCTGAAGGCGGCGTTCAAGGCGGCGGGGAAGAAGCTCGACATGGGGAAGTGTCGCGTTCATTTCGAGTCGCCGGACGATTTGCCGCTCGCAGCGATTGGCAAGCTGATCTCGGCGATTTCGAGCGAGAAGTGGATCGAGATGTACGAACAATCGCGCTTGATGACCAAGGCAGGGCAGGCGCAGATGGCGAAGCAAGGCGCCCCATCGGCGAGCAAGGTGGCCGCCAGGCGCGTCGGCACAAAGCGTCGGCGGTAAACTTTCCCGGCATGACTCGCCAGTACCGGGCCACCACGTTTTCCATTTCTGTTGCGGGTGCCCTGGCCATTGCGGCGTGTGAAGGGATGTGCGTCCAGAGGTCAATGGCTCGAAAGGGAATCTGCAGCTCTCAATAACGCCGATTCTTCCGGCGTTGATCGGGCGCAAGATAGGGCGCAAGTGATGCTTCCCGATCCGGCCCCATCAGCAACCTGGAGTGTTCAAATATTCGGCAGGGAGGAATGGCGCGTGAAGGCCCTTCGTTTCAATGCTTTTGGCGATCTTTCTACATTGAAACTTGAAGATGTTCTAGACCAGCCCGTTGGCCCTGGCGAGGTCAAGGTCCGTGTCAAGGCCGCATCCATCAATCCCAGTGATGTGAAGAACGTGCAAGGAAAGATGGAAGGCACCACGCTGCCCCGCGTGCCCGGCCGGGATTTCGCCGGAATCGTAGTCGAAGGCCCGGCGGATTTGCTGGGCCGGGAGGTTTGGGGCACGGGTGGGGACACGGGATTCACTCGCGACGGGAGCCACGCGGAATTCATCACCATCCCCGCGGATGCCGCGCTCCCCAAGCCGCACAATCTCAGGTTCGAGCAGGCAGCGTGTGTCGGCGTGAACTTTATTGCGGCGTATCTGGGGCTCGTCCGTTGTGCGAACGTCCGGGCCGGCGAAACCCTTCTGGTGACCGGAACTCGAGGCGGAGTTGGGTCCGCGGTATTGCAGCTTGGCCAGGCTTTCGGCGCCAAGCTCATTGCAGTCGAGCGCGTTCCCCTTGCTCCCGGCGCCTTTGGCGAGTTGCGCCTGCTGGGGCATGTGGATACAAGTCGAGAAAACCTGAACGATGCGGTGCGCAAGATCACCGGCGGTAAAGGCGTGGATGTGGCCTTCGACTGCGTCGGCGGCGCACTCTTCGAGCCCGTACTCTCGACCCTCGGACAACTCGGCCGCCAAATCGCGATCACTTCTGTCGGCGCCCGGCGCGTGAGCTTCGACCTGCTCGATTTTTACCACCACCGCGCGACTCTCTTTGGCGTCGATACGCGAGCGCTGACGGTTACAGACTGCGCCAAAGTCCTCGGTGCGATGTCACCGTTGTTCGAGCACGGCCGTCTTCGGCCCTCGGCGATTACCAGGCGTGGATCGCTGCGAGACGCCCAGGAACTGTACTCGTTCGTCGACCAGGGCGGAGTTGGGAAAGCCGTCTTTGTTTTTGAATGAAATGATCAACGGACAAGCTGATAAAAGGCGCTGAAGCGGAGCCGGAACCTGCGACCAGCGGGCCTTCGTGCGCTGCAGGCGGCAGTGGTAGACTGCAAGCATATGGCTACCCAAAAGAAAAAGAAAAAGAAACAGACGAAATCGAAGAGAGCTGCCGGTAAGCAGGTCACGGCAGGGAAGAGGCTGACTCGCAAAGCGAGGCGCGCTCCTAAGAAGAAATCAGCGAAGAAGAAGGCAACTCGTAAAAAAGCGACCAAAAGAAAGTCGGTCGCCAGGAAAGCAATCAGCCGGAAGACGGCGAGCGCGCGTACTAAACGGGCTCGGAAGAAGAGCCAGAGCGTTGCTACCTTCCCGTTCCCATCGGGTGGACGGAGATCGGGTTCTGGAGGGCAATCGGGAGATTTGCAGGGATTGTCCCGAAGCAAAGGTGCGGATTCGGAAAGCGTCGACGAACTGCTCGAGGAAGGGAACGCGTTCGAAGCCGACGTAGTGTCGGGCGTGGAAGAAGCGGACAGTGCTGACGAGAGGGAAGTGCACACGCATGAGGTGCCGGAGGATGATGTACCCGGCGAATATCTGGACAAAGATTAAAGTATTCGCGACAATCTCGCTCAACTCGCAGCCGGCCGGTCAGCAACGTCAGCCGCATTGAGCCTTAAGTCATCAATGGTCATCGGTCCGCCGCTCTGCTGATGGTCATAGTGGTGTTCGTAGACTACGAGCGACGCGCTCCATTTCCGGAGGGAGCGCCAACTCAGTGTGCTGGTTCTGCCCGTCACTCCCACCAGGTCGAGTGTCCACGCAGAATGCGTCTCGTCCGCGGCGTCTCCAGGAATCGCGGTCTCTCGAAGGGATACCGAGATACCCCCGATTTCAGACAACAGGTGAAGCGGGACCAGGAAATTGGAGAGAAGCGAGCGCACTCTCGCTTTTCCACGAATCGGTTCTTCCGCGGTTTCGTCGCTTACCTCGATATCGTCGTCATAAAATGCATCGAAGATCTCAAGATATTCTTCGAAGCTTCTGCTGATCTCAGCCTGGACAATGGCTGCGTTCAGGGCCCGTTCCCGAGTCTGGGAACTCGTGTACAGGTCGCGATTAAAGAGTTCAGCGGTGACGAAGCTCTGTTGATCAATCATTGAAATCCCTCCAAATCTGGATCGAAACGCATGCCGAGCGCTTACACTTGCGCTAAACCGCCATCCACAAACAATTCCGTTCCCGTGATATAGCTGCTGTCGTCGGATGCGAGAAACACCACGGCCCTGGCGATCTCATCGGGTGTGCCAAGCCGGCCGAGCGGAACAGTGCTGGAAATCATCTTCAGTCGTTGCTGGCCCGCTTCTGTGGACCCCAGCAGGTCATTCAGTCCGGGCGTGTCGGTGGCTCCTGGGCTTACCGCGTTCACGCGAATGTGGCGGTCCTTCAGGTCCGTTGTCCAAGTCCGCGCGAACGAACGCACAGCGGCTTTTGTGGCGCTATAAACACTGTTCGCCGGCAAGCCCTTGCTGCCGACGATGGACGCATTCAGGATGATCGAAGCGCCGTCCGGCAACAGCGGAAGCGCCTTCTGGACCGTGAAAAACAGGCCTTTTACGTTGATGTTGAAGATCGAGTCATAGAACTCCTCGGTTATCGTGCCGAAGGGCGCATACCTCGCGATACCGGCATTCGCGAACACAACATCGAGCTTGCCTTTCTCCCGCTTGATTTGCGCGAACAACCGATCAAGATCGCCGAGGTTCGACACGTCTCCCCTTACGCCGGTCACATTTCTTCCGATCTCTTTTACCGCCGCAGCCAACTCCGGATCGCGGCGTCCCGTGATGAAGACGTGCGCCCCTTCGCCCACAAACTGCTTGGCCGTCGCGAGACCGATGCCGCTGTTGCCGCCAGTAACGAGTGCAATCTTTCTTTCAAGCTTGCCCATGTTGTTCTCCTTGGCTGTCATCTTTAGTTTGCTGTTTCGCGTAAGGTTGCTATTCGCGGGCCAAAACCACCTGTCCCAAATGGTAGGACGCGTGGTTGGTTCGCCCCAGGAGGACAGCCAATCGGTTTCGGGTCGGATCTTTGGCGTAGTCTTCCTCGGAGACCGCTTTGTGCCGCTGCAACCATTCGTCCGCGGAAAGGGTTGCAAACTGCGAAAGCAGCTTGCCGTTCACTTCGTCCCAATACGTCTTCAGCTCTCTCGCGGAAGGGAGCTGTGTGGTTGTCTTATCTGGATTCGAAACGAAGATGGCATCTAATTCGGGGTGCAACCGCGGTCCAAAGCCCAGAATCGGAAACATCGCATCGTGAATCGCAGTCAAATGCCCCCAGATATAGATGAGACGATTCTTGCCCGGCGCCACTTCTTTGAGCAGTTGGTCTTCGGTGAGATTTGAGAATATCTTGTCGGCTCTTTCCACGACCTGTTCCCAGGGTTTAAGCACGACCTTCGCCAATAACTGTTCAGGTGTCATTTGATCCTTTGCGTTCTATTCTGGATTATCTTTATAATCCAGCTACAGGATTAGAATGCGCAATCCGGATTTGGTTACATTCTTTTTTCGGGAGGGACCATGGGCCATTCCAAGGGTGAAAAGGCGAAGACCCACAAGCGCATCGTCGAAATCGCCTCCAGGCGGTTTCGCGAAGACGGCCTTGCCGGGGTTGGAATCGCGGAACTGATGAAGGAAGCCGGTCTTACCGTGGGCGGCTTCTACAAGCATTTCGATTCGCGTGACGACTTGGTGGCCGAAGCGGTCGGCTCTGCATTCGGCGGCTTGAAGCGCCGGGTGGAGGCTGCGGCATCCGGCGGACCGGCGGTTTCCTACGCCGGGCTGATTGACGACTATCTGAACAAGGCGCATCGCAACAATCCAGGCGGGGGCTGTGCCTTCGGCGCTCTGGCGGGGGACATCGCGCGCAGCGATAAGCGGACCCGCGCACTTGCCTCCCAACAGGTCCGGAACTACCTTCAATTGATCGCCGGTTTGCTTCCCGGCAAGGACAGGCGTGCGGCAAGATCGAAGGCCATCTTGACTTTCAGTGCGCTTGTCGGGGCACTGGCGCTGGCACGCGCCGTATCGGAAGAGGCGCTTTCCCTTGAAATCCTGAAGACCGTGGCAGAAGCCCTGAAGAATTCCGTCGCCTAAGACGCCAGGCAGATAGAGCCGTGTCTCCCTGAGTCGCCAGTGTAGAATTGTGTCGCTTTGAGTCGTCCAGGCGGTCTGGTGCATCCATTGCAAAAGTCCGGACCCGCGCCAGACTCCCAGTCCGCCAGCCCCAGGGGAAATCCGTTGGATGATCGGAGGTAACAGCAATGTCGTTTCTACCGTCAGTACGTTACAGGGTGCTTGATGTCCTGCTGTTTGGAGGTCTTCTCCTGTCCCTCAGCGGCTGCAGCGGCGGGAAAGCGGCGTCAGCTCCTCCTCCGCCTCCCCTCGTAGAAGTCGCCACCGTAGTGCAGCAGGACACGCCCATCTACAGCGAATGGATGGCCACGCTGGACGGATACGTGAACGCCCAGATCCAGCCTCGCGTTGCCGGGTACATCATCAGGCAGGGCTACAAAGAAGGGAGTGTGGTGAGGAAAGGGGAGGTCCTCTTTGAGATTGATCCCCGCCCGTTCAAGGCCGCGCTGGACCAGGCGAAGGCGCAGCTCGCGCAGGCCCAGGCCCAGCTTGGCAAGGCGAGCCTCGATGTCGAGCGCGACACGCCTTTAGCGCAAGCGCGGGCCATCGCGCAAAGCCAACTCGATACGGAGATCCAGGCGAAGCTGGGTGCGCAGGCCGTGGTTTTGGCGGAGAAAGCGAACGTCGAGCAAGCTGAACTCAACCTGGAGTTCACCAAAGTCACGTCGCTGGTCGGCGGGATCGCGGGCATCGCGCAAGTGCAGATCGGAAATCTGGTTAGCCCGACCTCCATACTTACCTCGGTGTCGCAGGTGGACCCAATCAAGGCTTACTTCACCGTAAGTGAGCAGGAGTTCATGGATTTCCATCGCAGGTTTCCGACGCAGGAGAGCGTAGAGGAGCAGCGAAAGCGCATACCGCTGGAGTTGCTGCTCGCCGATGGAAGCGTCTATGAGCGGTCTGGAGCCATCTACTTCGCCGACCGTCAGGTAAATCCCGCCACCGGGGCCATACGGATCGCGGGCGTTTTCGCAAACCCCAACAATCTCCTTCGTCCGGGCTCGTACGGGCGAATCCGCGCATCCGTGAGGACGCAGAATGGCGCCTTGCTGGTCCCGCAGAGAGCGGTGATTGAGCTTCAAGGAAGCCATCAGGTCGCGGTGGTCGGGAGTGACAACAAAGTCAGCGTCCGTCCGGTCGCGGTGGGAGAACGAGTGGGAAAGCTGTGGATCATCACTGAGGGTCTGAAGCCAGGAGAACGAGTAGTGGTCGAAGGGCTGATGAAAGTGAGAGACGGCGCTCCCGTAAGAGTAGGCTCCGCCGAATCGGCCAAGGCGGGAGGCTAGCGATGTCCAAATTCTTCATCAACCGTCCGATCGTTGCCATCGTGATCTCGATGCTGACGGTGATCGTCGGCGCCATCACCATCTTCAGTCTTCCGGTGTCGCAGTTTCCGGCGATCGCGCCCCCGGAAGTGCAGGTGCAAACCACCTATATCGGCGCCGATGCGCAAACAGTGGAGCAGTCTGTCGCCACGCCGATCGAGCAGCAGATGAGCGGCGTCGACAACATGAACTACATGTATTCGGTGAACTCCTCGACCGGTGAGATGAGACAGATCATCGACTTCGACGTGAAGACCGATCCGAACACCGACCTGATCCTGGCCCAGCTGCGCGAGAGTCAGGCGGCTTCGCAACTTCCCATTGAGGTCACGAACTTCGGTGTGACTGTGCAGAAGACGCTCACCGCACCTCTCATGCTGATCAGTCTCTATTCGCCCAGCGGCATCTATGACTCGAAGTTCCTGGCGAACTACGCCTACATCAACCTTAACGACCAGCTGACGCGCGTACCCGGGATCGGAAGCGTGCAGGTGTTTGGCGCCGGCAGGTATGCGATGCGGTTGTGGGTAAAACCCGATCAACTGGCCAAGCTCGCCATCACAGTTCCCGAGATCGTGGCCGCGATCCAAGCGCAGAATACCGTGAACCCGGCGGGCCAGATCGGCGGAGAGCCCGCACCCTCGGGGCAGGAATTCACCTACTCGGTCCGGGCCCAGGGCCGGCTGACTACACCGGAAGAATTTGAACAAATCGTTGTCCGCGCCGCGCCGGATGGCGGGATCGTGCGGATCAAGGACGTGGCTCGTGTTGAGCTGGGCGCGCAAGACTATACGATCATCGGCCATTTGAACGGAAAGCCAAGCGCGATCGTCGCCGTGTATCAATTGCCGGGCTCGAATGCCGTGGAAGCTGCGGACGGAGTGAAGAAGCTCCTCGCGGAAGAGAAGCAAAGGCTGCCTCAAGGCGTCGACTACACCATTGCTTTGGACACAACGCACGCTGTGTCGGAAGGCATCAAGGAGATCGTCGTGACCCTGTTGATCGCCATTGTTCTGGTGATCATCGTGGTGTACATCTTCCTGCAAGGCTGGCGCGCCACACTTATCCCGCTGCTGGCTGTGCCGGTTTCTCTGGTGGGGACCTTTGTCCTCTTTCCCGTGTTTGGTTTTTCCATCAATACTCTTTCGCTGTTCGGTCTGGTCCTGGCCATCGGTCTGGTTGTAGATGACGCCATCGTCGTGGTGGAGGCAGTCGAGCACCACATCGAAGAAGGTATGTCGCCGAAAGACGCAACCTTCAAGGCAATGGAGGAGATTACCGGGCCTGTCGTGGGCATTGCCCTGGTGCTTTCCGCGGTGTTCATTCCTACGGCGTTCATTCCCGGCATTACCGGACGCCTCTACCAGCAGTTCGCCGTGACCATCGCAATTTCCGTCCTGCTTTCCGCGTTCAATGCGCTTACGTTGAGCCCTGCTCTCTCGGCGTTGCTGCTGCGGCCGCGCAAAGAGAGTGGCGGCCTGTTGCGCAAATTCTTCGACTGGTTCAACCGGGTCTTCGATCGTGCAAGGGACGGATACGTACGCGTAGCCGGCGCGCTCGTTCGCAAGAGCGTGATTGCTTTCGCTGTCCTCATCGTGTGCGGAATCCTGGCAGGGGTCTTCGGCGCGAAGCTGCCTTCGAGCTTCCTGCCGGACGAGGACCAGGGTTACATGTATCTGAACCTGCAGCTTCCCAACGCTTCATCGTTACAGAGGACGGAGGCCACCGCGAACGAGATCGAGAAACTGCTGGCGGAAACCCCGGGTGTCGCATCGACGACCAGTGTTGTCGGGTTCAGCCTGCTGAGTCTCACGCGGTCGAGCTACAACGCGTTTTTCTTCGTCACCCTGAAGGAGTGGAAGGACCGCCAGAAAAGGGAAGAGCAGTACCAGTTCATCCGGCAGAGGGTGAACCAGAAGCTCGCTGGTCTTCCCCAGGGCATTGCGTTCTCGTTCTCGCCACCGGCCATTCCCGGCGTAGGGACCTCCGGGGGATTCACGTACGTGCTCGAAGACCGGTCGGGGAGGGATGTGGAATTTCTTGCCGACAACGTGAACAAGTTCCTTGCCGCGGCGCGGAAGCGTCCGGAACTCGCCACCGTGAATACCACGTTCCTGCCCAGAGTGCCGCAACAATTCATCGCGGTTGACCGGGACAAGGCGCTCAAGCAGGGCGTTGATATCAAAGACGTCTATCGAACCATTCAGGCGTTTATGGGAGGATCGTTCATCAACTACTTCAACCGCTTCGGCCGTCAGTGGCAGGTCTATGTCGAGGCTGAAGGAGCGTATCGCAACCGTGCCGAGAATGTCGGACAATTTTACGTTCGGAACGCGGCGGGTGACATGGTGCCTCTTTCCGAGTTGACAAGATTTGAATCGCGTTCCGGTCCTGAATTCACCATGCGCTACAACCTGTATCGGTCCGCACAGATCATCGGCAGTGCGGCGCCCGGATACAGCTCGGCGCAGGCAATGGAAGCTCTGGAAAAGGTTTTTGCGGAAACCATGCCGCCGGAAATGGGATACGACTACATGGGAATGTCGTTTCAGGAAAAGAAAGCCCAGGAAGGCGTGTCCCCGACCGTGATCTTTGGTTTTTCTCTTCTCGTCGTATTCCTGATACTCGCGGCCCTCTATGAGAGTTGGTCATTGCCCTTCAGCGTCTTGCTGAGCACGCCGGTCGCGGTCTTCGGCGCCTTTATGGTGCTCTGGCTTCGGCGTGTCATTCTCGGTCTCTTCCTGCCGCCTTATATGGTGCAGATCGAAACGGATGTGTATTCACAAATCGGTCTCGTGATGCTGATCGGCCTGGCGGCAAAAAACGCCATCCTGATCGTTGAGTTCGCAAAGGATGCGTACGAAAAAGGACAGCCGCTGGCGGAAGCTGCGCTCGCAGCCGCGCGGTTGCGCTTGCGGCCCATCCTGATGACCTCATTCGCGTTTGTACTTGGCTGCGTGCCGCTCTGGACCGCAACCGGAGCCGGGTCCGTAGCGCGCCAGATTATGGGCACCACGGTGATCGGAGGAATGTTGGCGGCCACATTGATCGCCGTATTCATTATTCCTGTGCTCTTCGTCGTTGTAGAAAGGCTTTCGCAGAGGAGACGAGGTGAGGCGGTTGCGCCTGCGACTTCACCTTTACCGGCCCAGGGAGATGATTGAGATGAATGCCAGAAAAAAGATATTCGTCGTTGGGTTCCTCACCATGTTGTGCTCGGGTTGCGCCGTAGGACCTAATTACAAGAAGCCGGCCGTATCCGTGCCTCCCGAATATAGAGGTCTGTCGCCGGACCAAACGGGCAAGTCTACAGTGGAGTCGTTCGGCGACCAGAAATGGTTTGACGCATTCCAGGACGAGGCTTTGCGCGATCTCATCCAGACGGCCCTGAAGCAGAACTATGACGTACGGATCGCGGCAGCAAGGATCCTTGAGGCGCGAGCGCAGCTTGGCATCACGCGGGCGGACCAACTGCCCTCCGTCGAGGCCGGCGCATCGGCAGTGAATGAACGCACTCCTCAGTCAGTCGGCAGGCCAAGCATCGAGACCAGCTCCAGTCAGGTGAGTTTATCGCTGGCATGGGAGCTGGATTTTTGGGGAAAATTCCGGCGCGCCACGGAGTCTGCCCGGGCCAATCTGCTTTCACAGGAATGGGCGCAGCGGCAGGTCATCAGTTCGCTGGTGAGCGACGTTGCCGGCGCCTATTTTCAGTTGCGCGAATTGGACCTGGAACTTGAAATCTCACGCCAGACGCTCACGTCTCGCCAGGGTTCGCTGCGACTGACCCAGATCCTCGCCGATGGCGGGGCCACTTCCATGCTCGATGTACGCCAGGCTGAGCAGCTGGTCTACACCGCGGCGGCCGCCATCCCCGACCTGGAACAGCGGATCGAGCAGCAGGAGAACTTCATCAGCATTCTTCTGGGCAAGGACCCGCAAGCTGTGGCGCGCGGCAGGCAGCTTGTCGATCAGCCCCATGCGCTGGAAGTTCCCGCGGGACTTCCGTCATCTTTGTTGGAGCGTCGCCCCGACATCCGCCAGGCCGAGCAGCAGTTGATCGCGGCCAACGCGCAGATCGGCGTCGCCAAAGCAGCGTACTTTCCCCAGATCTCGCTGACGGCCGACGGTGGCTATCAGAGCTCCGCTCTGAGCGGTCTCTTCGCCGGGCCCGCCGGGCTCTGGACACTTGGCGGCAGCGCGGTGCAACCGCTGTTTGAAGGTGGCAGGATCCGGAATGGAGTCAGGTTGGCCGAGGCCCGCACTGACGAAGCAACTTTGGTCTACCAGCGCACTGTCCAGCAGGCCTTTCGAGATGTTTCCGATTCGCTGGTCGGATACCGCAAAAGCCAGGAGTTCCGCATCCAGCTGGAACAGTTGACACACTCAGCCGAAGAAGCGCAGAAGTTGTCGAATATGCGGTACAGGGGCGGCGCTACCAGTTATCTTGAGGTACTCGACAGCGACACCAGATATTTTTCTGCTCAGCTTTCTCTCGCCCAAGCGCAGCTTCGGGAACTGCAATCCCTCGTCCAGATCTACCGGTCTCTCGGAGGCGGATGGCAACAGTGAGTCAAAGCGCCTGGTAAGAGAAGCAATTAGCAATTGGCAATTAGCAATTGGCCAAAGGCGAGCAACCCGCCGAAAGAGGTTCGGATGCTTTCATCGACAAATTTCTGGATGGGTTTTGCCGGGCTGATCTATCTTGTCGCCGGAGTTTTCATACTTCGAAAAGAGATCGGCGCGGCCCGCGGCTGGGACAAGCTCATCACCCTGGGCACTGTATTCATCGCCGTTCCACTCGCTGTATTCGCGCCGGAGCATTTCCGCGGGCCGATGTTTGTCCAGAATATGGTCCCGTCCTGGATGCCGGGGCCGCACTGGTTCTGGGCGTATTTTGTCGGGTGCGCGCTGCTCGCGGCAGCTACCAGTCTTACGCTGCGGAAGTTCGTACGCTTGTCATCCACCCTGCTCGGATTGATGTTCTTTCTATTTGTCTGCATGATTTATCTGCCGTCTGCGCTCCGCCATCCCACAAATCGATTCGCGTGGATCTACCTGCTAAGAGATCTCAGTTTTGCTGGAGGCGCATGGGCCCTCGCCGGACTGCAGAGTCGCGCCCGGTCGCCGCAACAATCGAAATGGATGATTTTGTTTGGGCGCATGGTCATAGCGACTGCCGCGATCTTTTTTGCCGTACAACATTTTCTTCATCCCGAGTTTGCGCCTGGCGTTCCTTTGGAAAAGCTGACGCCATCATGGATCCCGTTCCCCAGCGTATGGGGATATCTCGCGGGAGCGGTCCTGCTGGCCGCTGGAATCGCCCTGGCCATGAACATAAGATCGCGGATGGCCGCAGCCTCGATTGGCGTATTAATGACCGCCGTCACTGTCTTCCTATATCTGCCTATTTTGGTCCTCGCCCACGGCGGACCGGAGATCAATGAAGGCTTAAATTACGTCGCGGACACATTGCTCTTCGCCGGAGCAGCACTCGCCCTGGCGTCGGCATTGCCGCAGCGGTCCTGACTGCTTCTTTTTCCGATCTGCGTCATCGGCGCAAATCAGCGGTAAGGTTTTGCTTTGGCCGGTTGCGAATTGCCAATTCCTAATTGCTGCTTTTCATCCCCTACTTCTTTTCTTCCGGCTTCGCGGTAGGCGGGAGGAGTCCGTTCAGACGGAGATACATTGCCGCCGCAGCGTAGTGGTCCGCCCAACTGCCGGACAAAGTCATATAGGCCCAGGCCCGTGGCCGCGGCTTGTTATCAAACCAGGTGATGTTCTCATTGATCTTGGAGTCATCGGCTTTGGCCAGCGCCGAGTCGCAGAATGCAAACGAAGCTTTGAGCGCGGCGACCAGCTTGTCCTTGCCTTCTGTGCCTTTCATTTCCTCCGTCGCCGGCCGCGGAACATCGCCCACGTTGGAACAGAAGAAGTAGTTGCTGGACACGATATGGCCAGCCAGATGGCCGAAGGTCATCTGCTCCGGCGTGGGCTTGTAGCCGAACTTGTCAGCCGGCATTGCTTCAAAGGCTGCAATCATGTTTTTCTCCCGTCCCGCGAGCATCGCCCGCATAACGTCGGAGACCGGCGACTTGGTTTGCTGTCCCAGAGCGGCGGCGGACAGAAGAAGAACAACGGAATACAAAAGAGAGCGCTTCATGAATCCTCCATTCCTTCACAACGAAGGATAGACCAGCCTGCCGCGCGCGTCCATACGCCGACGAAATCCGGGCGAAAGCCAGGGCCACCCTGCCAGGGCACGCGGCTAGCGCCACTTCATCTGGAGACTTGTTTGAAGTCGAAATAAGCCAAATTCATGTTGCCGTTCGTCACAATGTGTACGGTGAGAACGTTTTTCCCTTTGCTGAGACGAACTTTGAAAAGCTGCGAAGCCAGATTCCAGTGGTGCCACTGACGCCAGGGCAGCGGGTCGGCAGGATCCTTTGTCGACGCGATCTCCAGAGGTCCGGTTGCGTCCCTTCCATTCACATCCACGGATATTGTTCCACCTCGATTCGATGTGTAAAGGAAATCGGCTGCGTAGGTTCCCGAGTGTGTCACCTCTACTGTGATGTTGAACCACTCTCCGGGTTCGGTCCAGCCCACATAGGGAAGCCCTGCGGGAGGAACAACCTTGTTGAAGGGGTTGTCGTCGATCGGATCCGGCTTCCTCTGAAACTTCGTGTAGGAAGTATCCACTCCCTCATGGATACGAAATTCGTTGAGGTAAGTCCCATCAGCAGGATTCAACTCTCCGCTGCCGTGGTTCTTCTGATCGGTGTCGTGATACGCGACTCCTTCGCCGCCAAGGTCGTAGTAAGCGCACAATACCCGTCCCGGTACTTTTTGCGGACCGCTGCTGTAGCGGCTGTCGTGATAAGGCAAGCCTTTATACTGGTGCAAAAACGATTGGGGGAATGCGGTTGTCGGTAGCAGCGAAGCGGCAATCAAGAATAACGAAAACACTCTCCGGCTCATTCTCCAACTCCCCTCCGAACCAATCGCGCAACTCCGCTTTACAGCGGGTCAAGTGCATCCTGGACTTCAGCTGACCTGGAAAAGTTCGATCCCATCCGGTTTTCCGAGATTGCGCGAATACTTTTTGTCCGTCCCATTGTTCCAATGTTCGTGTACACCAAGGCTGCGGCATCGGATGCCGTCGCGTTCAGGATCGTAGAACGTCTTCGAGGGTGGGTCATGAGCCAGGGCAGCTTCGCGCAAGTAGTTATCCGCATTCGCCATGTCCGGAAGGTCCGGCCATTCCGAAATGAGAAAGTCGAACCCAACGGAGTCGATCGCTACGCCGTCGAATGACATGAAAATGCTATTCGGCCAGGCATCGTTGAAGGGCGCCGTCTTCCACCTACGATGAGGCGGACCATCCACATTGTCGTTTCCATAGAGCCCATCAATAATAAACAGCATGGTTTTCTCGCCGAGGTCCTTGTGGCCCAAAAAATCTGTGAATGCCGAGTAGCTTGCGGAACCGTCGCGGTTGGGGGGGAAACCGTCGTGCGCGTTCTTGCGCCAGTCGGGATTGATACTCGTCGCGCCAAACAGATTCTTTGCGCAAAGTGTCACGCCGGTACTCACATGCGCTCTCAACACCGCAGCATCAATGAGGTAGGTGGCGTCAACCACGGTGGTATCGAGGCCCGAAGCGTTGCGGCTTGTAACCGAGAAAGGGATCGCGTTGGGCTTGAACTCGGCCTTCACTCGTCCATCGCCTCCGATATGGTCCACAAACACCACGCCGGGAAATTCATGGTGAATCTTGTCGTAAAGATTTCTCGGGATGAACCGGCTGGAATCGAAGAGGGTGATCGCTGATTCCGGCACTCGTCCTGGACCGGTCAACTGCCGGACGAGCGAGAGGATCAAATGGGGCGACGAGTTCAGGCGTTCGATCGTTCCATGGTCCGTTGTGTTGTTCAGGTTCGCCTTGATGGCGATCTTCTCCCCGGCCTTGTATCCGGCTTTGCCGCGACCATGAGCGCGATTGAAGTAATGAAAGATGGAGCTCCATGCCTGGGCATCGTTTTTTTCATTTGTAAGGCCGCGAATGGACCGCGAAACCATGCGGTCAATTACAGACTGGTCGTTGTTAGCATCGGTCCACCAGGAACCTGTGCCATCCCACTTCACTGCCGCGGGATCGTGCGCCCAAGTGACTCGGCCGGGAATGACGCCGCGGGGAACTCCCAATGGGGAAAGGGCTTCGAACAAGGAGGGCCGCAGGCAGGCGGCCGCTGCGATAGAAATGGCGAATTGTCGGCGCGTGATGTCCATTTTAACTTGCTACTCTAGCACAAGAATCTTGCCGTGCGCACGCCGACGCGCAGGGTCACTCCATGACTTTTACTTATCATGGATGTCCCCGGGTTTCCCCCGGTTTCCCGATCTGTGTCATCCGCGTAAATCAGCGGTGAGATTCTGCTCTGGTAATTGCCAATTGCTGTTGTGAAGCACGTTCAGTGCCGGGCCGGGAATGTGCTCAATATGGGACATCATTCACTTATATAGGAGCCTACAGTGAGAAGCGTAGAGGTTTCTAACCACAAAATATAAAGCGGGAGCATCATAATGACAGTGCTACATGACAGTATCAAGGAGTCCTCGAACGGCGCCGGGAAGCAGGCCGAATCGATGAAGAGTTGCTTCGGCACTATTTACCCGGACTTAGACCATTTTCAATTCGGGAAACCATTGGTCGGAAGAGTCTTTCAAATTCGCATCGATTGCCAGGGGGCAGGCCATAGAGAGCGCAAGATGGATGTCGATCTTAAGGCATGGCACGACTGCCAGCAATGTGAAGACTTCCGCAATTGTTATGACTTCTCGACGGCCAAGCTGCAAATGCAGCGCGTGCTCCGGGAGTTGTAAACAACGTCTGGAAATCTGGGGCAGGAACATGTGAAAAACTGATTGTCCCCGACTTTTGGCCTTTTCCAGGCGAGTGAAAATGCATGCCCGAGCGCCAAAGATCGCTTGCAGGGCGTTGAAATCCCGAAATTTCCCGGCGCTCGAATTCGTCATCCTCAGAAATTCGTTCTTCCGTCCCCGGTTTCCTCCGGGTTTCTCTGCTGCTATTTTGTTTGCTTTATGTCGTTGTACTTGTCGCAACTCATGACTGCTCCCGTGGTAAGCCGTGCGGAGCAGAACATACTCTCGTAGGAATGTCCAAAGGCATCGTCGTAGTAAATCGCGCCCATGACAATCGCCCCAGCGTCGGTGGAGTTTATCTTGTCAACGCCTTCCTTGCTTACGGGGACACTGCTGAATATGGTTGTGAATTGAGAGTATCCCTGGGGAAAAACGGTAACGGTTTTTGGACTGGGCCTGGCCTCACACTGGGCCCTGGTGGGAACTGGAATATCGGAGAGTTTTACGCCAAAGCTTATAGCGGCACAGAATCGCACGTTACGGGCTGAAGACTTCCCGTAGTTGGTAAAACGAACATCCCACAGAATGGGATGGTCCGCTTCTACGATTGGCTTTTGTGGTGTCGCCCACATCACTGGGGACTCGTCAATCCTGAAATTCTCTTGAGCATTACTGATGGCTGCTTCCGTGAGAGCAATTTGCTTCTGCATGGCGCGGAGTTGAAAGATGTAAATGACGGCCACGAGAATTCCAAGCGACACACCAGTGATCTCAAGCCATTTCTTCCGCTTGGGAGTGGTGTCGTGGTCGTTGGTGCCGGACTTTGTGGGACCAGGAGGGGCTGGAGGCGCCTCCGACGTAACCACACCAGACCCTTCATTGCTCTTATTTTGGGGGTCTTCGCTTTCTCGGCGGGGCTTTGCCTTGCTGTTACGCTTTGTGGCCATCTATGCGTATTGATTGTAACCTTTGGGCCCGGAAAAAGGGGTCGGCCTGAGAGCCTGTCGGAGATAGAATTTCTTGGACGAAGAATCAATAAGTTACGGCGACTGCCATCTCTGTAAGTGATTGGTTCTTCGTTCTAAACTTTTTCTGTCCGCTATGGGCAGTAACGTATATTGAGACACGGAACCAGTATAGAGGGAACCAGGCCGATTTTTAGTCCCTACAGGAGGAACGCCTGCACAATCTCTCTGACGCGCTCTCGGTCGAAATTCGGGGGATCGGTTATCCCTTTCTGAATCCTGGCGCGAATCTCGGATTCAGACGCTCCAGCCCGTCTCGCACTCTCGACCTGCCCGCTGACAGCCTTTAGCGTCACCCTGGCTTTTCTGTTTCGGACATAGCTGTTGGTAATTCCGTACACGCTTTCAAGGGCCAAGTCCCTGCCGTACTCGTTCGGTGGACCTTGCAGTTGCTCATCGCTAAACCTCATGAGACAGGTCCTCCTTGCATTGCAGGTTGACAGAATCCGCGATGTAATTCAATAACCCAATTTCAGTGCAGTTGTGGAAAAAAGCGCAGCAGTTAGCCAGAGCAAAATCTTACCGCTGGGGAAAAACAGCAATCAGCATTCAGCAAAGCCCGGAAAGACCTTACCGCTGATTACGCAGATGATCGCACCAAGTAATGCTTCCTGGCCCGCCGGCGGCAGCAAGGAGTTGGATTCTTTCGTTGCGTTCCCAGCACTTAACGGTTCCGTCGCGCTGCTGCGCGACGGAAGCGCACGTGCTGGGCTACTGTCAGCCGTCCCGCGCTTGCGGGACTGGAGCGTCGCTGGGTCCTCGCAACTGTCGACCGGGTTAGAAGGCTGGCCCATCACACCGATTTAGCAATTCCGTTTACGACTTATGTAGATGTTCTATAAACTCCGTGAAAGTCGCGGCTTGGTATTGCGCTAATCTAAAGTCCATTCCGACAAACGGGACGACCACGATTGAATCATTTGAACGCCTGTCGAATGCGTAGGCCTCGCCTCCCCCATTGGATCCAAACAGAAACAGATCTGGAGCATACTCTCCTACTTCGTATGCCTTGTTCATCGGCAACAGTTCCTCAACCGGCCAAAGAATCAGATATTCCTTGGAACCGATGAAGCCTTCGCCGCCGTTCATCTGCTGCAAGAATTGCACATAGTGCTCTGGCAATCGAAACTCAGAATCGTGCTCAAATTTCCGTAGAGCTGCGGCTGTGGCTGGCGCATGGCCACGAAAATTTGGAAACAGCTCTTTTGGATCTGTAAGTTTCACGGCTTAATGCTCCCCAGCTCCCTCGCGAGTTGTTCCACCAGTTCATCGCAGGAGGATGATCTGGAGGCGCTAGAGGAATCTCATTGGCTAGAAGTAGGGCTACCTCAGATTTTACCCGGTTGGATCTGGGAAGGCTAGCGACGGTTCGTTTCCACTCTGCCGAAGGCCTGCCTTTTCAGCCGGAGCGCGCCTCGCGCGGAGCCCTGCGCGTAGTCGAAGGGGCGCTAGAAAAATGCCTTCCGCAGCCGGCGACATGCAGCCATCGGCGAAAAAGCATTATTCAAGTGCGCTGCGTCCCGCACTGCGGGACTGCGCGCAGGGCCTGCGGCAGCAAGGAGTCAGATTCTGTCTTTGCCTTCCCGGCACTTAGCAATTCCATCGCGCTGCTGCGCGACCGGAATCGCACGTGCCGGGCTACTGTCAGCCGTCCCGCGCTTGCGGGACTGGAGCGTCGCTGTATCCTCGCACTGTCGAGCAGGTTAGAAGGCTGGCCACCGCACCGATTTGACAGAATACGTCCCGTCTGCCTGTCCCCACGTTTCCCATCTGACACAAAAGGCAATGGGAGAGGCTACACTGTCACCGTTGTCGGCAGAAATGCAAGGGGAGACGTGTTAGCTGGATAAGCCCAGCGGGTGCTGCGCTCATCCCATAGAGTCGCTGCAGTGCGGCGCATCTGTCGCGAGGGCATGGGATTCGAATAGACCTTGGGCATTTCATCGTAAGTGCGCCTATGCAGCCGACGGCCTCGAAGAGTTTTATGAACACCGCCCCACTGCTTAAAAAAGAATGGGACGTTTTCGTCCCGGCACATGCGAAGGATGTTTTCGACCCACTCCTGTTTCATTGTTCGGGCACCGCGTCCGCTCTCTCCTCCGACGATAGCCCAATCGATGCCTGAAATATCGAAAGAGCCCAGATCCTCAAGCAAGGGCTCGATGGAAAGGAATTTGACGGCGGCCGGAGCTTTTCGAAGATGCTTCACCCGTGGAAGCCCATAGCGCTTGTCCTCAACGCTCACCCCCCACCAGATATGCGCGTGATGTGCGGCGAAGCGGAGAGAACCGTTCAGCATGTCCCTGAGCCGCTCGGATCTCTTGGTCAGGACCTGATAGGTATGCCAGTTGGCCTGCAACATGACTCTGACAACGTCTTCAATGTAAGCATCGGGAACTTCCGGCTGGAAAAGATCACTCATGCTATTGACGAAAACGGCGCGGGGACTGCTCCACAAAAATGGTTCTGACAGCTTGTCAGGCACCAACCGCAAAGCGAAGCCTTGTTCGTAAGGGTGACCCGGAACGCCGCGGAATCGCTCGGCGAACGTTTCGGCGTAACAGTGCTTACAGCCGGGACTGATCTTTGTGCAACCCCTCAGAGGATTCCACGTGGTGTCTGTCCACTCGATTTTGGAATTCTCACTCATTGTGACCTCTGTGCCTGATTAGCTCGGGTTCCATAGTAGCAACTACCAGCGCGAAGGCAAGTGTCGCGATGTCAGCAGCGCCTTGCCAGTAAACTCCTTGACCCTTTGTCGTTTCACGAGTCCCTGCCGGGCCGTCGCGAGTTCCCTCGGTCCACTTGGTTACCTGGCCCAATCGGATTGTGTGTTCCACGGGCGGCAAGCGCGACCGCTTCATAGACAGAGCTCGCATCAACGCTGGCTGTGTGCATCACGCCCTCCGAGTCCGTGAACTAGACACGGCAACGCGCCATGAAGTAAATTGTATCGTATTCGGTTTTTGTTCGCCAGTTGGGTTGGTCGGCGAGGGGGTTCCGAGAAAGTCATCCGTTTCTAACTTGACTCGCGGGTTGCGTCTGGGACAATTGGAACTTGAGTCAACAAGAGATGTTCGGCGGTCCGTGGACCCAGCAGAAGCTGGAGATCCTCGGCAAATATCTCCGCGCCTACAGGCTGATATTTGACCGAAACGAGAAAGCGCGATTCTTCGAGACCAGCTACGTAGACGCCTTTGCTGGAACGGGAGAAATCCCTAGGCCAGCGTTGCATGGGTTTTTCAAGGACGATCCGGACCTGCTCAAGGCCGAAGAGGACTTCCGCAAAGGAAGCGTAAAGCGAGCGTTGGAGGTTGACCCTCCGTTTCACCATTACGTCTTCATTGAGAAGGATTCAGCTAAGTGCAAGGAGCTGGAAGTGCTCGCACAGGGGTTTTCCGCCCGCGACATTAAGATCATCAACGAAGATGCGAATGCGGCTCTGCTGACTTGGTGCACAGAATTGGACACCCAGAAGGAGCGAGCCGTTATATTTCTGGATCCATTCGGAGCCAGCGTGGAGTGGAACGTCATCGCTGCTATCGCGGATACGAAAGCGGTGGACCTGTGGATTCTGTTCCCTTTTGCAGCCATCAACCGGATGCTGGTAAGCGACGCTCTGCCGCCAAAAACTTGGGCGGATCGGTTGACACGTATTTTTGGGACCGATGAATGGGAGAAGGACTTTTATTCGACAAGTTCATGGCAGTCGCTTATAGATCCCGAGGAGCGCGTCGAGCGAACCTACAAGACTGCCGATCAGGAGCGAATCACTAAGTTCTTCATCAAACGCCTGATAGGGAAGTTCGCTGCGGTGGCCAAGCCGGGGTTCCTATACAACTCCAAAGGGTTGCTCTTTGTCCTGATGTTTGCGGCAGGGAATGAAAAGGGTGCCAACGCAGGAGTGAAGATCGCCAACGATTTAATGAAGGGCTTGGGCCAGTAGAGGCCGGCTGGAATTTCATTCCACAAACCGTTCCACTCGCCTCGTGGTCTTGGGGGAAACCCAGCGACGACGGGATGTTTTCCGTCGTTTGGTTGGTTCGTGACCCTACCCGATCACGGTAGATGTACACTGACGCAGAATCCCCGGCGTTAGTTGATTGTCTGTTGGCGATTGGTCAATTCATGTGGCACACTTTGAGCGATGAAAAGACTCAGGTACATCGAACTCAAGAGCGGCCATACGGATAATGGCCCGGCCTGGATTGCTTATGTGCAGCACTCTCAGACTGGCCGAACTCTGTACTTCAATGGCCGAGGGTTGATGAAGCTCAAAGGGCAGCGGCGCGGCGACGCGGGCGGCAACTACATTGATATGGAGACGGGCGAATCATTTTGGGTTTCCGGTGTAAAGAGGGACGGGAATGACCGCCACTGGGCTGGATCGGGAAAAGTCATGGTTGAGGCTGCGGCAGTAGCTGAATACCTGAAAACGATCAAAGCCAAGGTCCTGGACACATCGCGTTGTGTGGTGACGACCTCCATCCGTCAGACGGACATCGAGAGACTCTCAAAACTGGCGAATTCATCCGGCAAAGGGTGGCCCCATGATCCAGCAGAGCAAACTCCTTACTCATTCGTGCGCAACGTGATTTTTCCGCCCAAGTGAAGACTGAAACATGGGGACGCGACGTATTCTGCAAAGCTTGTCTACCATGGCCCTATTCAACGCAAACCAGTTCCGCCTGGACTCGCGACTGGCCACGCTTTATAGTTCTCCCTTCCTTATGCAAACGTTGAACGTCGGTGCAGGCCGGACAGACGAGGAGTACCAGGCGGCTGAGGAGCAGCGCCGTGCCGATCTGCGGGCTGACAGCCGAAGTGATGCGAACTACTTCTTTCTGGCTGCGGGCCTGGCGGGGCTCGGCACCGGGCTGCTTCCGATACGGCTGCGTATTTTTGTCAACATCGGTGCGATTGATCTATGGACCGGATATACGCTTTACTGGGGCCGGCCGCACCCTCTACTGCTGTACGGCGTGGCGGCGGCCTGGGTTGTTACGCTCGTCGGGCTGGGATTGGCCGCACAGAGAGGACATCGTTGGGCGTTTCTGGCGGGTCTGGTTTTGTATGCCGCTGACATGGTACCCCTGGCCATGATGTTTTCATTTTGGGCATTCGGAATCCATGGCTTTTTCCTGTTGAAATGGTTTCAGGGACAAAAAGCGCTGCAAGAGCTGAAGGAAGCGACAGCCTCACGCTGACATAACGCTTCGCGGACGAGCCAACGCTGAAGCGCGCGTTTTGCAAGAATCCTGCTTTCGCGGCCCTGGAAAGGGCCCTCTTTCCACCACCACCCCCAGCCACGTGTCATTTCGAGCGGAGCGCCGCCAGAACGTTTGCCTTTTCCGGGCTGGTAGGCGCGGAGTCGAGAAATCCCGAGGATGGTCGCACTACCATGCTGATTCAGGGAGTTTCTACGAGAATGGTTGTGCTACGATTTCCCGCATGCGCGACGGCCGCCATTACAAATTCTGGGTCTACATCCTGACCAGCCGCTCCGGCACGCTCTATGTCGGAGTGACAGGATTTTTCGACAAGCGTATCCATCAGCACAAGTACGACACGATTGAAGGCTTCACCAAAAAGTATCAGGTACATCGGTTGGTCTATTACGAAAGCTACCAGGAAGCGGTGGTGGCCATCAATCGTGAAAAACAAATAAAGCGCTGGCGACGGGAAAAGAAGATCTGGTTGATTGAGAAGTTGAATCCGCGTTGGCAGGACCTGGCTGAGAGTTGGGGCCGGGAAGTGAGGTTTCCGGGACAGTCCCTCGTAGAAACTCCCTGAATCAGCATGGTTGTGCGACCACCCTGGGGATTTCTCGACTCCGCGCCTATGAGCCTCGTGACTTGAAACATTTTTGCGGCGCTGCGCTCGAAATGACACGTGGTTGAAGGTATCGGCCACCCGAACAGATTCTCTTGATTTCCATTTTCTGAAACTCCTTCAGCTCCCCACCCGCGCTTCAGGGACACACCCTCACTCCACCAAGTCAATCCCCTCATGACAAATCTCAATGCTCTCAATGGCTGCTTCGCTGGTTTTTGCGTTCAGCGTGGGGCCTTCCCACTTGCAGGGCCACGCTTCGCGGACGTTCCACCGCAGCACTGGCTGGCGTTGGTCGTCCAGCAGCGTGATGGTCACCGTGGTGCGCTGGACTGTCCCGAGCACGGTCTTTTTGAACCAGTCCCACAGGCTATGGTCCTGGGTGAGGCCGCGCTTCAGGATGATGTTGGGGTACTTCGCCAGTCCGATCAGCTTGCGGACGGTGTTGTCGCCGCCTTCGCGGTATTCGATTACGTTGACTTCCGCGTCCAGCCCCGTTACTTCCATGAAACCGCCTTTGGTCACTCCGGTGATCTCCACCAGAAAGTTGAACGCGCCATAGGGGTCATTGCGTCCCGCCATAATTCACCTCACTCGGTAAGCCAGCGAACGATAGATTTCCAGATCGTGCTGGATTACGGTTTCAAACTTGCGGCCCTGATCGTCGGAATACTCAAGCGTGGCGGTCACCCGTGTGGGTTCGCCGCGCGCGAAATACAGCGCGCTTGAGTCCAGCAGAAAACGTATCTCTTTCCCAGGCGCAAAGAACGGGACCCCGCGGAACAGCGGCAGCTCCGCCAGGTCGAGCCGGCCTTCCAGTCCGCGAATCGCCGGCTTCAGCGTGGTGCGCACATCGTGCGCCGGACGCGCGCCAATGTTGCGCAAAGAAATGTATATCGCGCCTTCCTGGCAGTCGAAGTCCAGGATGATCTCCGGCCGTGCCTCGACGGGGAGGCCGGGTTGAGAATCCGCTGGCAGCGAAGAGTCAGGCATGGCGATGAACGGCACAGGATATCAGGAATTCTGCATGGAAAACGGGGACAGCTGAGCGCCTGTCGGAGAGAAAAGGTCAAAACCCCACATGACCCCATCCCGAATCCCTGCGGAGCGGAGGCGAGCAGGGTGAGGGACCTGCCCCGCTGCGGCCTCGCGTGAGCCAGGATTACTCTCGCGGTAGCTTGCGCTTCATTCCCGGACTTGTGTGACGTGCGAGCGGGTCCTGCCTGGCCCACGCGCAGCGGCAGCGGAGCAGGTCCCTCCGCCGCCAACCCCCGCGGCGTTCGGGATGGTGTCTCGTGGGGGTAGACGTATCGCGGTGACGTGCGAGCGGGTACTGCCTGGCCCACGCGCAGCGGCAGCGGAGCAGGTCCCTCCGCCGCCAACCCCGCGGCGTTCGGGATGGTGTCTCGTAGGGGGTGGACGCGTCGCGGTGACGTGCGAGCGATCCTGCACGCGCAGCGGCAGCGGAGCAGGTCCCTCCGCCGCCAACCCCGCGGCGTTCGGGATGGTGTCTCGTGGGGGTGGAACTATCGTGCCAGGGAAATTGCAGTGAGACAAACTGGAAGCCTGAGAGCCTGTCGGAGAGAAGCTTTTGTGGACCAAGAGATTCTATCTCCGCGTTTCCTGCTTACTTCGAAAGTACATCTGTGGCGTGGTTCCCAGCATCTTCCGGAACATTTCAATAAAGGCGCTCACGCTGTCGTAACCAACTGCAACCGCCGCCTCCGTTACCGATTCGCCCTGGGCAAGCATTTCAAGCGCAGCGAACAGCCGTGCCTGCTGGCGCCAACGGCCAAACGACATACCCACCTGAGCGGAAAACGCACGCATGAAAGTGCGGCGGGACATAGCAGCAAAATGCGCCCAGTCGTCCAACCCGCGGTCGTCGGCGACATCATCCAGCAGAGCATGGGCAACTCTGGCCAGCCTCTCGTCCCTGGGCAGGGGCAAACACAAAGGCTGTTGTTCAGGCTGCGCAATCTCATCGCGAAGAACTGTGATCAGGCGCTTCCGTGCCGGGTCGAGCGGTTGCCGGGGATTCCACGCGAGAACACGATCGACGATGGAAAACAATAACCCTGATGAGCTAAACAGGCACGGCTTCCTGGGCAGGCCGCGGCACGTCTTGGCTGACAGGTAGACCATGGAGCCGGCAACGCCTCCCACCGAACGTGCCTTGTGCATGCAATCGGGGGGAATCCAGGCACAACGTTGCGAGGGAAACATCCACCGTTCACGGCCCGCCTCCACCACCAGCAGTCCCCGAGTCAACGCGATGAACTGCCCACGCGCGTGACTGTGCTCGGGCGCCCAATCTTCAGCCGCACGCCTTTTGAAGGCAAAGGCCAGTACTGGTACGTCGCTCTCGGCGAGGCGGCGCAGTTCCTCCACATTCCTGGGGACTGAAAACATGAATTTACGAGATCGACCCTTTTCCGATAAAAATCGCCACTTTCCCGTTAGCAGGCCAACATGAACGTAGCTAGAGTACGGGGCAGATGAGCGAAAGGCAAGAAAAGGAACCAGGCACACTGTTCGGCACACTGTTCGAAGGATGCGCTCATCGAGAAATAAATCCAGTCATCCTGAAAGGACGCGACTATGAACGCTGCCGTGCTACACACTCTCAATCAATCACCTCACTTCGAGCAGTTTCCCGAACCCGTTGCGGAAGAAAACGAGGTGATCGTGCACGTCCGCGCCGCTGCGCTCAAACCCATCGATAAGCAAATGGCCAGCGGCTCGCACTACGCAGCGTACCGCAAACTGCCCGTTGTGTGCGGCATGGATGGAGTTGGGCGCCTTGACGACGGTACGCGGGTGTTCTTCGCCGGCCCCCGGCCGCCTTACGGTAGCATGGCGGAACGCACCGTCGTGTCGCGGTCGCGCTGTTTTCCGGTTCCCGACAACGTTAACGACGATATCGCCGCAGCGGTGGTAAACCCTGGCCTGTCTGCCTGGGGTGCGCTTGTCTGGCGTGCGCAACTTGCTCCGGGTGAGACTGTCCTGGTCCTGGGTGCAACCGGAGTCACGGGCAAGCTCGCCATTCAAATGGCCAGGCTCCTCGGTGCTGGGCGGGTGATTGCGGCCGGACGGAACGAACAAGTCCTGAATACACTTCACGACCTGGGAGCCGACACGACCATCCGCCTCGGCAAGCCCGGCCAGGATCTCACCGAAGCGTTCGTTCGCGAAGCTGGGGATAGGGGCTACGACATCATCATCGACTACCTTTGGGGTCCAGCCACCGAAGCTCTTCTTGCCGCCATGGCACGAAGAGATTTGAAGCCGGCGTCATCCAGAGTCCGGCTGGTTGAGGTTGGCGAGAGCGCGGGGCCTGCTATTTCACTCCCCGCCGCTGTGCTGCGAAGCTCGCGGTTGGAGATTCTCGGGGCCGGATCTGGCAACGCCGGAGCGTCGCCCGAGATATGGGTGGAAGCCGTTCGGCAGTTGATGGCCAACGTTGCTTGCGGTGCGCTGCGCATCGACACCGAGCGGGTGCCTCTAGGTGAAGTGGAGAATGCCTGGCACCAGGAACAGCACGGGCGGAGAGCGGTCATCATCCCGTAGTGGCTTCGGTCGC
>Ga0210407_10000938_pt1 | contig 29407 bp, 17 predicted proteins | sample IncBWC27MmetaG_FD_150860 | JGI IMG/M metagenome (GOLD analysis project Ga0210407, IMG submission 150860) | Forest soil microbial communities from Barre Woods Harvard Forest LTER site, Petersham, Massachusetts, United States - Inc-BW-C-27-M | ecosystem: Environmental > Terrestrial > Soil >...
GCTGGTCTATGAGTCCATGAAGGTGGAGTCCGGGCAATCCTTGCTGGGCGCCGCCGTTTCCGCAGTAGCCTCGGCTTTGGGATAGAGGGTAGAAAAAATGCCACAACCCGTAAAAATCACTCCTGCCACGCTCACTCCGGTGCTAAAGGATACCGACGGTAACACGCTCCCTCTGCCAAGCAGTTATCCGAAGGCTCCGTTCCAGGTGCAATTCAATCCACAAACGTTGAAGTTCACTTACTCGGTGCAAACGCAGAGTAAGGAAAAGAAAGATGCACCCGCGCAATTCATCGCGCAGGGGACAACAAAACTCTCGCTGGAGCTTTGGTTCGACGCGACCCTGGCAACAGCGGCCAACCGCCTGACGGCACAAGGTACGGAGAATGTGGGAGACGTTCGAGAGCTGACGCAGCAAGTTGCCAAGTTCATGAAACCCTACGACGAGACCAAGAAGAATTTGGCGCCGCCACTCGTGCGGTTTGATTGGGGAAAGCTTCAGTTTGAAGGCGTAATGGATTCGATGGACGAGACCATCGACTTGTTTTCCCCAACCGGCATCGCCCTGCGGGCCAGCGTGAGCATCTCGATCTCCAAACAGGAGATCGATTACCTGGCTAACTATTCCGTGCCCCGGAACAACCCAGCGGGCACGAACCCCTTGCAAGCGGCCACGGCTGGCGCAAACCTTCCGCAAATGGCCGCCAACGCCGGCATCAGCGACTGGAAATCGATCGCGGCGGCCAACAACATCGACAATCCCCGGCAGATCGCAACCGGCACTCTTCTGAACCTCAACGTGTCGGCGTGAAGCAAATAAACAGAGTAGGAGAACTAGCATGGCGGTGATTATTAATGAAATGGAAGTCGTGCTCGAAACGCCAAAACGCGCGGGCATAGACCCGGAGCGTTTGCCGACTCCCCCGATCCCGACTCTGCAGCCGTTCGACATGACGGTGATCGAGGAAATCCGCATGAAGAAAGAAGCGAGGCTCCTGGCGCACTAGGGCGAACCAATGTCTTCCACAGACACACGACCGGCGCTGTACTCCGCAATCCCGAAACTCTCCGTGAGCGGCCAGGCACAACCACGGCTCGCCGAAGGACTCAAGGATATGACCGTCGAGGAGACCACTGCGGGACTGCTGCACTGTGAGGTCACTCTCGTCAATTGGGGCCCCACCGGAAATGGCGTCGACTACCTCTACTTTGACCGGCAACTGCTGGATTTTGGCAAGCCGATAAAAATTGAAGCAGGCGCCGGCGACGCAGCCGGTTCCATTTTCGAAGGCCGTATCATGGGAATCGAAGGGCGCTATTTCAGCGTGCGCCCGCCCGAACTGCTGTTCCTGGCGGAAGATCGTTTGCAAGATCTCCGGATGACGCGCCGCACGCGCTCCTTCGAATCGGTCTCCGATCAGGACGTGTTCCAGAAGATCGCCTCCGAGTACGGATTGCAGACCAGTCTGGACGTAACCGGCCCGCAATACAAAACACTGTCCCAGGTCAATCAAAGCGACCTCGCTTTTCTGCGCGAACGCGCTCGTGCGATAGACGCGGAATTGTGGATCGATGGTTCGACGCTCCACGTGCAGGCGCGAGCTCGCCGCAAGACGGGTGATGTGACATTGAACTTCGGCGAGCGTCTCTATGAGTTTTCCGTGCTCGCCGACCTCGCATTGCAGATGAGCGGCATGACCGTAAGTGGGTGGGATGTCTCCGGCAAGCAGACACTGACCTACCGCGCGGACGACTCGGCTCTCTCGTCTGAACTGAATGGCGATCTAAGCGGAACGAATTTGCTCCAACAGGCCGTGGGCAAACGCGATCAGCAGATCGTGCATCACCTGCCGGCGACCTCCGCCGAAACGCAAGCGTTGGCGGAGAGCGAATATCGCCGCGCGGCGCGGCGCTTCCTGACCGGGATGGGCGTGTCCGAGGGAGATTCCCGGATTCACGTGGGGACAAAGCTGCAACTGCAAAACCTGGGAACGATTTTCAACGGCGCCTATTACGTGACTCGTGCGCGTCACACCTTTGATCTTGTGAATGGGTACCGCACGTGGTTTGAAGTCGAGCGCCCCGGACTGGGACAGTAACGATGGCCAAGGAAATTCTTCTGGATATCGCCGAGTCCCGTTCGCAGCAAGGGTACGGCGGCCGTTTTTACGGTTCGTATCCGGCGCTGGTCCGCGACATTCGCGATCCGGATGGTCAGGGGCGGGTGAAGGTGGCGCTGTCCTGGTCGCCGGACGGCAGCGGCTCCGGATATGAAGCGTGGGCAAGGCTGGCAACGATGATGGCTGGAAACAATCGCGGCAGCTGGTTCATTCCAGACGTGAACGACGAAGTTTTGGTGACTTTTCTAGGCGGGAACCCGCGCTTTCCGTGCGTCACGGGCGCGTTCTGGAACGGGCAAGATAAAACGCCGCACAGCATGGACGGCGCGGGAAACAACTATCAAAAGGTATTGCGGTCGCGGAACGGCGTGATGATGACGCTGGACGACACCAACGGCCAGGAACAGATGATCCTGGAGACTCCGGGCGGACAAAAGATCACCCTGCAGGATGGCCCAGGCTCGATCACCGTAATGGACAGCAACGGCAATTCCGTCACGCTGAATACCAGCGGCGTGACGGTGCAGGCTTCGTCGGCGGTCACGGTTCAGGCTAGCTCCGTAACCGTCACGGCAGGATCTGTGACCGTAAACGCCGCGACCTCAACTTTCAGCGGCACCGTTCTCGCAGACACGGTGATCGCCAGCAGCGTCATCAGCGCAAGTTATACCCCCGGCGCGGGGAATATTTTGTGAGGGAGAGATGAATCCACGCGCACAATGGCTGACCGCTTCCCCTTTGTGGGACGACTTTGCGCCTCGTCCGGATGCGCCGGAGTTTCGTCAGCCGGCCACTTTGCGGTTCAACACGGACAAATTCATGGACGAGTTCCAGGCTCTACTTGCCGCGCCGCCCGTGCAGATCCGCCAGTACATCGCGCAACCGGAAAATTGGCGCAATCCGCTTGTGGGCGTTGCGGCAGACTGGATTTCCTCGAAAACGATCGGCAGTACCACTGCAGTTGCAAGCGCAACAAATGCCGGCGCAGGCGAAGACGTGCCCGTGAACTTGAAGCTGTATCAGCCGGTCCACGGACTGTTTTATTTGGCTACCGCTTCACTAACCTGCCGGTTGCCCGGGCTTCCCGACCATCGCGTAAAAATTCAGCAAGGCGAAAAAGCAAGCATGGTGCTTCGCAAGCTGCTGCCGAATGAGAATTCTCCAAGCGCGGACCCCAGTGTGTATGACCCCGCGAAGCTCGACGAATACGCATGGATCGGACAAGGCACCAGCGGAACCTGGACGAAAGCGGATCCGAGCGGCCTGGCCAGCGGTGAGGAAAAGCTTCCAACGTTCATGCTCCCCTTCACGAATAAGGACAGAGCGCGGACGCTGGTTGCGGGCCTGGTGCCGGTAGGGCGGCAGGCTTCTTACGTAGCCGCTCGGGTGAAGAGCGCGAATGGCAGTGGAACTCCTCCGCCGCCGGATGACGCCAGAAAAATCGACTTCCAAAGACAGGTCGTGGATCCGTGGGGGGACCTCGCGCATTGGTACTGGTTGAATTTCGAAAAGGCACCGGCACAGACTCCAACTTCCGAGGAAACCGGAAGCGTGCTGCAAGGCTCGGCACTGATTCTCCTCGATTTCGCTAATTTCTTGCTGGCCAATCTCAACAATGTATGGGGGGCGGTGAAGGATCCAACGCTGGAAAACGGGCTGCCGACGAAAGCCAGGGCTCTATATGAGTTGCTGAAGACGCCGTCGAGCACCGGTCCAAGCCTGATCAGTTCTCTGGTTACCGCAAAACAGAAAGAGTCCGGGCTGAACGACGGCTCGTACACGCCGGCCAGCTCCGACATCGTTTTGCTGACCGACTCGGGCTTGCGCGGCCTGATCTGGAAGACCGGTGGCGTTCGACCAATCAATCAAGCCTGCAATGACGCGCTGGACGAAGCCGGCCCGGCGGTCGTCCCGACGGTGCGTGTGCCCGCCATGTCCCCGCAAAGCCCCTCTGGACATGACTGGTACATGGTTCGATTCGTCTACGAGCGCCCGCAGTGCAAGAACCTGCCGCCGCCGCTCATCAGTGACCCGTGCCAGCCATTTCAAATGGCGTCCTACTTTGATCCCGACGCACCGGCGCGCTCGTTGCAGATTGCCTTGCCCATCGATACGTCGGCGGCCGCCCTGCGCAAGTACGACAAAGGCGTGGCGTTCCTGATCTCCGATCAACTGGCCAAGCAGATGAGCCGCGTGAAAGGGCTAAAGCAGTTGATGGACAGCGATATGGGGCCGGAGGTCGGCATCGGAATGATCTGTTCCTTCTCGATTCCGATCATCACTATTTGCGCTTTAATTATTCTCATGATTTTCGTGCTCCTGCTGAACATCATTTTCTTCTGGCTGCCGTTCTTGAAGATTTGCTTCCCCGTTCCGGAATTGAAAGCCAAAGGGTGAGGAATGGACGACGGAGCGATTTACGGCCGAGGCATCAGTTTCCCGCCGCGATTGGGCGTGGACGGCAGATGGGCGTGGTCCGTCGGAGCGCAAAATATCCGTGAAGCGATTCAGATCATTTTGCTCACTATACCCGGAGAGCGGCTTCTGTTGACGGCATTTGGCGGGCGCTTGAAACAGTACCTATTCGAACCAAACACGGTCGCGACGCGCCGGCAGATGCAGGAGGAGATTGTGAGATCGCTGAAGCAATGGGAGCCGCGGGTCAGCCTGGATAACATAACGGTCGATGGCGATCCGACGGATGCCCGCGTCGCGGTAATCACGATTAACTATCGCCTGGTCGCAAGCCAAGCAATGGATCAGATCAGCATGAAATTTCAGTTCGGGATCTAGGAAAAGGCATGCCACTAATCGTTCCGCAAATCGACGACCGCAACTACCTGGACTTCCTGGCAGAGGCCGAGGCGCGGATCTCCGTCCACAATCCCGAGTGGACAAATTTTAACGACAGCGATCCAGGTATCACAATCCTGCAGTTGTTTGCTTTCATGGCGGATAGCTTGCTCTATCGGAGTAACCGCTATCCGGATTTAAACCGGCTGAAATTCCTGCAATTGTTGGGAATCGGACTGCGCCCCGCAACCGCGGCGCAAGGCGTGGTGTGTATCACGAACGACCGCGGCCCGCTGCAGACCGTGACGCTGGCCGCGAATCTCCCGGTGTTGTCCGGGCAAACGGGTTTTGTCACGCAAAACGGTCTCGACGTCCTGCCTTTGGAGATGCGCATTTATACGCGGCGGACGCTGACCGCCGATGAACTGCAATCCGCGCAGACCATCTATTCGCAGCTCTATCAGAGCCAGGTAACCGATGCGAGCTCACTGGAGTTTTACCAGACCACCTTGTTCGACCCGGCCTCTAACTCAACGATCGGGCTGAACGACGGCTCCTCCGTGGACGACAGTATCTGGCTTTTGTTCCTGACGCGCCCCGGAGAAGATACGCAGGCCCAAACAATTCTTCAGGACATCGCCGGCAAAACCATCACCCTCGGAACGATGCCCTTCCTCGATGTCACGTCGAGCGTCTTGTCACCCGGCGGCGTCACTGCGGATCAGTCTCCCGTTTCCCTTCTCTACGAAATCTCAACCGGCAACGCTATCGCCGATCCGAACACCGCTCCGACGTACAAGACGGTGAACTCGCAGGCGGATAACGATCCCTTGAAGAATCTGACGCTCGTTCAACTGACGCTGCCTTCAAGCGATCAGATCGGAATCTGGAATTCCTTGCAGCCGCTGGAAGACGGCGTCGGCGATTTTCCACCCTCTCTGGACGATGCGGATGCGCAAAAACGCGGGCTTTTCTGGATTCGCGTCCGCCTGCCGCAAGCAGCGGACGGAAGTTCCGCGGCGTTGAAAGCCAGCTTCACCTGGCTGGGAATGAACGCTACGCGCGTGCAACAGCGGACTCCAGTGGCGGTAGAGAGCGTGGGCACCGGTACCGGCGAACCAGATCAATCCTTCACGTTGGCCAACAAACCAGTCTTGCCTGACTCCATGCAACTCACCGTCAATGGAGATTCCTGGGCGATCACCGACGACTTATACACGGCCCCTCCGGAAGTGCCGGTGCGCCCTCTCACGGTGAGTCCCACCTCGCCATTGCCGCCGGCAGACCCCACCAAAGCTCGTGTCTTCGCACTCGATCCCGAGTCCGGCGACATCACGTTCGGAGACGGCTTGCATGGGGCGCGCCCGCCGGCAAGTTCCCTGATTTTTGCGAGTTACGCCTACGGCGGCGGCCAGGCGGGCAACCTCGGAGTTGACTCGATCAAGAACAGCCCGCTGCTGCCCGCTGGTTTCAAAGTTGCGAATCCCATTCCCACCTGGGGCGGCGCCGATGGAGAGACGTCGCAGGACGGCGAGCATTACATTCCGGCGTATTTGCGCCACCGCGACCGCGCCGTCACCGCCCAGGACTTTAAAGACATCGTCAGCCAAACACCGGGAATCGACCTCGGACGCGTCGAGGTCTTGCCGCTGTTTGTGCCCGGACAGGAGCTGACTGCGCCCGGTGTAGTCACGCTGATGGTCATTCCAAACGATCCGAGAAACCCGCAGGCGCCGGTCCCGAACACGTTTTTTCTGCAATCCGTTTGCGCCTACCTGGACCCGCGCCGATTGCTGACCACCGAAGTATACGTGCAAGGCCCGACCTACGTAGGTGTCTCCATCTCCGTGGGAATCAACATCACCTCCGGGAGCGACGTCGCCACGGTCCGCGAAGCGGTGGCTGCAGCCTTGCGGAATTTTTTATCGCCTCTCACGGGCGGCCCCGATGAGACAGGATGGCCCGTACAAAAGGCGGTCGCAAGTCTGGAACTGCTCGCCCAGGTCGTGCGCGTGAGCGGAGTCGTTAGCGTCAACGGGCTGAACTTGTTTGATGACACCGGCAACCAGCAGGACACGATCGACATGACAGGTTTGGATTTGCCCAGGCTGGACGCGGTGAGAGTGAGTCAAGGTCAGCCGCAGCCGCTGACACCCCCACCTCCAGTGACCAGCAAGAAACGGCTTCCGGTTCCCGTGCTTCCGATCGAGTGCTAGGAGAAGAAGTGGACGTTAATCAAACTCGGTTTCACCTGCTCTTCGGCAAGGAGGACTGGTTCCCTGCCTCGATGACCGGCGCGCCAGGTTCACTTGTTGGCCAGGCGGACTGGAACGATTGCGATGCCACCATTCAATTGGATCGCAAGCTCTTTCTCTTTCCGCCTCCCTCGAACCAGGCGCCGCTTGACATCGCACAGCGACGCGGCGCGGGACGAGACCGCTACGGCAACACTTACTGGATCGATGCGAGCGGAACCGAGTTGCGATTCCTCGGAAACACGCGTACTACTTCGGAGCACTTCTGGTCCAGTTCAGATGAGTTGCGTCGGTGCACCTGCCAGAAATCCGAGAGCGGCGAATTCAGCCCCGTAGTGCCGCAAATGCCGGCAGCACTGGCGATGAGCGGCCTTGCCGTCACGGCGGATCACTTTCTTGTCGTGGGCCTTACGGATCCCAAGGGCTTGCTGATTTTCGATCTGCACGCGGGAGGTGCACCACTCGAGTATGACTGGCCCGCGCGTGTGCCCTTCGCGCCGTTTGACCTGGCGCCCGCGCCACACGGTGGCGTGTGGATTCTCGACCGCGTCAACAAACTCTATTGGAAGTTGGACCGCCGATTGCGTGTACGACCGGCGGGGCAGAACGAAATGGTTTCTCCGCCACTGCCTCCGCTCTTTCAACCCGCCGATGGCACCCGGCTGCCCTCCGATGCGCTTAGCGACGAAGTTCCGTTGACCACGGATCTTGCTGCAGCAATTGCCGCGGCCGATCCCGTCTCAATCGAGGTGTTGCCGGATGGCAGCGTACTCATTCTCGATAATCCTCCCGGCGCGGACTATTCCAACATTTTACGTTACGTCGCAGGGGCGTTGAACGGCACACCAACTTCCCTCTCCGGAGTTTTGCAGCCCTATACCGCCGCCCCGGATTCCGCCACCGCCAATGCTCTGTCGGACAGCGTGCGCGGCCACGATATCTCCTTTGTTCCGGCCGCCACTCCCGTCACCGGAGCGCCGCTCGGACAACTCTATATCGCGTCGGCCGACGGCGATCAGACCTTCGCCTTTGATCTTTATATAAAGGATGCGGGATATTTGCTCACGCTGGCCGAGCGGTTCCTGCCGATGCGTTTCTACTCCGGCAAGGCGCTGCTCGCGGACTCCGGCAAGGTCTATTACGATTCGGGTGATCTCTGGATTCAACTCGCGGAACAACCGCGGCCCCGCTTCGCCACCTCGACGACATTGCCGCTGCCCCCGCCCCGCACATCATCCGATGCCACGGCGGGCACCGCTGCCTTCGACGGAAAACTTCCCGGCTGTGTCTGGCACCGATTATTGTTAGACGCCATGATTCCATCGGGCACGCAGGTTCTGGTCGAAAGCCGCGCCGCCGATGTGCAGAAGTCCTTGCCGGATATGCCGTGGCAACCGGAACCGTTCCCCTACTTGCGCGACGACGGTTCCGAAGTTCCATTCTATAAAGCGCCTTTGAAAGGACCCGTTAACCGCACCGGAACGTGGGAACTGCTTTTCCAAAAAGCGGTCGGTCGCTATTTGCAACTGCGCTTGACGCTTTCCGGCCCTGGCTCCAGTTCGCCGCGCATTCAGTCGTTGCGCGCCTACTATCCGCGCTTTTCCTATATGCGCAAGTATCTGCCCTCTGCGTATCAGGACGACGCGGCTTCGGCTTCCTTCCTCGACCGCTTCCTCGCCAACGTCGAAGGATTCTTCACCGTGGACGAGGGCCGCATCGAACATACTCCCGCGCTTTTTGACACGCGCACGGTGCCGTTCGAATACATGGACTGGCTGGCCAGCTGGCTCGGCTTAACCCTCGACTTGTCCTGGGACGAGCGCAAGCGCCGGCTATTCCTCTCCCATGTGCCGCAAATATTCCGCGAGCGCGGCACCAAGGCGGGCCTGGAGCGCATGATTCGCCTGACACTTGAGCCTTGCCCGGATGATTCACTCTTCGATGTTTCCACTTGCACCTGCGCTTCGTGTACCGCGCAAGCGAAACGCAGCGCCTTCTTTACCGTGCGCATCGTGGAAAAATTCCTGACGCGTCAGGCCCCGAACATCACTTTCACGAGCAGCTCCGACAACGCCGGGCCGGGCGCGGCCGATCCCAGTCAAGGTTGGAACGCCGCCTTTGGCGCGGAGACGCTGAATAACGATTTTCGGAATTATCTGAGCCTCGTCTACATCACCATTGCCGCGCTAAACGCGCAGTGGGGAACCTCGTTTGCTAGATTCACTGATCCGGAGCTGCAATTTTTCGCCATCGCCCCAGCGAACAAGGCCCAAGCCAAAGACTGGCGCACCTTCATCACCCGCCAGCTCGTTTTCACTTACACGGCGCCAACATCGGCTGATTTGACGCTCTATCAGAATTTTCTGCGCAGCCGCTACCAGACCATCGCCGCTCTTAACACCAGCTACCAATTGGCCGGAGACAGCGCCGTTACCTCCTTCACCAGCATTGCACTTCCGGCGTATCTCCCTTCCGGAGGACAGGCGCTCGAGGACTGGCTGGAATTCGTTTCCTCGATTCTGCCTACACAGCGCTTCGCGCACCAGTTCTCGGTGCTGGTGCCGATTCAACTCGGCGACGACCAGCCAACCCAGGCGCTGAAGATGGACATCGCCCGAAGAATCGCGCAGATCGAGAAGCCTGCACACACTTCCTTCGATGTGCAGCCCTACTGGGCATTCTTCCGCGTCGGCACCGCCCGCGTCGAGATCGACACGCTTCTCGGCCGCGGCAGCCGCTTTTCCGCTCTCCTGCTGGGCCGCGATTCGCTGGCGAGCGGTTACCTGGCTTATGTCGAGCCGTGGAACGTTACGGACCGAACCGTTCTCGGTGGCACGAGGATTAACGCCTGCTGCAAAGCGCTGCCTCCTGAGAGGTGTGTATGAGCTCATTCCAAACCGCAAGTGCAGTCCTGCAACCACTCGATCCGCTCAAGCGCATCAACTACACCTTTGGGCTGGTGCTCGGCGTGGAAGAGTTCCAGCAAGAGCAGACGTATTTTCTGGCAAAGGACCATTCTCACAACCGCGTCCTCCACGGCTACGGGACCGCCTACGGCCTCGCTGTTTCCATCGACAATGGCGGCACGTCCAACGTGGAAGTGAAAGTGGCCTGCGGGAAGGCGCTCAATCCCAAGGGACAGGAAATTCACGTCCCCCGAACCATGTGCGCGCGGATCAACGACTGGCTTGCCAAATATCAAAGTGCGCTCCAGGAAATTTACGGTGCTCCCCCTTTGACGCTCTCGATCTCTGTAGTGCTTTGCTACCGCGAATGCCAAACCGATCAAGTGCCTGTGCCGGGTGAGCCCTGCCGAACCCAGGAAGACGCGATGGCGCCCTCGCACATCGCCGATTCCTTTGAGTTAAAACTCTGCCTGGACTCCGAAGTGTTGCCGCTCTCTCCGCCTGCCACTCTGGCCTCTCTTCCCGCTGGATTGTGTCTGCGTCCAAAACAGGACGAAGAGGAAGCGGTGCGCGCGTTCCGGCAACTCTTCAGCCAGATTCAGGTCTCCACAACGGAGCCGTCGTCAGCATATCTGACGCAGGATCAACTCGACGCGCTCGTCCTACAACTATCCTCGCCCGCTACTTTGGCTTCTCCGCCCACCTCGGGACCAACGCTGTGGGTCCATCCGGCCGACGTTTCCGATTTCGTGCGCCGCGCTTTCTTGCTATGGGTGACGCAGGTGCGTCCCGCGTTGAGCGCATCGCTGCCCTTGGGCGCCTGCTGCGCTCCCATGGAGAATTGCGTGCTGCTCGCGAATCTAACGTTCGGCGTGGGCGACAACTGGATGGTGCTCGGCGACGTGACCATCGACGAGACCGATCGCCCCTTCCTGGTGCAAACCCGCCTGCTTCAAGAAGCGTTTCTGTTGGATGCGCTTGGCGGCTCTGGCAGCGTCAATTCGCAAAACCTGGTGGTGGCGGCGGGAACGTTTCAATATACATCCGCTGCGACCAACGCAGTTGGCCCAACGCTCAACGGCTTGACGGCCACTCCCGTAGGTTTGAATCAAAGCACCTTTTTATTGAACTGGGCCGGGCCGCAGCCATACGCCAATCCAATGGCGAGCCTGCCGAGCGGATATATGTACGTCGTGAAAGGCACCGCATTCAATAAGACCCAGCAGGTTTTCGGCGTCATCGAATTCCAAAACGCGGGAATTCTAGTGCGATTAACGCCGCCTGGCACGGCCGGAGGATTCATGGTCGAGATTTCCGAAATTCGGACTGGAACGTAGCGGCTAGGCTGCGCCCGACACTAGTTAGAGAGCAGGAGAGAACGCATGAGTGCGACCGGTTTGTACACAGCGATGACCACTGGCGGAATTCTGAACATCAATTTCGTCAACGGCCGATTGCTGACCGCCGATGACATGAGCGGTCTGCAGACGGCCAACGCGCAACAACACCAGCAAATAGCACGTGCGATGGGCGAGGGTGTGGCCAATGGATTCGAGGTCAGCCTCGCGCCGAGTTCTCTGCCCAAGAATCCCGTCGTACGAATCACGCGAGGACTGGCATTCAATCGCAAGGGGCAAGCCGCGGCGCTCTCCACCGACTACGTGGACGTCACCCTGGTGAAATCCGCCGAGGCGCCAGCGAGTTCCGCGGGATTGTTTGCGGAATGCCCACCGCCGCAGCCGCTGCTGCAGAACACCAATCTCGGGCTATACGTGCTAACCGTGATACCGGCGTCGAGCTATCAAGGTAGCGTCATGACCGTGGACCTCAACTCGTCCGGCGTGGCATCGAGTTGCAGCAGCCGCTATGCGGCCGAAGGCGTGAAGTTTCAATTGGACCCAATGCAGATCGGCAGTGGAGACGCAACCACAGTGCGCGGGCAGCTCTCCGCGTTCGCGACGACCCTCGAACCACAACTCGCGACGCTCGCTAACCTATCCGGCACGGCACAATCGCAAATGGCCATTCAGATCGCGCCGCAACTCTCCTTGTTTCGTAATCTGGCCGCCCACTTGTGCTTTGGAACGGAAACCTTGCAACAGTTCCCTCAAAGAATCTTCCCCGGACTTGGCTCGGCGTTCCCGTCAACCTACTCGGCGCTCGACGACATGCGCGCTGCCGGCCTTTTGACCGACTGCGAAATCCCGCTGGCGCTGGTGTATTGGACAAGTAGTGGACTTGTTTTGCTCGACGCCTGGGCCGTGCGGCGCCCCCTCGTGGTTCCGCCAGCCTCCTGGAAGTGGGCACCGCTCGCCAGCCCTCGGCGCCTCCGCGAAGCCATCGCCGTCTTCTTGGAATTTCAAGATCATTTAACTTCCCTGGTGAAGTCCCTGCCCGCGGCTACGCTGACAAACATCCTTGCAACGGATTATTTCCGCTTTTTGCCGGCGCTTGGGTTCCTTCCGCTCAGCGGAGCGGCGGGAAGCGGTGTCAGTCTGCCCACGTTTTTCACCGGGCGCACTGTCCGCGATCCGGTTTACATCGAGGGCTCGCGAGAAGAATTCCTGTTGTTGCGCTCTTTGGGTTTTCCGCCTATCGATTTCGCAAACCAGGAAATGCTGTGGCTTTATCAGGTTCGGGAAAACGAGGAGGCAATCGCCAACTCTTCGACACAGGCACCTCAACCCTACCTGGTCTTCACCAATGGACAAATGCGCTTCGAGGGCGAAGCCAATTTCGATCTGAATTATTGGAATTACGGGAACTATGTCTAAGGCCGGCGAGTCAGAGGAGGAGAACTCATGACCATCCAATTCCCTAACGTGAAATCAGGCGACTTAATCAAGGCGGACGCATGGAATCTGGTTCTGCAGACTTTGACGGCCTTCGACGGCCGCATCAGCGCTTTGGAAGAAGCGGCCGTCAATCCACAGGGGGTCGTCATTTCATCGCTGCAACCATCAAGCACAATGCACGTAGGACAAGTCCTCACCCTCGTCGGAAAGAACTTCGTCAGTCCGGCGGTGAACAACAATGTGCTGGTCGCGGGTACTCCCATCACGTCCGACCTTTTCAAGTTCACGAGCAACGAATCTCAGCTCGTCTTCACGCTGCCCAGCGTTCCCAACTTGGCCGCTTTAACGCAGCCGGTCACCGTGCAGGTGACAAATCTGAACGGCAGCGCCAGTGCTCCTCTGACTCTCCAGCCAGCCATCGTTGCTCCGACAGGCCGCATCGAAGTCGCGTATTTCGCCGCCCCCGTCATGCCCATCGGAAACCCGAATATTCAGACTGGGGTTCAGTATGTCTTCTCGTTCTCCGTGACAACCTATGTCACCGCGGACTCGACCTACCAAATCACCCCAACGATGCAGGGTTGGAATCCTCAATTGCTTAACGACAACGATAACAATCCCAGGTCCAGTAACGTTGTTTCGGTCCCGGCCGGGGTGAATGGTGTCACCAGGTATTACAGGATCGGGGTTACGGCGCCTGCCGCTCCCAACACCGCAACGTTGGAACTCGACGTTCTCGAAATGTCCGGCTTTGGCCAAGTGACACCGGGGAGCACGACCGTTCCCAACGTTGCGGTAAACAGTCAGCCTCCCACACCTGAAAACCGCGTGCGTGTTAGCCTGCGCTCCGTTGCGCCGGCGCCGGCACAGATCGTTGGCAACACGGTCCAGTTCACCAGAAACAACGCCGGCGCCATCAGCCTGAATTTCGCTTTTACGGTGAATGGAGCATTCGCACTGTCTGCTGATCTCAGCGCCCGAACAGGATGGTTGGCACCCGGTGCGCAAATTCCTCTACAGCCGACCAGTGCCAACGTTCCACCTGCCGGACAAGACGCTACTGTGGTCTTGAACCCCGGAGCAGGCGCTGGCGACACCGACCTAATCCTGACCATCACTTCCACTGCCGGAGTTAATCCTCCGCTTGCTGTGAATTACATCCAGCACCTCAGCGTAATCGGTTAACGGGTATCGAGTCTCAAGTCTGAACACCAAAAGTTCGAGAAAGGGAGAGAAACGATGGAACGCCACAGTTCGCATGCCGTATTGGTGAATCGCTGCTTAATTGCGTTGTTCATGCTCCTCGCTTGTCTGAGTCATCCACAGAGAGCAAAGGCGCAAAAGGACTTCTGCGTGACGCAAACCGATGTGGTGACGGGCTCGCCCCAAATCGACGGGATCGTCTACGCAGTCGACAGCAAGAACATCGCGCCTGACGCGGGTTGGACGAATGCAGCAAGGTATAACCTTTTCCCGTTTAATTCTATGTCGCCGCTGAATGATGGCTATGGCATGGCGAAAATAGGGGATTTGCAGCTCGTCAGAGACTCCTCCTTCGTTTATATCTCCTATGCCATTCAGACGCCCGCACCGGAAGTAGATGACACCATCGTCTTGGTTCTCTCCACCGACGGCAATTCTGCTCACGACTGGCGAATTGAAATCAAACCGTTCGATGTCGCGATTACCGACGGAAATAGCTTTACACCGAGCCAGGTACATTACTGGCGCGACAGCACCCAATGGAACAATCCGAGCGCTGTACGTGACCCTGTTGCCGCTCCGTGGCTCGGCACCAACATCAAATACAGCACCTATAGCGGCACCTGGGCCATTGAAATCAAGATCCCCGTGGAACCGGTCATGGCGAATGCGTCGGAAGCCACCGCCATCTATTTTCCGCCTTCCGGTTCGTTCTCTTTGTATGCGGACGTCTTGCAGACCGCGGCCGGTACCCTCCTGGGAAGCGTGGCACAGTCTCCTTGGCCGGTTACGTCGGGAATTATCCCCAGCGCAGCCGACTCGATCCTGGAGCACAACACGCCGGGAAGTTCGCAATGGGGCACGGCCAGCTTCGACTCTCCGACGGTTCATACCGCTTGCACTGGACTCTCCATCGGCGCCGGCGATATCGCGGTCGTGAACGTCGACAATCCCCCTCCCGGAAGCACTAGCCTGCTCCGTTACAAATTCGGAAATCCCGAGGTCTTGCCGACCGTCTGCACGGTGTTGGACGCCACGACACCCGCCGGACCCAAGAACCAAATCTTGGGAACGGTCCACAACAACATGCTCACGGACGCCCCAAAGGTAACGATGACTTACCGCTTTGCGAATTGGGGCTTGCCGGCCATCGATCCCGCGGTGGGCGACTGGTCGCTCGCTGGAGGGTCGCCGTCGGCCGGGCTAATTTCCCCATTCAATACGAATCCGACGACCATCCAGACTGTGACGGCAGGTTCACCGGCACAGTTCGAAGTGGACTGGGAGCTCACGCAACGCCAATCGTGCGACTACGCAAAGGGCGGCGCTTGGCCGGGCCATTTCTGCATGCTTGCACAAATTGATTCTGGAGACGGCTCGGTGAGGTTCACCAACACAAGCGTGCGCGTGAACACGAATTTTGTCACCGCCTCCGCGTTTTCTGCCCAGGCGCAGATCAGCGCCGTGGGATACACGAATGCTCCCGGACATGCGGGGCAAGACTTTCTGATAACCGTCGACAAAGAGGTCAGGAGCTATCAGGCCAAGGACGGAAACAGAATGTACTGCCAGACGAATGGCAAAGGCGCCACCACGGGAACTGTCGGCAAAGATGGACCCCAGGATCCATCGCGCCAAACAGCCTCCGTGCTGTTCAACAGAGATCTATATTCCTGTATCCCTGCGTCCTATTATCCCAAGGGGCTTAGCCAGGCGATGTTGTGGACGGCGCGTGGCTACCGGCTCACCGGCACCTATTTGACGATTAACAATCACAAGTATGAGCTGGTGGACGGCATTGGAGGGTTCGGTTACGTCGCGGGCCACAACGGAAAGATTGGAAAGTGGCATCAGAACCTCAGCGGGCCGGGCCTTAAGCAGATCAAACCCGGCTTCTACACCATCCAAATCCCAACGGGGTCGAAGGCCGCGGTCACCACGAGTATCGTTCCTGTGGGATGCGCCCTCTTTGGCTCAGCTGGAATGCTAGTCATGTTCCCCGGGATGACACTTCTCGGTGTGCTGGTCTATTTCGGTTCGCGAAAGAAAACCTAGCCATGCATCCTTATTCCTACACTCACCTTCAGCCGTGCTCTCGGAGCTCACGATGAAACTCGATCCGGGCATGTTCTGGGAGTTCGCCATTCTAGCGGCTTTGGCGGATGCGGCATGGAACGCGAAGCGAGACGGTCTTAATATGCGCATGACGTATTGGGCCTCTGTGCTTGCCATCGTGCTTGGCCTTTGGGGCGGCTACCTGCTCGGTTTCGTCTATTACGGCACCGACGGCCGCCCCTGGGCCTGGCTCCGATTCTGGTCGGGAGGCGAAGCGCAATATGGCGGCCTCCTGGCCGGGGCGCTAGCCGTCACGGTCTACTTGCGCATTCGCAAACAACCATTCCTGCGTTACGCTGATGGGATGGCTCCCGCGGTCGCACTCGGCGTGGCGATTGGCCGCATCGGCTGCTTTCTGAATGGAGATGATTTCGGCACACTCACCCAACTTCCCTGGGGAGTCGGCTTTCCGCCCGGCACGGAAGCCTACGAGGATCATCTTGCGCGCGGATGGATCGTTCCGGGAGCGGACTACTCGCTCGCCGTTCACCCCGTCCAACTCTACTCTTCCCTGCTCGCCCTCGCTCTTTTCGTGGTGCTCGTGTATCTGCGCGGCTCCGCGCCAGGAACTCGCCTGGCTCTGTTAGCTTCCGTTCACGGCGCGACGCGCTTCTTCGTCCAGTATTGGCGCGGCGACTTTCAGCGCGCGCTCGGCCCCTTCTCCATGACGCAACTTATCAGCCTCGGCCTGGTTCTGCTGGGCGGAGGATTCCTGCTCGTCCAATCGCTCCGTACGTCCGCGGCGCGGACCGCGCCCGCAGTGCAATTGGGCCCTGGAGGAAGCTGACGCGAATGGTTACGCCAACCGCAGCTCATCCGGCCGGCTCCTCCTCCCCGTCTGTCGAGGACCGGGCGGCCGTCCGCTTGCGGGTCGCGCACCTGCTGAACACAGCGTCTCTCGATGCCGCGTGGATGCCGCCCGCATCCACGCTCATCCTTCGGAAATTCCACGACCCATTGCCGCGGGAGCTCTGCAAAGAAGAGAGTCCACTCATCGCCTCACGAGATTGGGAGAATGCCGTGCAATCCGCTCTGCGGGAGCAGTTCCAGCGAGCACTCCGTCCCGCCCGGGAAATGGTTACGGCAAGCGCAAACGCGGTACTCTTCGAGACCGCCGCGGAATTGATGGCCTGCCTCGCGCGCGATCTTTGCACTGGTGATGCGCTCGTGCGCTGGTGGTGGCGGAGCTATGTACGCGGCGCGGGCATCACTCTCGGTTCCGCATTGGCCGCAACCTTTCGCCGCGAACCACGTTGCATTCCGGCAGCGATGGCGAAGCTGACCGAATGGGAGGAAGCCGAGCGCGTCATTTCGCAACTCAGCCCGCAGCAAGCCGAACTCATTTTCGGAGAAGTCCTCCACGTTTATAGACTTCCCGGCCTCGCGGCCGCGCTTCACCCGGAATCGAGGCCGACCTCTCAAACGGAATTGCCAAAATACGCAAGCGCATCCTCTGCTCTGCGCTCTTTCGACGACACTCCCGAAACAGTGGCGACGCCATGGGAGCCAATGGTAAGCGCCGCACTCACCCCCATTCATCTGGGGATGCCACGGCGCGCGCTTCTTGGCGTCACTCTGCTGCTCGCTCGCGCACCGCACCGCGCTCGCACCGCGCAATTCGAACGCAGTTTCAAACGCTGGGTAATCTTCGCCGCCCAATCAGCCGGGAGCCCAGACGTCAACAAACAGCCTGAGAGCGGGTTCGCCCCGCAACTCCAAGCCACATCTGTCCCCCGTGTCGGAGTCATAGTCACGAAGCAGGCACACCCGCAGGAGCAGCGGTCAACGCCTCCACCATTGTCTGGGGCGAGAATTTCCATTCAACGGCCAGTCGCTAAACAAAGTATTACGCAGCTCGACAAAACAACTTCGGTCGCGCAAGCAGATATCCAAGCGGCCGACTCTCGATCTTTTGCTCCACCCGAGTTCGATCTGCAAGGCGGAATTGCCACACAACTCGGCGGCATTCTATTCCTCATCCCCTTCCTCCGCGCACTCGATTTCTTTGGCCGCCTCGAGTCAAACTTTCACCTCGAGAATCCCCCAAGCCCCTGGGCGCTCGTCGAATTGTTCGCAAGATGCTTAATGGGACGCGTGCCCACAACACTAAATTGCGATCCGGCTTGGGTGGCTCTCCGAACCCTGGACGGTCGAAGCGCGATTGAAAATCCAGCACACGATTTTGTCGGCGCAGAGGAGTTTCACCTGCCCCATCCTTGGGTCCAACAATGGGTCAAGGACCACGATGAATTGCTGACGTTCTCCTTGCGAGGCAAGCGCCTACTCGTTCGCCACCCGCAAGGATTTCCCATGCTCGATTCCATGCTTGCGGAGAACCTCGCGCAACCTGTGCAAAGACATTTCCTCGACCAACTCGCGGAAGGAGCTTTCGACACCTGGCGCTTCGGCAAGCCCGACCGCGCCACTCGGCGTAGAATCTCGAGCCTCTCCTGCGAAGTTCCAGCGATGTGCCGAAGCAACCCCGCCCTCGTGCGATTCCTGCAATTTTTTTCGCCATTTTTCCGGTGGGCGCTAACCAACGCCCTCTCGGAAGGCCCTCGCCGCACGGGTGATCCCGTCAGCGAGCTGCTGCGCCGACCCGGCTGGCTCTACGTCACCTCTACCCATGTTGATCTGGTGATGGACATGAACTCGGTGTCGCTCGGCGTCCGCCTGGCAGGCCTGGATGCCAACCCAGGCTGGGTGCCGGAACTGGGCCGGGTAATTGCATTTCACTATCGCTGATGAGCGTGAAGATGAAACATTTGCCAAAGCCGTTTGCCGACATCCCTCAAACTCCGCGGGGGCATCTCGGACTGCTCTCCTACGAGGGCGTCTTCCGAATCATCTGCTACCTGCGCGCGCGAGCGATTGCCAGCGACAAAACGCTGGAAACAGTCTTCGAGGAGTTTCCGTTTCTTGGCCCGTACTTCGCCGAAATCCGGCCGCGTTTGCCGCAGGACATCGATTGGGTGAATTCGCTGCGCTGGCTTAGCGAAGAAATCGAGCTCTGGGAAGCCGCGAGCAAAGTGTGGCTGCCGCTTCACGGACTTCGCGAAGAACTTCAACTGCGCCGCGAGACATTGCTGGTCTTCTCGCTGCTGGGCCTCGCCGAGGAAGACTCCCACTTTGCCGCGCTCTTTTCCAAGCTGCAAGGCGCAGGGACGCGCCAGCGGCCAACGCTTGGCCTCTTGCGCGCTCTGATCGAAGCAGAGGGCGCCGCAAACCCGATCGAAGTCTGGGAACTCTCTCACACGCTCTCCGGATGCGCACTCACGGAAGTGCTGAATCCCGGGGCTCCCCGAGCCGAATGGGAGTTGCGCGTTTCGCCGGCCGTGTGGAGTGCGGCGCGCGGCGATCAAACAACCGAACCGTTGTTGGGACTTCGTTATACTTCCGGAGAATCCTTTCTCTCCTTGGCTGAGGCGGTATGGGATTCGGCGATCGCCGCACGCTTGAACGCCCTGCTTCCCCTGCTCACCAAACGCCGCACGCAACTCGTCGTTCTCCGAGGCATGCCCGGCTGCGAAAGACTGGGAGTCGCCGGAGCCGTGGCAAAAAGCATTGGATTCGGGGTGCTGGAAATCTCGACCGGCTTTGCGCCCGGCAACGAACGCTGGTCAACACTCGGCCCCCTCGCGACCATGCTTCATGCGGTGCCCGTGTTCTCCCCGGAACTCAGCGCCGGCGAAACATTCGACCTGCCTCTGCTCGCCGGTTATTCCGGTCCCTTGATCGCCATTCTTGGCGGCGAAGGCGGAATCGCGGGGCGCGCTTCCGAGCACTCCGTCACAATTCCTCTTTTGCCGGAATCCGCTCCCGCCCGCTTGCACCTCTGGCAGCGCCATTTGAACAATCATCCTGTAGAGGATCTGCCGGGCATCGCGGAGCGTTTTGCTCTTCCGGGCCGCTATCTGAAACAAGCTTGCGATTTGGCGAAAGCTGCCGCCGGCGTGGAAAATCGCGAAGCCATCACCCACGAGGACGTTCGCACCGCCACGCGCGCCATCAACCGGCAGCAACTCGATTCCCTCGCGACTTCTCTTCCCGGCGGAGTCCGCTGGTCTCAGTTGGTCGTAAACGGCACCACCTCCTCGGCTCTGGCCGCACTAGAACGGCGCTGCCGACTCCGTGAAAATCTCGCGGCCACAAGCGAGCGATTCCCGGGCGGTCTAAACACCGGCGTCCGCGCCCTCCTGGAAGGTCCGAGCGGCACCGGTAAAACGCTTGCCGCGCGCGCCCTGGCCACGGAACTTGGACTGGATCTCTATCGCGTGGATTTGTCCTCGATCGTGAATAAATTCGTGGGCGAAACCGAGAAAAACTTGGGCCGGGTCTTCTCTCGCGCGGAAGATCTCAACGTGGTGCTGCTTCTCGATGAAGGTGATTCGCTCCTGGCTCGCCGCACGGACGTCCGCAGCTCCAACGACAGATACGCGAACCTCGAGACAAACTATTTGCTGCAACGTCTGGAAACCTACACCGGCATTGCCCTGATCACCACGAATCTCGGCAACACCATCGACTCCGCCTTTCGCCGCCGCATGGACGCGGTCGTGAAGTTTCATCTACCCGATGGAAATCAGCGCTGGGAACTCTGGACCGTCCACCTTCCTCAAGATCACACCGTTTCGCAGGCAACGTTAAACCGCGTCGCCATGCGCTACGCACTGACCGGCGGACAGATTCGTAACGCCGCCGTGCACGCCACTCTTTTAGCGCTCGATCGTGGCTCCTCTCGCGTAGACGATAGCGACGTGCTCGCCGCCATTCAACTCGAGTATCGCAAGGCCGGGGCATCCTTTCCCGGCGAGGAGGAAGGCGCCAGCGACGCCAGCCACGATTCGCTCGGCGCATTTTTGCGCGCGATTTCCTGAAGCGCCCGGTCTTACGAGCTTGCTCGGTTGCGAGATTCGCATGCCTAAGGTCTATTACATTCGAATACGAACTCCCAGGCGCGCCTCGCCCGTGAAGCGTTCAACGTTCTCGAATCAAAAGGCGACCGAGGTCGGCGCGGGCGAGGCTGCCGCTGCACCGCCTGCTTTGTTTTCGTTCGATTCGGTTTCGCACGCTCCTGTTTTTTCCTTGGGATCGAGCCACACCGGTTCCCCGGCTGCAGGAGCCTCCGCCCACGATGGCCCCCATCCGAACGCCAAGCTTGGCGCGGCATTGGCAGATGCGACCGCGACCGATACTCACAACCAGGCCGTGCCCTCTGCGCTCCCAGAATTTGACGAACGCTTTCAGAAGGTAAATCTTCGTCTGGCAAATCTGGCAAAGGTCGAGGGATGGCATGAACCTTTGCCCAAAAAGATGGCCCAAGCTGTGCGCGCCACTAAGCAACCTCCGGACGAACCGCCGGCCGAAGGCATGCGCACTCATGTCGAGGAGATGTCGGACGCATCGAAAAAGCAGGAAGCTGAGCCGAAAGCGGCCGCACACGAAGAAAGCTTCCTCAAACTATTGGAATCGTCCATAGAAAAGATCTCGCCTAAGAGCAAATCCGATATGGAGGATTTGGAAGAGAACCAAACGCGCAAAGATCAATTGCGACAGCCAATCCGGGAAGACGTCGAAGCACAGCGAAACGCGTCCGAGAAGGAACTCGCGGGCGCAGCCAAACACCCGGCACCGATGGGAAGGATAGAAACGGAGACGCAAGACGTACCCGAACTCCCGGAGAGAGGTGCGCCACTTCAAGTTAACGCGCAAGATGCTTTGCCGCTCCCCAAGTCTGAGGAGGAAGTCTCCTTTGACGAAGATAAGCAGTCGGCCGACAACGCCATAGAGAAGACCGGCCTCACTGAGGAGGAACTCTCGGAAAGTAACGAACCGTCCTTCAAACAAGTACTGACGGAACGAGACAAGATTCTGGACGCCTGCACAGCCGACACCGCCAAATTCCAGCAGGACGAGGCGGAGTTCCTAAAGCGTTCCGGAGTGGAAGCTATGGCAGAAGAAGACAAGACCCGCGCGCACATGCGTCATGGCAGCACCGGAAAGCATTCAGCGGTACGCGACCAGCAGAGTCTGATGGCTCGAAAAAGCGAAGAAGAGCGCGAGCGCGTCGCTTCCGGCATGCGCCTCGTGTACGTCGGCACGAAAATCGTTGTCGACGCCAATCTGACCAGTTTGGGGCCCATGGTCGACAAGATGTTTATAAGTGGCTTCAATCATAATTTCTATGTTTTGCAAAAAAATGTACACGACGACTTGGAAGCCTGGGAGGACGAGCGCCACAGCGGCCTGATAAGCGGCACAGTGCTTTGGTGGAGAGACAAGGCATGGGGCACCTCAGATCTGAAAGAAGCCATCGCCATTTACGACAATGCTAAAGACACATTCGATGTGTCCATGAAACTACTTTTCAAGCGCATCGCTAAGTACGTGGATGACACACTGGCCCAGTGCACGCAAGCGATCGCCTTTGGGAACCGGAAGCTTGATGAACTCGTCGAAGACCAGCGCGATCCGCAACTCAAGAAGTTTGCAGCCGAAACAGCAGGCCGGATCAAAGGGGACTTTAGGGACCTGCAACAGTCCGTCGAAGAACAGAAAAAAGATTTGGCCGATAACCTGGCGGCTCGCTACAAGAACTCTCGCGTTACCGTGGACTCTTGGATCTCGGAGGACAAAAAGAAACATCAGGGTTGGGCGCGCGACCTGCGGGACATGGCCAAGGAAATTTACGAAATCGTCGTGAATTTCAAGAACAAGCTGATGAACGTCCTGAAACGCGGGGTCGCAATCATCATGTCGATCATCCGCCACCCCATCCGCTTCCTCGAGAATCTGGTTACCTCAGTCAAGCAAGGCATTCACCAATTCAAGGAACGCATCGGTGAGCATATGAGGGAGGCCGCCCTCAGTTGGCTGTTCGGCGAGATTCCCGCGTCCGAAATCCACGTACCCAAGGATTTCTCGCCTGCCAGCATCTTTGGTCTGGCAATGGAGTTACTGGGCTTCACCCGTGAACATATTCGCGCTAGGGCGGCGCGAATTGTTGGCGAGCATAACGTCGCGGTGTTCGAGCGGGTCATGGCCTTTCTCGGGAAATATTTTCGCGAGGGTCCCGCTGCTCTTTGGGAAGAACTCCAATCGATTCTCAGTGGCCTGAAAGAGACCATCGTGGATAGCGTGCGCGACTGGGTTCTCGCCCAGGTAATTAAGCGCGGCATCATCCAACTTGCCTTGATGTTCAATCCCGTCGGAGCCTTCATCGAAGCCTGCATCGCGATCTATAACCTTATCGTGTTCTTCATCGATCACGCCCGGCAAATCGCGGACATGCTCGGAGGCATTTTCGATTCCGTAGAGGATATGGTCGATGGAAAAATCGACGCCGCCGCCAACCGCATCGAGGCGGCCATGACGCGTGCGGTTACCTTCATTTTGGGTTTTCTGACTTCGCTTGTTGGCGTGCCCAGTCCTTCCAAGGCGATCCGCGGGATCGTCTCCGCTTTGCGCGACAAAATTGACGCCGGGCTGGACTGGCTCCTCGAGAAATTCAAAACACTCGCAATGAAGGCGGGAGCCGCAGTAAAAACCACCGCAGGCAAGGCATTCCATTTGCTTTTTCCAAAAGAGACTTTCGTAGCCGACGAGGAAAAACACACCATCGAGGTCGACCAATCCAGAAAAGACTATCCGATTCTCATTCACACCGAGGAGGTCAGAATTGAAGACCTTATCGAGAAGGCCAAAAACGTCAAAGGCGGCAGAGAACTCAAAAAGGCTTATGACAAGTACCTAAGCCTGCCCGTAGAGCAGGTCAAAGTGAAGGACAAGGAAGACATGTATGAGAAAAAGAATTGGGACAAGATCCAGGAGGAGGGCAAGAAGAAGATCGACGAATTCGAGAAAGTAGCAACGATTATTAAAGAGGTCTTCCCGAAGCTCCATTTGACAGCAGCAGGACAAACGAAGACGCACTTGATGTACGGTCCGGAAAAGACCATTGAAGTCAAATCAGGATCTGCGGGCAAGAAAGAGCCGGTGGTAGTTGGCGGAACCATGATGATCGCCCATCCCTTAGCTCATGACAACTTAAGCAAAGGCTCGGGCACCCAAGACGAGGTTCCCCCAATTATGGTCCATTCGTCGTGGCCGGAGGCACGACAGCACAAATACAAAAGGGGACACATTCTAAGTGAGAGACTCGGTGGATCCGGAAAAGACACAAAAAACATTACGCCCCTGACTTCCTCCGCCAACGGCCTGCACAATTCCCGAGTAGAGTCGGACCTTAAGGACCTGATGGAGAAGAAAGGAGAGCTCATTCACTACGAAGTGCATGTGAACTATCCGAATTCGCCGCGAGATCCAATGGGAAAGGCACATGACGTCGAGAGCTTTTTCCCCATTAGCCTCTCCACAAAGTGGTGGGAATTGGAAGCCGATGGGGCCGGCTACAAGGCGAAAACGAACAAACCCAAATCCGGCGAAACAATCGTCCCCAACGTCCCGCCGTATCCATGAGTCGCAAATCAGCTCTGGGAGAGTGCATTGAAATGTTTTGCATGTGCGACGGAAAGGAAAATCTAGAGCCGAGCCGGTAACAAGCTTTCGTGGAAAAGCTCACTACAGTTCGCAAGAAACCAGCGAGCGGCCCGGCTCCATCGGCCATGGCCACCCACGCCGCCGGACATGGTGTCGCTACAAGACAGGCTCCAACTGCTGCGCCGGCATGGGCTCTGTCCGGAGGCACGATGCCTTTCGGCTTTGGCGTGGTGCAGCGTTCCTTGACGATTGGCCCGGCCAACGACAAATTCGAGCGCGAAGCCGACCACGTCTCCAGCACCGTAGCGGGCGGACACAACATGCCCGCCACCATGATTTCCCGCGTGCCGGAAGCGGGCCACGAATCCATCTCGCGCGCCAGTGAACACGACCCCAAATCGGACAGCGCCCCAGTCCAGCGTTCCACACAGGGAGAAATCGAAGAACAGCACACCTACGCTTATGGCCCCGCCTCCGGCGAAATTCGCGACACCAAGCCGCTGATCCAGAAAACGTGTGCCGAGTGCAGCAAGGAATCGAGCTCGTCGACCGGCAGTTCGCCCGTGCAACTCGCTCCGCAAGGCGAAGTCGAAGAGCACCAACTCCTCGTTCCCTCTAAATCCCGCACGCAGCGATCTACAGAAACACCCCCAGTGCAGCGCGCACCACAAGGGGCCGCAGAAGAGCATCAACCTGCAACTAACAGCCCCACCCGCGCGCAGCGCTCGAACGAACCTCCTCCGGTACAGCGCGCCTGCGCAGGCTGCGATCACGAAGCGGCAACCACAAACAAAGCGCCCGCTGCCCAGCGAAAAGAAGAAGCCATGTCCAAAGAGCCGGCCATTCAAAAGACTCCGAGGCCCGGTGGCGGAACCGGCAGAATGCAGGCGGCTGCCGCTCAAGTCATCTCTTCGAAAAGCCCCGGCTCGCCGCTTCCCGCACCGATTCGCAGCACCTTGGAGAGTAGAACTGGCGCGGATTTCAGCGGTGTCCGCGTCCATTCCGACGCAAAAGCTCATGCCGCCGCCTCCGCACTCCACGCCAAGGCGTTCACCCATCGCAGCGACATATGGCTGGCTCGTGGACAGTCGGCCACCGACCTTCCCTTGATGGCCCACGAATTAACACACGTCGTTCAGCAAGGAGCTGTAGCCCGCCGTAAGAGTGACACCGTCCAGCGCGCCACCGAAAAGCAAGCGGACCCGCCAGTCCAACTCGCCGAGGCAATGCACAAAGACGACGCCGTCCAGCGCAGCAACGCGGGCGTTGTTCAACGAGACTCTTGGCTAAAGAAAGCCTGGCAAGCCACCGGAGGAAAGATCGTCGATGAAGCAGGCAACGTTCTAGAGATGGGCGAGACCCTGGCCATGCAAGTGCTCGATGAGTTCGCGCCGCAATTTGCCGCGGTTGTGCGCGATATCAAAACCAAGGGCGGCGTTTTCGAATACATGAAGGACAAGGTCTTCGGCGTCGCTCGAGACATCTTTAAGGGGGCCAAGGAGGACAAAGGAACGCTGGGCAAGGTTTTCGCCATGGTCGAGAAACTTCAGGAGGGCGGAAAGAAAATAATCGCTGGATTGAAGAGCAACGATTGCAAGCCGCTCTTCGACGCCATGAGCCAACTAGGCGATATGGCCATGGAGTTGGCCGGGGAGGCGTGGGACGCCATAAAGGATTTTTTCAGGCCCATCGGCGATTTCTTCACGGACATCTGGGATAACTATCTCTCCAAAGCCATGGATAAAGTTTCCGACTTGGCCGGCAAGGCCTGGCAAGGCATTAAAGACTTCGGAAAAAGGGTCTGGGATTGGACCGAACCCGTTCGCAACAAGCTCTCGGCAGCCTGGGATTGGATCAAGAAAAAGCTGGGCGTCGGCGAGGGCCCCGACAACCAGGACGGCCTCCTGCAATGGGCCAGCAAGAAAATCGGCGAAGCCTGGCAATGGCTGCTAAAGGCGCTCGATCCGGTGATTCAGCCGATGAAGAAGCTCTGGGAAAAGGTCAAAGCCATTATCCCCATCGAGAAGATCATTCATTTGCGCGCCACGGTGCACGACTGGCTCGGAAAGATGAAGAAAATGCTTTCCAACGTGCAGAAGAAGGACGATGTCGTCGAAAACCAGGACTCTTTGCGCAAGGAAATTCTTCCTGCTGTAAAAACGCGCATCTACCAGTTGAAGGACAAGGTGGCGGAGGCCGGCGCCTGGGTCGCGGGGGAAATTGGAGGCGCAGCCGGCACCGTTAAGGAATTTCTTGGCGGCCTGCAATCGAACTCGATTCTTTCTGTGGTCTCGGGAGCGTTCACCTGGCTGCAGCAAAAGGTCGACGACCTCGCGGCCTGGGCTACCACCAAGGTGCAGGGGGTATTCGCGTTTCTCGGCAACGGTCTGGACCGCCTGGCTGGATTCGTTGAGCCCCTCTACGACACCCTGGAAAAGATGTTATCCGTCGTCGGCAACGTGATGAAGAAGCTCCCCGATCTGGTTCTCGGCCCCTTCTGGGCGGCCATCCCCAAGTGCATCACCGATCCCGTCCGCGATTGGATTATTGAGAACGTCCTCAGCCAGATTCCCGTGATCGGCGCCTTGCTGACAGACAAGACCATCTGGCCGAAACTGAAAGACTTTGCTATCGACCTGCTCAAAACGCTCTTCGTCAAGGGCGACCTGAGCGGCGCAGCGCTCAAGGTTTTTCGCTTCTTCCTCGAAACCATTGGCATCGACGTCGATCTGATGCTGCGCGTCTTCGCAAAAACGCTCGACCGCCTGGACGAAGTGCTCATGGATCCGATGAAGTTTTTGAAGAACCTGGGCGCCGCCATCTGGCAAGGGCTTCAGAAATTCCTGGACAACATTGCCAAGCATCTTTTCAACGGGCTGCTCGGCTGGCTTCTCGGTCCGCTGGACAAGCTCGGCATCACCGGCATCAAGGATCTCAGTCTCGGCAGCATTCTCGATCTTGTCCTGCAAATTCTGGGCATCACGGAAGGCAAGATCCGCTCCAAATTAGAAAAAGCCGTTGGGCCGACCGCTCTTGATATTCTCGAGCGCGCCTGGAAACTCTTGAAAGCGCTCTGGGACGGCGGGCCCGCGGCCCTTTGGGAAGAAATCAAGAGCCAGCTTTCGGATTTGCAGAACCTCATCATCGGCGGCATCACCCAATGGATCACCAAGGAAGTCATCGAGGCTGGCATCGCCTACCTCATCAAACTCTCGAATCCCGTGGGAGCCGTGATTCAAATCATTCAATCGATCTATGAAGTAGTGAAAACGGTTGTGCAGAAGGCCAACCAGATCATGCAGGTCGTGGACTCCGTCCTCGATGGCATCGGCGACATCATGAATGGCGTCATCGACGGCGCCGCGACCATGGTCGAGGCCGCGTTGGGCCGCGCCGTCCCGGTAGCCATTTCCTTCATCGCAAATCTCGTAGGCATCGACGACCCCGCTCCGGCCATGCAGAAAATCGTGAAGGACATCCAAGCCAAAGTCGACAAAGCCATGGACTGGCTCGTCGACAAATTCAAAGCCATGGTCTCCAAGGTCGGCGGCGCCATCAAATCCGCAGCCGGCGCGGTTGCCGCGCTGCTCTTCCCGAAGAAGACATTTACCGCTGGCGACGAACAACACATCATCGAGGCTGAGCAAGCTGGCGAAGACTACAAAATCGTTGTGCATAGCAAAACGGTCACAATCGAGGATGTAATTACTGAAGCCAGCAAGCTAGACACAGCAAAGGATGACGCGAGCGCGCTAAGGAAGGCCTATGACAAGTTCAAAGGGCTACATGTCGGATCGGACAAGAAAAAAGGCGCTGACGCGGAGAAACAACTCAAGGACCAGGAGGACAAGAAGCTAAAGCAGTTCGGAATCGTAGCTGACCTGATCGCCAAGATCTATCCCAAGGTACCGGCCTTAACCGCGAAGAAGCGGGAAACGCACATCTTGTACGGCACGCCTGACTCTCGCTTAGGTGGCACGATGATGGTTGCACACCCCTTGGCGGAAGATAGTCTGAAAGAAGGGTCCAAGCCAAGTCAAAGCGCTGATTTTCCGCCGATTTGGGCCGGTCTTTATCAACAGAAGCGTGATGGCCGTCGCCTTTACATAAAGGGCCATCTTCTCAATCAAAGACTGGGAGGTCCCGGAGATCTGCTGGAGAACATCACTCCCTTCACCTACAGCGCCAACAGCTCGCACGAGAAGCAGGTGGAGTCCGACTTGAAAGATTTGATCAAAAAGAACAGTGGGAAGATGGCTCACTATGAAGTCCACGTGAACTTCCCTTCGGGCCCGCGGGCCCCTCAACCCGACGTTCTAACCGCGGAACTCGAGCTCGCCACCAGCATTTCGACTCACTGGTACGAACTCGAAGACAAGAAGGGCACTTTGACGCAGAAAGGAGGAGACCACAAGGACACAATCCAGAACGTTCCGCCTTATCCGCACGCATAAGACCAGACAACAGAATTGAGGAGGATAGCCATTGGTGGAAATGGGAAAAAGATCCAAATGCTGAGAGTCCTGAGCAGATAGCCATGGAAACGCAATCGCAACGCGCCACGTATCTCGATAGTCTAGATTCTCTTCAGGTTCGCGCTGGCTTCGGCCAATTCTATGGACGACAGGTCGCCTTGCCACTCTTCGTCCCCGGGGTGCTCCAATGTGCCGCGTAACAATTGGTCTGGTAGCACATTCGGATCGGGAACGGATTCAGTGCACGAT
>Ga0210407_10000939_pt1 | contig 29242 bp, 27 predicted proteins | sample IncBWC27MmetaG_FD_150860 | JGI IMG/M metagenome (GOLD analysis project Ga0210407, IMG submission 150860) | Forest soil microbial communities from Barre Woods Harvard Forest LTER site, Petersham, Massachusetts, United States - Inc-BW-C-27-M | ecosystem: Environmental > Terrestrial > Soil >...
CTGGGCGTCGCACGGAATGCTGACGAGCGAGGAGAGCGCCCAGCTTCTGACCAATGTTGCCGATCCGCTGGTGGTGTACACGCTTCGCTCGGGAGAATTCGGGCGCGCGAAGGCGGTGCAGGACGCACACCAGGCTGAGTATCTGAGCCAGCCCGGAGTTTTGGGAGTGGGAATCACGTCCAGCGTGGATGCGCCGGGCGAGGCCGCGTTGCTAATCTACGTGAATCACGGCGCGTCGGTGAACGGAATTCCGGCCGAGATCGATGGATTGCGGACGCGCGTGCGTGAGACGAGCCGGTTCGTCGCCGGGCGCGGCGGCAGTGGCGCATCACCCGGGTGCCGAGTTCCGACATCGAACCCAAGCGTGGCAAAGTTCAAGCCCTGAGAGAGCTCACATCACGACGCCGGGGCGACGTGACTGCTCCGTAGCGGTAGGCCAGCAGCCCCTCTTTTGCGCAGGCGTCGGGCGTAGAATCAAATCGAATCGTGTGCTTGTCGCTCCCACACACATTTTCATCCCCAAGCCGCCGGCGGAGTAGTTCTCCATTTTCGTTGCGGAGTTTTACGGCAACTTCTTGCTTTCGGGCGTTTCTTCTACCGGAGACGCCCGATTGATTTGGGCGTGCTTCGCGGTATGCTAGGGCTCGATACTCTGTAAAAACGCGGGAGGAAGATATGGGTCACGCGCCGAGGTTTCTGGGGCTGGTGAACGATGCGAAAAAGCGCGTCAAGGAAACAAACGTAACCGATGTGAAACGCAGGATGGATGCCGGGGAAAAGTTTGTGCTGGTGGACGTGCGTGAGGAGAGCGAGTGGGCGAAAGGGCATTTGCCCGGGGCCATTTATCTGGGCAAGGGAATCATCGAGCGAGATGTTGAGGCGCGCATACCAGACACCGGAGCAAAAATGATTTGTTATTGCGGGGGCGGATTCCGTTCGGCGCTAGTGGCGGATAACCTGCAAAAAATGGGATACACGAACGTGGAATCGATGGATGGAGGATGGAAAGGCTGGCTGGCAGCGGGGTATTCAACGCAGAAGGATCTGTAGATAGATTATGGAACGCGAGAGTACGCGTGGTGATGACCGCGCGCCTAGGTTTCGGCCCGCGCAGAAGCGCTGACCCAGTCCTGCAATTCCTGCGATGATGCACTCGAGCAGCCGAGGCACGACTACGATCTTACGTGCTCGAGGAGCGTGCGACTCGAAAACCGTAGTCGGTATATTTGAACTCTGGTGGAATACTGGAGCGCGCGGCGGTTCGACTGACCTTGATATGATGTCGCCAGGAGCCACCGCGCGAGGCACGGCGAGTTCCACTGCTGGGCCCACGCGGATTGCGTTCCGGTGAACAGGCATAGAAGTTGGCGTCGTACCAGTCGGCGCACCATTCATGTACGTTGTCACCCATATTACAAAGGCCGTAGGCGTTTGACGGATACAGTTCCACCGGCTCGGGCCCGTGCCTCCACCGCTCGGCGTAATCGGGAATCAACTCGGGTGGCGTATCTCCCCATGAGTACATGGCGTGCTCGGCGCCGCCACGAGCGGCACGTTCCCACTCCGCTTCGCTGGGCAAGCGATAGGGCTTGCGCGTCGCGCAACTTAGCCACTCGCAATAGGCCATGGCCTCGTGCCACGATATGGCGACGACAGGCATCTTCGGATCATTGAAACGCGAATCGTTCCAGCATTGCGGCACAGGAGCGCGCATAGTGGCAAGGAAGCAGGCGTATTCCTCCGTCGTAACCTGATGAACGGCAAGATCGAAGGTATCCACCCAGACGCGATGCTCGGGTTTTTCATCATCGCGCCCGAGTTCGCAGCCCATCCAGAACCAGCCCTCTGGGACACGAACCATCACGGGTTCATTGGCACCGATTCTCACCGTTGGAGGCACGACCATCGCTTTCGATCCAGACGCGCACCTGAACATGGCAGAGCGCATTTGCTAGGTCGCGATACGCCGCTCCTAAGAAGAAGCTCTGCTACAGGGTGAGAATAACATGGCAAGCGACGAGTTCGTCGCGCGGCCAGCGCTGGTCGCTTCAGGTCTGCTGATGCGGGTGAGGGTTCTTGACAACCGAACCTGGGAGAAAGACACTGAGGGCATGAAAGAACTGGTGTCACGGATATTTCAGACAGACTTTCTTAAGGGCATGAGCGTTACCTTCCGGACGCAATCTCCCAAGAACATCTACACGGAGCAGTATCCGCTGGAACGGCCGATGGTGGCCGAACGCTTTCGCGGAGCGCCGAGGCTGAACAAAAATCCGGAGACAGGGGAAACCTTGTGCATCGCGTGCAACCTGTGCACGCTGGCCTGCCCGGAGAACTTGATTGTGGTGGGCTGGGAGCGAGACGACGCGACGCGGCGAAAGGTTTTGACCACGTTCACCTATGACACTTCGCGCTGCATGTTTTGCGGTTTGTGTGAAGACGCCTGTCCAACCGACGCACTGGAATTGACACAAGACTTTGAGATGGCCTACTACAGCCGGGAAGGCGCGATCTGGGATCGTCACCGGCTCGAGGAAGGCCCCACACCAACGCGATATGTACGATAAGCAGGTCCCGGTTCCCGCCCGTGATAACCGTCCTATCGCGCGCCCAGGTCGGGCATTCGACGCAACGACGAGGATCGCGTGACGCCACTCGAGGGGAAGTTGGCTGGGGCGGAAGGATTCGAACCTTCACCGTCCTCATTAACAGTGAGGTGTCCTACCAGTTGGACCACGCCCCAGCAGAGTTGTGAGACTGCTCGCGGCAAAACCGAAGCAGGTAGGCTTCGCCGCAAGGCGCGCGACGAAAGACATAAAGAAGGATAGCACGCCGCTTGCCATCACCAAAAGCCGAATGGATATGGGTTGCACATAAGGAATGCTTATCGAATGACTGCAGGTCAACGCCTTTGAAAAAGCGCAGTGCCGTTCGCTCCTCGAGAATAAGTGCAAAATTTGACGAGCGTTTTTCTGTCGGAATCTTCGAAATTGTAACTATTTTTGTACTTTTAGGACCATGAATTGCGTGGCAAGCAGTTTGCTTTCAGGTTGCAATCCGGAAGAATTTGGTGGAAACTATGCGCTCGCATCTTGAGTGGGACTCGCGCTATGGCATAAGAGGGTCAACATTTCTCCTGTGATTTTGGTGCCCTTGGAGAGCATGTACCCTCAGGTGCAAATTTGACATGGCCCAGATTTTTCACCGCAGTTTCAATTTCATCTCGCGGCTTAGTTTGTCCGGGGTCGTATTCCTTGCCGGACTCGGGTTGACCGGAATGCTGGTCGTGGCGAGGTCGCCGTATATCACCAACCAGCGTGTGACGCGCGAGCAACCCGTTCAATTCAGCCACAAACACCACGTGGGAGACGACGGAATCGACTGCCGGTACTGTCATACCAGCGTGGAGACGTCTGCTTACGCGGGAATTCCACCGACGAAAACCTGCATGAATTGCCATTCCGTGCTCTTTAATAATGTCGGATACCTGGAGCCGGTGCGCGAAAGCTACCGAACCGAGCGATCGATTGAGTGGGTGAAGGTGCACCGGCTGGCGGATTACGTGTACTTCAACCACAGCATTCACATCAACAAAGGCATTGGCTGTTCCTCATGTCACGGCGCGGTGAATGAGATGCCATTAATTTTTCAGGCGTCGCCTCTGACCATGCAATGGTGCCTGGATTGTCATCGGAATCCGCAAGTGAATCTGCGGCCGAAAGAAGAAATCTTCAATATGAACTGGCAGGCCCCGGCCAATCAGGAAGAAGTTGGGAAGCAACTTGCCGCGGATTACAAATTGCGAAGCACGGCCGAGTTGACCAGTTGCTCGACGTGTCACCGATAACGGACGATATGAGCGATCACGCAAACGACAAGGAGTTTCGTATCGTACAGCCGGCACAAAGCCGCCAGGCCGAACGCGGCGATGAACACGGCGACGAACAGCCGGAAGATCTCACGGTGCGCGAGAGCAAGCTGGATCTTGCGGCGGTTCGTGAAAAGCTGCGGGAAAAAAGCGGCAAACAATACTGGCGGACGCTGGAAGAATTGGCGGACGATCCGCATTTTACTGATTTGCTGCACCGCGAATTTCCGCGACATGCTTCCGAGTGGGACGACGCGGTTGACCGCCGCGACTTCCTGAAATTGATGGGTGCTTCGTTGGCACTGGCGGGACTCGCCGGCTGTGGGTTGCCGGATCAGACGCACATCGTGCCGTACGTGAAACAGCCGGACGGCGTGGTTCTGGGGCGGCCAAACTTTTTTGCGACGGCGATGCCGTTTGGCGCGGATGCGGTCGGGGTATTGGTGGAGAGCCACGAAGGACGGCCGACGAAAATCGAAGGCAATCCGGATCACCCGTCGAGTCTGGGTTCAACGAGCGCGATCGTGCAGGCGTCGATCCTGAATCTTTACGATCCGGATCGCGCGCAAACAACTTTGTACACGGGTGAGATCCGATCCTGGTCGGCGTTTTTGGATGCGGCGCCGGCCATGACGACGAACGTGAAAGCCACCGATGGCGCAGGTTTCCGCATTTTGACGGGTACGGTAACTTCTCCCACGCTGGCCTGGCAGATCAAGAAGTTGCTGGCGCAATACCCGCAGGCGAAGTGGCATCAATGGGAACCGGCCGCGTGTGACGGCGCGAAAGAGGGTAGCAAACTCGCGTTCGGCCGCTGCGTGAACACGGTGTATGTGCCAGGCAAAGCAAATGTGATTTTGTCGCTCGATGCAGATTTTCTGGCGAGTGGCCCGGGGCACATAGCGTATGCAAAACAGTTTGCGCGGCGACGCAAGCTCGAAGGGACGAACGGTTCGTTGAATCGCTTGTACCTGGTGGAACCGACGCCGAGCGTCACCGGTTCAAATGCGGACCATCGTTTGCCTGTGCGCGCCAGCGACATGGAATTGTTCGCGCGCGCGCTGGCCGGTAAATTGGGAATCGGCCCGGCAGTTCCACTGCAAGGTGACGCTGAAAAATGGCTTGAAACGGTCGCCAGGGATTTGCAGTCCGAGCGCGGCTCGTCGTTGGTGATCGCAGGAGAATACCAACCGGCGGTGGTGCACGCACTGGTGCATGCGATCAACGCTTCACTGGGCAATGTTGGAACGACACTTTACTACACCGAGCCGGTGGAAGCGGAACCCACCAACAACCTGGACTCGCTGCGCGATTTGTGCGCCGACATGAACGCGGGCAAAGTGGACTTGCTACTGATTCTGGGCGGCAATCCGGTGTACGACGCGCCGCACGATTTCGATTTCACGTCGAAACTGAAACGCGTGCACACCAGCATTCACTTGAGCCCTTATTTCGACGAAACGTCGGCGTATTGTCAGTGGCACATCTCTGAATCGCATTACCTGGAAAGCTGGAGCGACGCGCGTGCGCATGACGGCACAATAAGCATTGTCCAGCCGCTGATTTCGCCGCTGTACTACACCAAATCCTCGCATGACCTGGTGGCAGCGTTCAGCGACAAGCCCGGCATGCCTGCATTTGAGAGTGTACGAGCCTACTGGACGGAAGCTTCCGCACATTCGGGAACCTCGCTTGATGCGGGCTGGCGCAAATGGCTGCACGACGGGGTAGTGGCCGGAACGAAATACGCGGCGATTACGCCGGAACTGAAATTCAGCGTACCAAGCCTGGCAACGCTGAAGCCCGCGCCCGCCGATCAGGTCGAATACATTTTCCGGCCGGATCCGACGGTGTACGACGGGCGGTTCGCAAACAATGGGTGGTTGCAGGAATTGCCGAAGCCGCTAACCAAGTTGACGTGGGACAACGCGGCGCTGGTGAGCCCCAAGCTCGCGCACAGCATGGACCTGGCGCATAAAGTGGTTTCGCGCGGCGGCGAACACGGCCAGGTGCGTGCGGCCGTGGTGGACATCGAATTGAGTGCAAGCAAAGTCACGGCGGCCGCTTGGACGCTGCCAGGGCAGGCAGAGAATACGGTGGTTCTGCCATTGGGTTATGGCCGCAGCCGTTCCGGCTCCACGGGAACAAATAAGGGATTCAATGCTTACGTGGTGCGGAGCTCCAACGCTTTGTGGACGTCGTTTGGTGGCAAGATGACGGCAACGGGCGACACTTACCCGCTGGCCTGCACGCAATATCACTTCAACATGGAAGGCCGGTCGATTCTGAGCACCGCGACGCTGGAGGAGTACAAAAAGAATCCGGCGTTTGCGCACGAACACGCGGAAATGCCGCCGAAGGACATGTCCCTGTACAAGGAATTTGCTTACCCCGGCTACGCGTGGGGAATGGCCATCGATCTGAACAAATGCAACGGGTGCAACGCCTGTGTGCTTGCGTGCCAATCGGAAAACAATATTCCGGTGGTGGGAAAAGATCAGGTGATGCGTGGCCGCGAAATGCACTGGATTCGCATCGACCGGTATTACCAAGCTGCATCGGCAACGAATGATCCCGCTTCCTACAATCCTTCTCTGGATAATCCGCAGACATTCTTCCAGCCAGTACCGTGCCAACAATGCGAAAATGCACCGTGCGAACAGGTTTGCCCCGTCGGCGCGACCGTGCACAGCGCCGAAGGGCTGAACGACATGGTTTACAACCGCTGCGTCGGCACGCGCTACTGCTCAAACAACTGCCCGTACAAAGTGCGGCGCTTCAATTTTCTGCGCTTCCAGGATTGGGAGACTCCGCAGCTGAAATTGATGCGCAATCCGGAAGTGACGGTGCGCAGCCGCGGCGTGATGGAAAAGTGCACGTACTGCGTGCAGCGCATCAACAACGTGCGCATCGATGCGGAAAAGCAAAACCGCCCGATCCGCGACGGTGAAATTGTCACCGCGTGCGAAGCGGCCTGCCCGTCGGAAGCGATTGTGTTCGGGAATGCGAACGATCCGAACAGCCGCGTTGCCAAGTTGAAGAAGCAGCAACGGAATTATTCCATCCTGGGTGAATTGAATTCACGGCCGCGTACCACTTATCTTGCGGCGGTGCGTAATCCGAACGCGGAGCTAGAAAAGGCATGAGCACCACGCCGCCTCCTGGGGATCTCCCTGAAATCCGCCGGCTTGATCCGGTGCTCGAGCCCGGGCATACCTACGCTTCGGTTACCGACAAGATCGCCGCGGTAGTTTTAACACAGCCGCCCACCACCGGGTGGATCGTGGGTTTCGCGGTGAGCTTCACCTTGGTGATGGTGCTGTTTATCTCGCTGTCATGGCTGATCATCAAAGGCGTAGGAATCTGGGGCATCAACATTCCCATCGGCTGGGGCTTTGCGATTGTGAATTTTGTGTGGTGGATTGGTATCGGCCACGCGGGCACGCTCATCTCCGCGATTCTTTTCTTGTTGAATCAGAAGTGGCGCACCTCGATCAACCGCTTTGCCGAAGCCATGACGCTGTTCGCCGTGGCGTGCGCCGGAATTTTTCCGCTCATCCACACGGGGCGGCCTTGGATGGCGTACTACATGTTCCCGTACCCCAGCACCATGGGGATCTGGCCGCAATTCCGCAGCCCTCTGATCTGGGACGTCTTTGCAGTCTCTACCTACGGCACGGTATCGCTGCTGTTCTGGTTCGTTGGGCTGTTGCCGGATCTGGCGACCCTGCGCGATCGTGCAAAAACCAGGGCACAACAGGTCATCTACGGCATGCTCTCAATGGGTTGGCGCGGTTCGGCGCATCATTGGCACCGCTATCAGTCAGCATATTTACTGCTCGCGGGACTGGCCACGCCTCTGGTTCTTTCGGTGCACACGGTAGTGAGCTTCGACTTCGCGGTCGCGATTGTTCCCGGCTGGCACACCACGATTTTCCCGCCTTATTTCGTCGCTGGCGCCATCTATTCCGGGTTCGCGATGGTGTTGACGCTGGCAATTCCTCTCCGCAAAGCTTATGGCCTCGAGGATTTCATCACCATGCGCCACTTGGACAACATGGCGAAAGTCATGCTTGCCACGGGCTTGATCGTTGCTTACGGCTACTTCATTGAATTTTTTATGGCCTTCTATAGCAACAACAAGTTTGACGTGTTCTTGGCGCAGCAGCGCTTGCACGGGCCGTACTCGCATTTTTACTATGCGCTTATCCTCTGCAACATTTTGACGCCGCAACTGCTGTGGTTTGAAAAAATGCGACGTAACGTCGCGGTGCTTTTCGTGATGTCGCTGGTAGTCAATACCGGCATGTGGCTCGAGCGATTCGTTATCGTCGTGATTTCTCTCACCCGCGACTTCATGCCGTCCGCCTGGGGTCGTTATTTGCCCACCTTTTGGGATTACTCGACATTTATTGGCACCATCGGCTTGTTCGTCATGCTGATCTTCCTGTTCGTGCGGGTCTTGCCCGCCATTGCGATTGCCGAGATGCGAGAACTCGTGCATGAGCAATCGGACGAGGAAAAGTCATGAACAAGGAACATCGCCACGATATCTACGGCTTGATGGGCGAATTCCTAACGCCGGAACAGATCCTGCATGCAGCAGCGAAAGCACGCGAAGCCGGATACAAATACATTAGCGCCTACACCCCGTTTCCAGTCGAAGGGCTGGCACATGCCATCGGCTTTCCCCGGACAGGGGTACCGTTCCTGACGCTGATTGGCGGCTTGGGCGGCGGCGTGACGGGCTTTGGCCTGCAATACTGGTGCTCGGTCATCACCTATCCCCTCAATATTGGTGGGCGACCATTGAACAGTTGGCCCGCGTTTATACCCGTCACGTTTGAACTGACGATTCTCGGAGCAGCGACCTTTGCGGTGATTGGGATGTTGGCGCTGAACCGGTTGCCGCAACCCTATCATCCGGTATTTAACGTGAAGCGGTTCGTTCACGCATCGTCGGACCGTTTTTTTCTGTGCATCGAGTCACGCGACGCGAAGTTCGATTTGGCGGGAACGGCGAAGTTCTTGCAAAGCATTCAGGCACATCACGTTCACGAGGTGTCGAATGCCGAGTAGAGCCTCGTTCGCGGCGTTGCTCTTCTGCGTTTGCGGAATTGGGCTGCTGGGGTGTGGCTACTCGCTTCGCCAGGACATGGCCAACCAGCCGCGGGAAAACCCGCTATCGCCATCGAGCTTTTTTCCGGATGGCCGGTCAGCAAGGCCTTTGCCCGAGAATACCGTTGCGCGTGAGGAGCTTGCCAATGACGCCTTGTTGGTACCCAAAGATTCCAATGCGTTTCCGCTGCCGCTGACTATGGAATTACTGCAGCGCGGGCAAGAACGTTACGGAATTTTCTGCCAACCTTGCCACGGTATCGAAGGCGATGGGCAAGGAATGGTGGCGATGCGCGGCATGAAGCACCCGCCCAGTTTCCATCAGGAGCGACTGCGAGCGGAGCCGAACGGCTACATCTATGACGTGGTCGCCAACGGATTTGGCGCCATGTACGGCTATTCGGCGCAAATTCCGCCCCGCGACCGCTGGGCCATCATTGCTTATCTGCGTGCACTACAGTTGAGCCGGAACGCGCCAGTCAGAGAATTGCCGCCAGACTTGAGGGAGAAGCTCATGGGCGGAGGAGCCGCGAAATGAACGCGCAAGAATACCAGGCGCCCGAGAGCGTCAGCCGCGTTCAGAGAGCCGGCTGGTTTGTTGGAGGAGTGGCGTTGATCGCGGCGATCTTTGGAGCGGTTACCTCGCCCGACAAATTCTACCAGTCCTACCTGATGGCCTACCTTCTGGTGCTTGGTCTAACGCTGGGATCGCTCGGCCTGCTGATGCTGCAACATCTGACTGGCGGCAACTGGGGAATTATCATCCGGCGTCCCTTAGAGGCGGCGGCGCAGAACATCTGGCTGGTGTTCCTTATGTTTGTGCCGGTGGTGTTGGGCATGAATTCGCTCTACCGCGCGTGGATGGATCCGGAACTCCGCAAGGCAGATCCCCTCTCTCCGTTGCAACAGTGGTACCTGACTTCGAGCGGATTTCTTATCCGAGCGGTGCTTTATTTTGCGATCTGGTTTGCATTGATATGGATTTTCAACCGCTGGTCGCAGAGACAGGATATCGATCAGGACGATCGGGGACTGCGCCGCTCTTTTAAACTGCTGGCCGGACCCGGGATTATTCTATACGTGGTGGCGATGACGTTTGCCTCGATTGACTGGGCCATGTCGCTGTCTCCGCACTGGGCTTCGACGATTTACGGCTTCATTTTTGTCGCCGGGCAGGCCGTTTCGGCCATGTCCTTGATGATTGCCGTAGTGGTGCTGCTCTCCGGCTCGCAACCGTTTGCCGGGATCTTGCAGAAGCGGCACTTGCACGATCTGGGAAAGTTGCTCTTCGCCTTTAACATGCTATGGGCGTACTTTGATTTTTCGCAGTTGCTGATTATCTGGTCCGGAAATTTGCCTGAAGAAATCACTTTCTACCGTACTAGACTCAGCGGAGGCTGGGGCGTCGTTGCGGTGACTGTCCTGGTGTTTGAGTTTGCCGTGCCGTTCCTGCTGCTGTTGTCTGAAGACGTAAAGCGGAATCCGCGTGTGATTTCAAAGATCGCCCTATGGATGATTTTCATGCGACTCGTTGACATGTTCTGGACGACACGGCCGGAATTGTCGGCGCGGGTCTTGCCCACGTGGCTGGATATTGTGGTTCCGGTGGCCTTGATCGGACTATGGATCGGTTTTTTCGCCCGGAACCTGAAGCAGCGGCCATTGTTGCCGCTTGGCGATCCCAAACTTGAGGAGGCCATTGCGCATCATGAGCATTGATCCTCAAAAGCACGGCGACGCAGAAATGCGGCTGCCGATTCACGACGATGTATCATATGAACCGCAAGACGTGCGCGTCACGCCGATTCTGAAATTCATGATCTATCTGGGTATCGGCACAGTGCTTTCTTTTGTGATTGCGCTTTTCGTATATCGCAGTTTGACCTCCTATTTCGCAGACGCCTACCAGCCTCCGCCACCGTCTCGAGCGGCGCAACAAGGCCCAACGATGCCGCCCGAGCCGAGGTTACAGGGCATGCCAGGTCACATGATGGATCCGCAGCAGGAATGGCGCGACGCGGTCAAGGCAGCAAACGCCGCCAACAACGAACTGAAGTGGATCGACGAAAAGTCCGGGATCGCGCAAATTCCCGTGAAAGACGCGATGGAATTGATTGTGCAGAAGGGTTTGCCGGTGGCTCCCACGATGCCGGCAGAAAAGAAGTAAACGATGAAGGCACTGGGTACCATCCTGGGAACGATGCTGCTGGCGGCTTCCGCTGCGCAGGCGCAAATGATTCCCGATAACGTGGGGCAATCCTCGAACGGACTGCCGCCTGGGTTGGTTAACGTTGGGTTCGATCCCGAACTGCACAAGCAGATTCCAGCCGACGCCGCGTTCACCGACGAAAATGGCCGCTCCGTGCAGTTGAAAGAATATTTCGGCAAGAAGCCAGTGGTGCTGGCATTCGTGTACTTCACCTGCCCGATGCTCTGCAATCAGGTGGAACAGACACTGGTCGGCACATTGAAGATGATTTCGTTTAATCCGGGAGCGGATTACGAGGTGGTGTTCATCAGCTTCGACCCTTCCGACACGCCGGACGCGGCGCTGAAGAAGAAGCACGAAGCCATGTCGCGCTTTGCGCGTCCAGGAACCGAACCGGGCTGGCATTTCCTGACGGGTTCCAAAGAGGCGATTGACGTGGTGACCAAGGCCGCCGATTTTCGTTTCAATTATGATCCGAAGACCAAGCTTTTCGGCCACGCCAGCGGCATTCTGCTGCTGACGCCCGATGGCCGAATTTCGCGTTATTTTTTTGGCGTCGATTATCCGTCCAGCAATGTCCGCCTCGGCCTGGTGGATGCCTCCTCCGGGAAAATCGGCACGCCGGTGGATCATATTTTATTGTTCTGTTATCAATACGACCCGGCCAAAGCCCGCTACAGCGCCACGGTACTGACGGTTATCCGCATGGGCGGAGTTGTGACGCTGTTCTGCATGGCCCTCGGGTTCATGATTTTCCGCCGCCGCGAGCATCGGCCGGGCGCTTCCGGGAAATCGCGCCAGGATTTTCCGATCGAAGGAGCACATTAGAGTCGTGCAGTTACCGCTTCCATTTTTTCCAGAACAGGCGTCCAATTTCGCGGGGAATGTGGACACGCTCTTCTCGTTTATTCTTTTGACTTGTTTGTTTTTTTCCGTCCTGGTGACGCTGTTAATCATTTTGGCGGCGCTGAAATACAAAAGGAAGACCCCGGGCGAGGTGGGCAGCGCAGACCGCGGAAACATGGCGCTGGAAGTGGGCTGGACGGTGATACCGCTGGTGATAGCGCTGGGAATGTTTGCGTGGGGCGCGGCGGTATACGTCAACTACCGCACCGCGCCAAAGGATACGCTGGATATCTATGTGGTTGGCAAGCAGTGGATGTGGAAGCTGCAGCAGCCCAACGGTCGCAAGGAAATCAACGAACTCCACGTTCCGGTGAACCGCAACATTAAGCTGATCATGGGCAGCGAAGATGTGATTCACGACTTTTACGTTCCGGCGTTCCGGGTAAAAATGGACGTGGTTCCCGGCCGCTACAACACCATGTGGTTCCGGCCGACAAAAATCGGCAAGTATCATTTTTTCTGTTCGCAGTATTGCGGCACGAACCACGCCATCATGGGCGGCTGGGTGACGGTGATGGATCCGGCGGAATACGCGGCGTGGCTCTCGGATGAAGGCGGCGCCCTCAATCCAGTCTCTGCCGGCGAGAAACTCTTCTCGCAGCTAGCCTGTAACACCTGCCACCTCCCCAATGGTACCGGCCGTGGCCCTTCGCTCAATGGCGTTTATGGAGGCAAGGCTTCGCTGGCCGATGGCTCGACGATAGTTGCGGATGAAGCCTACATTCGCGAATCGATTCTTCAGCCCAAGGCAAAAATCGTGGCCGGGTATCAACCAGTGATGCCCACGTTCCAGGGATTGGTGACCGAGGAGCAGATCATGAATCTGACCGCGTACATCAAGTCACTGCAGACGCAACCCGTGCCCACTAAGGGTGCCGGAGTTGTGCCCGCAGCGGCAGGGAAGAAATAGTATGAGTGCGAGACCAATGACCATGGCGCCGCAACTTCCGGAGAAGCACTATTTGAACGAGACCTACGGGATCCGTTCCTGGCTGCTTACCACCGACCACAAGCGCATCGCGCTGCTGTACCTTTTTTCCGTCACGTTGTTCTTCTTCATTGGCGGCTTTTTCGCCATGATGATTCGCTTGCACCTGCTCACCCCCAGCGGCTATCTGCTCTCCGCCGATGCTTACAACCGCATGTTCACCATGCATGGCGTGGCCATGATTTTCTTCTTCCTGATCCCCTCCATTCCCGCGGTGCTAGGGAATTTCCTGGTGCCCTTGATGATTGGCGCAAAAGACCTGGCGTTCCCGAGGATCAACCTGCTGAGCTGGTATGTGTACGTGGTCGGTGCGGTGTTCACGCTGTATTCCATGGTGAATGGCGGACTGGATACCGGCTGGACGTTTTACACGCCGCTGAGCACCGTGTATTCGAACTCGGCAGTCGCGCCGGCCGTCGTCGGCGTGTTCATCACCGGGTTCTCCTCGATTCTTACGGGGCTGAATTTCCTTGTGACCATCCACACCATGCGCGCGCCGGGAATGACCTGGTTCCGCCTGCCGCTCTTCATCTGGGCGCACTACGCCACATCCGTGGTCATGATTTTGGGCACGCCGGTGATTGCCATTACCCTGGGACTCGCGGCGATGGAGCGCCTTTTTGGCCTGGGTTTCTTCAATCCGGCGTTAGGCGGCGATCCCATTTTGTTCCAGCACTTGTTCTGGTTCTATTCCCATCCGGCCGTGTACATCATGATTCTGCCGGCGATGGGAGTAATCAGCGAACTGATTGCAACATTCGCGCGCAAGAAAATCTTCGGGTACCACTTCGTCGCGGCAGCCAGCTTGGCCATCGCCGTCATCGGATTCCTCGTTTGGGCGCACCACATGTTCGTCACAGGGCAGTCGACTTACGCTGCGCTGGTGTTTTCGTTCCTCACCTTCCTCGTGGCCATTCCTTCCGCGGTGAAGGTGTTCAACTGGACAGCGACGTTGTTTGGCGGCTCGATCTCCTTTGACACGCCCATGCTGTACGGGCTTGGGTTTATCGGTTTGTTCCTGATCGGCGGATTGACGGGTTTGTTCCTCGGCAGCCTTGGCACCGACATTCACATTCACGATACGTATTTCGTCGTTGCGCACTTCCACTACATCATGGTGGGCGGCGCAATCATGGGGTACCTGGGCGGGCTGCATTTCTGGTGGCCAAAAATCACCGGGCGTATGTATTCGGAATGGCTGGCGCGTTTGGCCGCCGTGGTTCTCTTCGTCGGTTTCAACCTGACGTTCTTTCCCCAGTTTGTACTGGGCTATCTCGGCATGCCTCGCCGCTATCACGTGTATCCCCCGGAGTTTCAGGTGTACAACGTGATGTCCACGGCAGGCGCGTCCATCCTCGCAATTGGCTACTTGTTGCCGATGATCTATCTGACCTACGCGGCGTTCTACGGAAAAGTAGCGGGTAGTAATCCGTGGCCCGCCACGGGTTTGGAATGGCAGACGGCATCGCCGCCGCCAACAGAGAATTTCCACGTTACACCAACGGTTACGTGGGAAGCTTACGATTTTCATAATCGGCCGGAGCTTGGGCTGGAAGTTCCCGGTGGGGCGGCGCATGCGCCGGCTCACGGGGACGATTGAAGCCGGCTGGACTTCGGTCCGAAGGGTAGGCGCAAGGGTCGCGCCTGAAACTGAGCGTTAGAGGGAGTGCGGAGTGCATCGCACCGGCGAACTGTACGGACAATTTAAGACGCTCGAGCAGCAGAAGGACTCGGCGAATCTCGGGATGTGGATTTTTCTGGTCACCGAAGTGATGTTCTTCGGCGGCATCATGTTGGTCTACACCTTGAACCGCCACGTGTATTTTCCCGCGTTCGCTATGGGCAGCAACACGTTGAGCCTGAAACTGGGCGGTATCAATACGCTTGTGCTGCTGGCCAGCAGTTTCACCATGGCCATGGCGGTGTGGTCGGCGCAGGTGGGCAAGAAGCAACTCATCTCGATGTTCCTGGTGCTCACGGTTCTGCTGGGATTCGTGTTCTTCGGCATCAAATATGTGGAATACGCCCAGAAGTTCCACCACCACCTGGTTCCCGGAAGATCCTTCGATATTTTTTATTGCTCCAACCATCCCGATAAGTGCGGCGATATTAGCGCCGAAGAGATGGAGGTCGAGCGCGATCTTTTGAACAAGACAGTGGCGCTCGACCCGGACCTGAACGCTCACGCGCAACTCTACTATTCCGCCTATTTTGGGATGACCGGCTTGCACGCACTGCACATGATTATCGGCGCGGGATTGTTGTTCTGGCTGCTGAAGAATTCGCTGACGGGAATTTACACTCCGCAGTGGAATACTCCGGTTGACACCGTCGGGCTTTACTGGCACTTCGTCGATATTGTGTGGATTTATCTGTTTCCGTTGTTATATCTGATTGACCGGCACAAGTAGGGAGCGACGCGCGTGTCCGAAAATAACGGCAGTCATCATATTGTTTCGCCGGCGACATACCTGACCATCATCCTAACGCTGATGGCGCTGACGGGAATCACCGTGTGGGCTGCTTTCATCGACCTCCGGCAATTCAACATCGTCGTGGCGCTGGCTATTGCCACCTGCAAGGCCACCTTGGTTGTGCTCTTCTTCATGCACGCCAAATATAGTCCCCGACGGACGCAACTTGTGATTGTCGCCGGGATCTTCTGGCTCGCGATTCTTCTGTTCATGACCATGAGCGACTACATTTCGCGCGTCGACTACCGCGGTCTGCGGTCTCCTCTTACGCAGGTCACCAGCCGGGAAACGCATCCATTGTCTTAAGGCCCGTCGGGAAGGGCTAAGCCTTATAAACTCTGAACATTGAATCTTGAAGAGATTGGTATTTTGAAATTCTCTCGATCGGGAATAGGTCGGAATCAGGTCATCCTACAATGATGTGCGAAGAACTGTGTACGCTATCCTCATTTGCAAGCTCGAGATCCCTCTTGCGCGCATAACGTTGCGCCATCCAGATCCCCAGGGTCATAAATCCCATAGGGGGAATCAGGAGCACAATGACCCCTTTGTGGATGGCCCGCTGTCCGTCCTGGGACGTAGCCTGCGCAGAGCTATAACACATGGCACAACCCTGGGCCAAAACAGGCGCTGTCCACCCGAGCAGGACCACGGTCAGAATCACAAGCCTGCGCTTCATCGCACTCCCAAGGAGATAATTCGAAAAGCGTCCGGAAAAAAGAAAATTGTCATCAAAATCAGGCAGCCAACGACAGAACACATGGTCAGCCACTTCATCCGGGAAACTTCATATTTCAAATGCATGAAAAAGCCGATGATGAGCGCCGCCTTGATAACCGACAAGCCCATCAATATGACCAGCATACGCTTCGGCTCCATATTCTGATAGGTCAAATAGACTTCAAGGGCGGTCATCACCAGCAACGCGCCCCAAACCCAGAAAAACAATGCCTTCTTGTGGTGACGGTGCTGTTCGGCAACGTGCTCTTCAATGGCCAACTGCGTTGCGTCCATAGTTTTCGCGCTCCTAAAGAATCTTGGCAGACATCAGATAGACCAGAGGGAAAATAAACATCCATACCAGGTCAACGAAATGCCAGTACAGCCCGGCAACTTCCACGTCCGAGGAATCGTACACCTTCGGTTTCAGCCACAAAATAATCGAACACACAATGGCCGCTACCAGCAATATGTGGACGGCGTAATGAAAGGGACTGTAAGCCGGCGTGGCCAGCCATGCCACCAGCCAACAAACCAGGAGGACCGGGATGAATTTGCGCCGCAAGGCGATCACGCCGAGATAGATCACGCCGAGAGTCACATGCAGCATATGCATCCCCGTCAGCCCGAAGAACGTCGCGGGGAATTGCGGCACGCTTTTGGCTACGTCGGCAAACTCCCCAGCTGCTTCTTGCCCCGGAACAGCCGGAAATGCCGAGAGGGTCAGGCCTTCCCGGATCAAATTATGCCACTCCCGTGCGTGCAGGATCATGAAGCCGACGCCACAAGCCATGGTGGCCAGCAAAAACAGCCGTTGCAGTTTCGAGTTGCCGTCTGCCGACGCGCGCACGGCAAACACCATGGTCAGCGAACTGGTTAGAAGAAAGGCGGTCATGATGGTGGCGTTGACGATGCTCGCGGAGTGGAATGGCGTGGGCCAATTCGGTGTCGAAATGCGTCCGTAACTGTAAGCATAGAGCAGTGCGCCAAAGGTCAACGAGTCGGAGAGCAGGAACAGCCACATGCCGATTTTCTTGGAGTAAGTACCAAAGAGCGACGGTTCGTAAACCGAAGTTGCGTTCGGTGCCAGTGCTGATTCAGCCATGCTCTAGGGCCTCCTCGTCAGGTGCAAATCGGGCATACCGTCAATCTTGGTTCAGTGCGCGAACTCCAGCAAACACAAAATGTAAATCCACAAAAGGGCCATGAAGTGCCAATACCAAGCGGTCACATCAACCAGAATGCTTCGTGTACCCGCTGGCCGGTCGAACAGCGCCGCTCCGGCAGCGACCAACAGAGCAAGTATTCCACCCATCAAATGGATAGCATGTGTCCCAGTCAGCAAGTAGATAAACGAGCTACTGGGACTGGTGGCTAGGTAGAAGCCTTGCCCCGCGAGTTCGCGCCAAGCCAGCCATTGACCCGTCAAGAAACAAATCCCGAGAAGAACGGTTAACGCCAGCCAAGGCAGGGCCTGTTCACCGTTGAAAACGCCCGCCGCGACCGGTGCAGTGGGTGAAAGTGCAGCTTCACGTTTCATTTGGCGCCGCGCCAACTCCATGCTTACGGTGCTCAGAAGCAGCACGCAGGTGTTTGCCAGCAGCAGATTCGGGAGTTTAATGGGAATCCAGTCGCGCACCATTTGGTTGGTACGCGGGTCAAGCGTTGGCAATCCCTGACGCACGACGTACGCGCTCGTAAAGGAAACAAAGAGCATGAGTACGGGTGTCAGTGCCACCAGCAGCCCAAGGCGCGCTCGACGCAGGCGCGTGCGGTGACCTGGCGAACCTTGCCTTCCAGAGCCGCCGTCATCGCCACCGCGGACTGGCGGCACAATCCCGTGGTCGTCCAAGGCGATTCTAGGACCGTCGACGGAAGCAGTTGGACTGAAGGTTGCCATATTGCCCTGTTGTCCTGCCTAGTGTGTTGCCAGGATTTCTGGATCGGTCTGCATTACGTAGTCGCGAGGTGCACCCGGCACGCTGTATTCATAAGGGCCGTTATGGACCACGGGTATGTGCCCAGCAAAGTTGTCATGGGGAGGTGGCGTGGCGGTTGTCCATTCCAGTGTGGTTGCTTCCCATGGATTGTCGCTGGCCTTCGCGCCGTACTTGAGGCTCCAGAAGAGATTCACGAGAAAGATGAGCTGACCGGCGATGGTGATGAACGCCGCGTAGGTGATGAATTTCTGCAGAGGAATCAACGGTTGCAAATAAGCGACTTCAGTGAGCTGCGAATAGCGCCGCGGATGGCCGGCCATCCCCAGATAGTGCATGGGCATGAAAATCGCGTACGTACCGATGAAACTGAACCAGAAATGCCACCGCGCCAAGCTTTCATTCATCATGCGCCCGTACATTTTCGGGAACCAGTAGTAGGTTGCCGCGAAAATGCCGAAGATCGACGCCACTCCCATGATCAGGTGAAAATGGCCGGGCACAAAATAGGTGTCGTGTAACTGAATGTCCAGCACGGGCTGAGCCAGGAACGGGCCGCTTATTCCGCCGGAGACGAACAGAGAAACAAATCCGATGGCAAACAACATGGGAGATGTAAAGCGGATGCGCCCCCGCAGCAGCGTTCCCAACCAATTGAAAGTTTTAATCGCCGACGGCACACCGATGGCCATGGTCAGAATAGAGAAGGCGAAGGCGGAATAAGGGCTCATACCGCTCATAAACATGTGATGGCCCCAGACCATAAAGCCCAGGAAGCCGATCGACAGCATTGCGTACACCATGGCCTTATAGCCAAAGATCGGCTTGCGCGAAAAAACCGAAAGCAATTGCGACGTGAGGCCCATAGCGGGAAGAATCGCGATATAAACTTCGGGGTGACCAAAAAACCAGAATAGATGCTGCCACAAGAGCGGCGAACCTCCCTTGTGACCGGTGAGTTGGCCGTTAACGGTTACCAACGGCACGAAAAAGCTGGTACCCATGTTGCGGTCCAGCAACAGCAAGATGCCCCCGGAAAAAAGTACGCCGAACGCCAGCAGCCCTAGGATGGCGGTGATGAACCACGACCAGCAGGTCAGCGGCATGCGCATCAGCGACATTCCCTTGGCGCGCATGTCGAGCGTGGTCGTAATGAAGTTCAATGAGCCCATCAAAGCGCCCAGGCAGAAAATTGCGATGCTGATAATCCAGAGATCCGCGCCCAGTCCTTCACCGGGTCCGGCCGACGGCAAGGCGCTCAATGGGGCATAACCGGTCCAGCCGTGCAGTGGCGCTCCCCCCGGCACGATGAATGCACCGAGCATCACGACAAAAGCAAGGAAAGTCGTCCAGAAAGAGAGCATATTCAGGACCGGGAAGGCCATGTCCGGCGCGCCGATTTGGATCGGCAGAAAATAGTTTCCGAAGCCACCTTGCGGTGCGGTGGTGAGCACAAAGAAAACCATGATGGTGCCATGCATGGTCACCAGGGTCAGATAAGCTTCGGGCTTGATCTCGCCAAGCAACGGCAAGGACGTCGTTGGCCAGATCAGGTGAATGCGCATCAGTAACGAGAGAAACATGCCGACAAACACGGCCGTGAGGGCGAGGAAATAATACTGAATGCCAATTACCTTGTGGTCCAAGCTGAAGACGTACTTGCGAATGAATCCTTGCGGGGCCGCGTGCGCATGAGCCGCTCCAGCCGCGAATTCGTGGGTAGCCATGTTATTGCTTCTCCGCCTCCCGTGCGGCCAACCATTTGTCGAATTCGTCCTGGCTCACTACCTTAAGCATGCCGTGCATTTTGTAATGACCCAGCCCGCACAGTTCCGCACACGCTATCTCATAGTCGCCTGTTTGCGTGGGCGTGAAATGCATACGAATCGCGAGGCCCGGGACCGCGTCCTGTTTGAAGCGCATGGAAGGTACGAAAAAGCTGTGGATCACATCCTGCGCGCGCAGGATGACCTCCACTTCGTGGTTTACTGGCACGAACATGGTGCTGGTTACGACATCGTCTTTCGATGCGGGGTCCGTCGTATCCAGACCTAGCGCACCCTCGCCACCCGAGGATGCATCCTCGAGTTCCGGCTTTGTTGTGCCGAACTTTCCGTCCGGTCCGGGATACCGGAAATACCACGCGAATTGCATACCCGTCACTTCCACCCGCACAGCTCCAGGATCAGCGGGCCGGAACCGTTCCGAAGCCCAAATGGAGCTGCTCATCAGGTTCAACCCGACAAACAACACCGCCGTGAGCACCGTCCAGACCATCTCCAGGGTGACGTTGCCATGGGAATATTCCGCATTGCGAGCACCCTTGCGATCGCGATACATCCACACGAGCGCGCCGAGCGACAATTGCGCCGCGACGAACACAATGCCCATGAGAATGTAAGTGGTCGTGAAATGATGGTCGATGGCCGGAGCGAGCGCAGAAGCACCCACGGGCAGCCACCACGTCTTCGCAACGAAGAAGTAGGTGCTGAGAAGTGTGATCAACCAAATGACAATCAGAAGAACGAGGCCCATTTGCGCGAGAACCCCCCAGGCCAAATCGACCTTTCGCACTTGGAAACCCTGGAAATCCCCTGAAACAGAAAACCGCTGCCCAAAACCAAACGGAGTCTATCACAGGTTTTTCCCTGCGCAAGCAGCTTCTTCTCAGCTTTCGTTCTTCTCCGGAATTCTTGAAGTGCCAGCGCTTCCTCCTAGCGCCTAGCCAAGAAGAAACACGCGAAAAAGAAACACGCATTGACGAATTTATTTCATTTAAGTAAGATGCGTTTCGTTCGAGGGGTCCGTTGATGACGTTCGGGATCTCGGGAAAATGTGCGAATTTGTTCAAAACTAGCGGCCCCAGCATGCTGGCCGGTGCCACGCCGACCTGCTCCTCTATCTATACCCACTTCAGGAAAGACAATCACGCCGGCAAAGCGCGAAAATTTTGTTCCTCAACTGACGGTATTGCATCTCTCGCCGGGAGCTTCGTCGCCCACTTGCTCCCATCGTTTTCTGTGATTAGGAATGCGGCTTTGCATGTGAGATTGCTCACTCACGCGATCGCTCTAACGGAATTCACGGGCCGGGCTTTAGGGAGAACTCTATAACTCCTACCACGGCCACGGACTGACTTCGAGACACGCTCATCTAGGAGGCAACGCATGGCGGGCCCGGAATCCGGATCGGACAAACCGATATCCGATGCAGCCAAGGCATCTGCTGCAAAGGGGAGTCAAGCGTCCAGTTATGTAGGTTCCCCGGCAGTCGGCACTTCCAAGGCTGCTGCTGCCGCGGGCCTGGGGAGCGTGGGCCCGCAGCCGAGCGAAGTCAATGAACATCGCCGCCGCCTGGTGTGGTGTGGCGTCGCAGGTTTTCTCACCGCGTGGTTCCTCGCCTTCCTCCGTTTTTTCTTGCCGCGCACTCTCTTTGAACCGCCCACCGTCTTCAAGATTGGCTATCCTTCCGACTATGCGCTGGGTGTAGATACCAAGTGGCAGCAGAAATACCGCATTTGGGTGGATCGCACACCGGATCGGCTGTTTGTCATTTTCGCGCGGTGCACTCATCTGGGTTGTACGCCCGACTGGAAATCCAGCGAAAACAAGTTCAAGTGCCCTTGTCACGGAAGTGGATACGACAGCGAAGGCGTTAATTTCGAGGGGCCGGCACCGCGTCCCATGGACCGCGCCCACGTGGAATTAGCTCCGGATGGACAGATCATCGTGGATGTCTCCAGGCTTTATCAGTGGCCTAAGGGACAGCCAAGCCGTTTCAACGAGCCGGGAGCCTATTTGGCGGGGTAATGTTTCGACTGCCGAGGACCGAGGTAGAGAGGAACATCGAAGCACGGAACGAGCCAGCCCGAGAACGGGAGCAACGAAATGCCTGATGAAAAAAACCCGACCCCTAAAAACGGCAAATCCGTGGGATTGGTCGAACGCGTCAAAACCGGCATTCAAGAAGATCTGGAGTCTTTGAAAACCGACCTGCCTGCGAAAGCCAAGGAACAAGTGGAGCTGCTCAAGAAGCCCACCAAAACGCAGGTGTATACCTCGATTTTCCGCCACAAGCACGACGATACTCCCCGCAATCGCGCTTTGGGTGTGCTCTCCAATGTTTTCCTTCATCTGCATCCTGCAAAGATTAATCGTGACGCGGTGCGTTATAGCTATACCTGGGGAATGGGCGGCATCACGTTTTATTTGTTTATTGTGCTGACTTTCACCGGGGTGCTGTTGATGTTTTATTATCATCCCAGCAAGGTGCAGGCCTTCCGCGATGTGCTCTATCTGGAGCACGACGTGCCTTTTGGTAAATTGTTGCGCAACATGCACCGCTGGGCCGCACACTTGATGGTGATTGCGGTTGAGCTGCACATGTTCCGCGTGTTTCTCACCGGCTCCTACAAAAAACCTCGCGAGTTTAACTGGAACGTTGGCGTCATCCTTCTTGTCTTGACGCTGCTGCTCTCTTTCACCGGATATTTGTTGCCCGACGATCAACTCGGCTTTTGGGCTGTGACCGTGGGGACGAACATGGCGCGGGCCACGCCGCTACTTGGGCACGAGGGGCCGTTCGGCGCGCAGTTGGGTATGACACCTTACAATGACGTGCGCTTTGGTCTGCTGGGGGGGTCCATCGTCGATGCGAATGCACTATTGCGCTCCTACATATGGCACTGCATCGGCATTCCGATCGTTGCCTCGATCTTCATGATCCTGCATTTCTGGCGCGTTCGGAAGGACGGCGGCATCTCCGGCCCGGCTGAGGTGGTGCTCGACTCTGAAGTCAAAGAGGAAAAGCGATAGCCATGGATTGGAAACAATTGTGGGAAATTCTTTCCGCGCCTGACAACGTGCCGATCATCGCGATGATTCCCCTGCTTGCTTTCTATATTTATCTTGCCTGGAAGCAGGCCCATGCGAATGATCTGCTGATCGAGCAGCTGGAAGGCGATGCGGCCCTGGCGAAGACGCAGTACCGGAAAGCGTGGCCGTTCCAGCCGGGTTGGCAAAAGGAAGTGCATGTATGGCCGTTTCTACTGCGCGTGGAATTCCTCGCCGCCGTCATCGTCACCATCATACTAATGGTGTGGTCCATCACCTTGAACGCTCCGCTCGAGGAACCGGCGAACCCCAACCTGACGATGAACCCCGCAAAAGCCCCGTGGTATTTCCTCGGGCTACAGGAAATGTTGGTTTATTTCGATCCGTGGATCGCCGGCGTGGTGATGCCTACGCTGATCATTATAGGACTGATGGTGATTCCCTATATCGATACCAATCCATTGGGTTGTGGCTACTACACCTGGAAGCAGCGCAAGTTTGCGATCGGTACCTTCCTGTTCGGCTTCATTATCTTGTGGGTCTCGATGATTTTCATTGGGACTTTTATCCGCGGTCCAGGCTGGCAGTGGTTCTGGCCCGGACAGACCTGGGATCACAACCGGCTCATTTATGAAGTGAATCGTGACCTGCCTGACCTTTTCGGAATTACTTCGAATTGGGGAAAAGGGATTTTCGGCGCGGCTGTTGTCGGAGGTTTTTTCGTCTTGGGCGGTATCGCCGCGCACGCGTACTTCCGGAGGTATAACGCCAAGGACTACAAGCGCATGAGCTTGCTGCAATATTCGATACTGATGGTGTTTCTACTGACCATGCTGGGATTGCCGATCAAGATGCTGTTGCGGCTTCTTTTTCACATTAAGTACGTGTGGATAACGCCGTGGTTCAACGTGTAGGGGGAACTGTTGCCCGATAAGCCCAATCTCGAGAATGATCCGGTAGTCAGCAAGTCGCTCGCACCTCATTACGTGGTGGCGATCGTCGTTCTGATGGGCACGCTGTTTTGGGCGCTCTGGGATGAAGACTTTGGACAGCGTCCCTGGAAAGCCTTTCAACATGAGTGGAAGAGCCGCTACGCGGCTTTCCTCAAAAGCGCGCGCTCGGAGTCGCGCGATCTGCAGAAGGACATTGAAAGCAGCCCAGACTATCAGAAACTCAAGCAGGACTACGAAACGACCAGCCATGATGCCGCCCCGCACATCAAGGAACTCAACGAAAAACTGCGCGACTTGAGCGCCAAAATCCTTGCCGTGCAAGACGTTTTCACCGACCGGCGAGCCTATGTCGGCGCCCTCACCTACGAAATCGAAACGGAGACCAGCGCGTCGGCAAAACAACGCAAACAAAAGGATCTGGAGAGATATAGACAGGAAGTCACTTCGGTCATTTTTCCCGATGGCAGCAAGCAGAACTACAACTACCGCCAGCTGGAAGACATCTACAATGACCTGAAAAACCAGCGCACCCTGCTGAGCGTGGAACTCGGAGAAGCGATCAAGCCGGTCAACGACCAGAAAGAAAAGGTCGATACCTATATCTCCGACCACATCACCAACCTCACGCCTTCGCAGTTGGCGGGCCTGCAGAACAAGACCGAGGACTGGACCCCGAAAATATTGCAAATCAATGTGCCGGACGCCAATATCGTCGATCGCTGCGAGTCGTGCCATATGGGCATCCGGGAACCCGTTAAGCTTTCGCCAGCAGCAATGTCTCTTAAGGGCAAGAAACCCGACGAATACGCGCTGGCCTTTACCAGTCATCCCGAACCCAACTTGCTGCAGATTCACGATCCGGAAAAGTTTGGCTGTTCACCTTGCCACCAGGGAAACGGCCGGGCCACCACCAGCGTAGAGAAGGCCCACGGCACCTATGAACACTGGCTCTGGCCACTGTTTCCTCGGGGAGATATGGAAGCCGGTTGCCAGTCCTGCCACTCCGCGGACATGGTGTTGGTGAGTGACGACGTTGGTTGGGTTCTGAGTGAAGGGAAAGATTTGTATCGTCAACGCGGTTGTATGGGATGCCATCGTTATGAGGGCTATGACAAGGAGCCCGAAGATTTACTGTCCGTCGGCCAGCAGATCAAACAACTGGAGCAGCAAAAGAAGGACAACCTCAAGGAAGCCGGTTACTTAATGAAGCAGGCCGATAGCGCCGCGAGCAATGAGGAAGCCAATCGTCTGAATGATCGCGCCGTGGCATTGAAGGTCACCAACAGCAAATTGGATTTGCGCATCGTGCAACTCGACCGCACCAGCAAGAGCTTGCTGCAGGACATCAAGAAGGTCGGGCCGAATCTCAAGGATGTGCGGCTCAAGCTCAACAAGAATTGGATTCCCGCGTGGCTAAAAAAGCCAACCGACTTTCGTGCGACCACGAAAATGCCGAACTTTCGCCTCAACGATGAGCAGATCAAAGCCATCTCCGCCTATCTTTGGCAGTCGGGCTTGAAGGATCCCCTGGTGAAGCATCCGGCTGGCAATGCGGCACATGGAAGGGAACTGTTTGAAACACGAGGGTGCCTCGCCTGTCACTCCATCGGCGAGGGCGACCAAATGCAAGGCGGCACTTTTGCAGCAAATCTGACTCGCGTTGGCGAAAAGGACAATTACGAGTATCTGGTTCGCTGGGTCCACAACGCCCGCGAACGCACGCGCCCCTATTGCCCGTTTGAGAAGAAAGACATCGGCCCCGAAGATTACCAGAAGAAGGGCTTGCCCTTTGTTTTTGACTTGGAGCACACGCGGTGTCCCAACGACGGCCACGAACTCCAGGTGCAAAACATGACCGTGATGCCAAGTCTGCGCCTATCTCCGCAGGATGCGGAAGACGTAGCCAGCTATCTGATCACCCTCAAGAAACAAGAACCTTCGAGCTATCCCGAAGCGGCGTTTATGGATGACCCGAGTCTGCGGGACGAAGGCAAGCGCTGGATTCGCCACTACGGCTGTGCTGGGTGTCACGAAATTTCGGGCCTCGAGGATGAGGGTCGCATCGGAACGGAGTTGACGTTTGAGGGTAGCAAGCCGGTCGAACGTCTCGATTTTGCTTTGTTGACAGAAGTCGCGCAACGCGGCGGCAGTGAACCGATAACCGATCCGGACGACCTTGCGCGCTTGCCGGAGGGACCGGCCAAGCAGGCCTGGTACGGCCACAAAGGCTTCTTCGAACACAAGCTCGCCGAGCCCAATATTTGGGATAAGGGAAAAATTAAGCCCGACACGGAAAAGTTGCGCATGCCGAATATGCACCTTACTAAGGAACAGATTCGAGCGCTCACTACTTTTCTGATGGGCAGTCAGGAGAATCCCCTGCCTTCGAGCTATCAATACCGCCCGCTCGATTATCGCCGCGACATTCAAGAGGGGTGGTGGGTCGTCAAGAAGTATAACTGTATGGGATGCCACCAGCTTCTCCCGGGCCAGCGCACCTCGCTCATGTCCATGGTGCGCTACCAGGGGCCGGACGGGCAGGAACAATTGCCTCCCAAACTTCTCACCGAAGGCGCCCGCGTGGATCCCAGCTGGATGCTCCATTTCCTGGGCAATCCCGCGCTGAATGATCAGAACACCAATCGCAACGGGTTGCGATCTTATCTGCAGGTGCGCATGCCAACCTTTTCTTTCTCTGAAAATGAGCTGGGCAAGCTGGTGCGATTTTTCCAGGCGCTCTCACGCCAGCCCTTCCCCTACATTCCAGAGGAAATCCCGGTGCTGACCGCGCAAGAGACCGAGATGGCGCGCAGCCTGTTTACCAGCAACGCGGCGCCCTGCTTGAAATGTCACGCCACGGGTGATCCCACTCATGATCGAACCGCCACTGCGCCGAACTTCTTGCAAGCCAAGGGACGCCTGAAGGCCGATTGGATGGAGCGTTGGATTATCGACCCGCAAGCCATCAGCCCGGGCACCTCCATGCCCTCCGGGTTGTTCCGACACGAAAACAGCCGGTGGGTATTCGCCGGCCCGACTCCAGCGTCTTTCCAAGGATACGAAAAGGATCATACTAAGTTGCTGGTGGAGTATATTCTCCAACTCACACCCGAAGAGCAGCGACGTGTGAGCGCTGCGATGGGCCGGTCTCCAACAGCAAGCATCCGTCCTTCATCGCAGGGTAAATCTGGGAACCAGGCGGGACGCAACGCTGCAAACTAGGACTTCGATTTTGTAGGAGCTTTTGAATCCAAGAGAGGTACAGCGAAATCATGACAACGACGACTCGATTGACGCACTGGGGCTTGGCCTGCAGTTTGGGTCTCGTCCTTCTGGGGGGATGTGGCAAAAAGGAACCTGCCGAAGAACAACCCGCCGCGCCCGCGGCAACACCAACGGCCACGGCCACGCCCATTGATCCTGCGACGGCTGCCAGCGTTAGCGGCACCGTAAAGTTCGCCGGCGCACCGCCAAAGGCCGCGACGATCGACATGAGCCAGGATCCCAATTGCAAGGGCCAGAACACAGCCGAGAACATTGTGGCGACCGGTGGCAACCTCGCCAACGTGTTCGTGTACGTGAAAGAAGGGCTTGGCAACCGCACCTTCGACGTTCCGAAAGAGCCGGTTGTCGTGGATCAGCAGGGCTGCAAGTACCACCCGCACGCGCTGGGGGTGATGGCCGGCCAAACCGTCAAGATTGTCAACAGCGATCCGACTACCCACAATATTCATCCGACGCCGAAGGACAACCGCGAATGGAATGAGTCGCAGCCTCCTCAAGCGGTTCCGCTGGAGAAGGTTTTTGCGCGGGAAGAGATTCTGCTCCCCGTAAAGTGCAACCAGCATCCCTGGATGAGGATGTTCATCAGCGTCGTGAAAAACCCGTTCTATGCCGTTAGTGGACCGGACGGCAAATTCGAGATTAAAGGCTTACCGCCGGGAGACTACACGTTAGCCTTTGTGCAGGAAAAACTGGGGGAACAGGACGTGAAAGTGACGCTCGCCCCCAAAGACAGCAAGACTGTAGATATGACCTTTAAACAATGAAGCCAGCGTTGTGGGCCGGGGTTCGGGAAAACTGGATACAACCCCCCAAGAAGGTTTTTGCCGGTGAACTGGGCGCAGGCGCAGACTGCCCGCGGTTTCAGGCTCAGTCTTGTTCGACTGGAGTCAAGAATCAAGGTGACTAAAGGGGGTCTCTTGCGTGCCGCGACATTCTTGATTTCCATTGTCTTTTGCCTTGTCCCAGTTGCAGGAATTGTTTGGATCTTTACTGCCGGCTCCATCACCACTGTCGACGGTCTGTTCATGAGCCTTATTCTTCTCTCCCTTTCAGGAGTATTCTTTCTGAATGCAGTTTGGGAGTTGCAGGATCGTGGCCTCTTGTCTTTTCTCCACAAGGAGAAAAAAGCCTCCGGTAAAGAGGTTTCGGCTCCCAAGGCGAGCTAGCTCCGAAGGGAATACATGGTGAGTCGAAGCACTTCCTTGAACCCAGGTCATCCGCCTGAAGTCCTGGCGGGGGACTCGCCGAAGCCGGCTGCAGCTCACCGCATGTCCACGCGCAAAAGGATGCTGTTTTTTCTGACTGCCTGGCTGATCGTCCTCATGCCGTTTTTGTTCTGGTGGAGCACCTGGTTCGGACGCCATCTCACGGATCAGCAGATCACCGAATACTTGAACGATACGAAGCACCCGCGACACATCCAGCATGCACTCGTGCAATTGGGTGAGCGTATGGGTCGTCACGACGCGGGTGCCGCGCGCTGGTATGCTGATCTCGTGCGCCTCGCCTCCTATCCCGTGGAGGAGGTACGCAACACGGACGCTTGGGTGATGGGGCAGGACACCTCTGACGTTGCCTTCCACAAAACGCTGTTGACCATGCTTGGAGACTCTTCCCTGCTCGTGCGAGGAAATGCGGCGCTATCTCTGGTGCGCTTCGGCGACGCATCGGGCCGCGCTCAAATTGTCGCTTTGTTGCAGCCGGCGGTAATTACGGCGCCTTCAGCGGGTGTGGTAAGCGACACCGACAAAATCGGCACGTCCATCCATCAAGGCGGCGTCATCGCGAAATTGCAACATGGCCAGCAAACCATCGAAGTGCGCTCCCCGATCAGCGGCCGCATCCGCACTCTCAACGCGCAAAAGGCAGCGAACGTTACGCAGGGATTCGAAATCGCAACCGTGGCGCCTGGAGATGAGCAGGTTTGGGAAGCCCTGAGAGCGCTTTATCTT
>Ga0210407_10000940_pt1 | contig 29237 bp, 25 predicted proteins | sample IncBWC27MmetaG_FD_150860 | JGI IMG/M metagenome (GOLD analysis project Ga0210407, IMG submission 150860) | Forest soil microbial communities from Barre Woods Harvard Forest LTER site, Petersham, Massachusetts, United States - Inc-BW-C-27-M | ecosystem: Environmental > Terrestrial > Soil >...
GATGCACCCGCTCCCCCCGCCCCCGTATCTCCCCCGGAGTCTGCGCCCCCCGCAACAACAACACGCACAAAACCGCCGTCTCCGGCCGCGTGAAATTAAAAGCCTCCTGCAAACGATGCTCGTACTTCCGCACACGGCTATCATTCGTATCCGCCGCGCCAGCCAATTCCAAATCGCTCAAGCTGCGCAACGCGATCGTCACCGCATCTTCGTCCAGATTCATCACCGGCTCGCGATTCGTCTTCTGGTTGCACGCGTTCACCAGCGCATTCAATGAAAGCGGGTAATATTCCGGCGTAGTAATCTCCTTCTCCACCAACGCCCCCAGCACCCGCGCCGCAACCTCACTCAATCGAATCTCTGTAGTCAACAAAAACCTCCGCCGCTAGTGGGATTCATTCAAAATTCCCCGCAACACTTTCAAATCCCCGTCCACCGCCCCCGTCGTCAAATGTGAAATATCCAAACCCAAAATGTGCGCGATCCACGGATACAAATTCACATTCTCAAACGGCGCCAATTTTTCTCCAGAACGAATATCCGGCCCCGCCGCGAAAAAAATCGCCTTCATCTCCGCCATATGCGCCGGGTCGTAACCGTGCATCCCCACAGGCGGGGCCGAAGGATGCATCGCGTCCCCCGCACCAGTCGGCGGCGCATTCACGCGTATCAAATACGGCCCGGTAGGAACCACCACCGGATCGCCCTCACGCAAATTCCCATCAAAACGCAATCCCGCCGGCACGGAGCCATTGCGATAAACCTTGAACTTGTCGCTCTTACCATCCAACGCAACCAAAACTTTTTCAGCCGCCGCCTCCGACCGCGGATACATAAAACTCTCCACGGATTGTTCCAGCAACCGCGTATCGAAATACTCGCCAAGGTTGATCCAATCTCCCTCCACTTTGGCCATACCATGATCCGCCACCACGATCACATCCACCGGCAAATTCAATTTCCCGATCCCCGCCACCAGTCTCCCGATTTCGTCGTCCACTTCATGCACCGCAGCCGCGACTTCCGGGCTGTCCGGCCCATGCGCGTGCCCGGCACTATCCACGTCGCTGAAATACAATGTGATGAAGTGCGGCCGCTCGGTAGGCGGCAATTGCAACCAGCTCAGAACCTGCGCCACGCGCTGCGCATTCGGAAACTTGTTGTCGTATTTCATGTAATACGTGGGCCGGACCCCCTGAATGTCCGCTTCCGACCCCGGCCAGAAAAAACACGCCGAACGCATCCCCTGCTGTTCAGCCAGCACCCACAGGGGAGTTCCGCCGTACCACGTTCCGTCGGCCTCAGTCTGCGGATCCTTGTAGCTGTACACCTGCTTGCGCACCGGATCGTAAAACGCGTTCGCCACGATCCCATGGTGTTCGGGATAAAGCCCGGTCACGATCGTGTAGTGGTTCGGAAACGTGATCGAAGGATAGGCGGGAATCATCCCATCAGGCGCGCTCGCTCCCCGCGCACCCAATGCATCCAGATTCGGCGAATGGTAAATTCGAGGATAGTCGTAACGAAATCCGTCCAGCGAAACCAGTATCACGTAAGGCTTCGCCTGCTGTTCCGCCGTATTCGGCCCATGCTCAACCGCAATCGCCGCCGCAACCGTCGGCGCGCTCGTCTGTTGACTTGCCGGCAACTGGCCCTGCGTAATAACCGGTGCCAATCCCGCCGCGCTCAGGACCCAAGCAAGAAAAACGAACCGCAACGCGCTCAACCAATTTTGCTTACGCATATTCCTGACCAGGCCTCCTCGCTCGCCGCCGTGCCGCCGAATCACGGGCCACCATTATCTTTACTTTCGTGGCCTTTTTATTTTTTATTATGAAAATTATTCTGCTGACGATCGCGCGTTTTTCTGGCAACCGTGCAGCCCGATGCCTCGTCTAATTGAATGTAGCCGGAAAGAAGGCTACGCAGTACAGAAAGAAGGCCCGAAATGAAGGAAATTACTGAGGTTGTGAATTCCGAACTCTTTCAGACCACTATTACCCTGCGCGATCCCGATAGTAGTTCCAAACACGAACACACTCACACATTGAATGAAGTTCAGCGCCGCGCCTACCGCATCCACGAACGCCACGGCGGTATCTACGGCGGATACACGCTGGAAGACTGGCTCGAAGCCGAGCACGAGCTCGACGACGAAGAAAATCCGCTCGCCCCGAAGGACGATCAAATCCACTGACGCCGGCACGCGCAGTTCACGCCCAGCGTAAGTTCACGAAGCTTACGCTGCGCGATCGCGCCCTGCGTACTATCCCTTTGCGGTCGCTGCGGGTGTTCCCAGATAGCTTTGCACCGAGCTCGGACTGATCGCTAGTTTCGTCGCGATTTGCGGGATGGACTGACCTTGGTTACGCAGCGCCCGCACCTGGACCGACATCGGCTGAGGCACTTCCTGCGCTACGGCTGAAATCTTGACGGTATCTTCGCCCGCGCTGGCGGGTGCCGCCGCTGCGGCCTTCTGCTGCACTGGAACCGCCTTCGGCTGCGCTTCGACCGCAGGCGCCGCCACAGCCGCGCCGACTGCTGCTACACCGCTAATTCCGATACTCATTGTCGTTTATCCCCCTACGATGCACCGCTCTTACATAGGCTTCATCGGCCTCTCCCCGGAAAGCATTAAGACAATCTTAGAGACCCCGGCACTCGCCACCCCGCGGCCCGCAGCATTCATTCCGCCTGTCGCATCTCTGAACGCGACGCAGCCGCCAGCGCGCGAATCCCAACCATGCTACAATTAGAGTTCCTTGCTCTCCGTTAACAACATCACGATGCGCTTCGGCGCCAGAGTCTTGTTCGAAGAGGTCAGCACCACCTTCTTCGCCGGACGCCGCTACGGCATCACCGGCCCCAACGGCGCCGGTAAATCCACGCTGATGAAGATCTTGACCGGCGAAATCGAGCCAACCAAGGGCGACGTCACGCGCCCAAAAAAGCTCGGCATCTTGAGCCAGGATCAGTTCGCCTTCGACGAGCACCGCGTCATTGACACCGTAATCATGGGCAATCGCCCGCTCTGGAAAGCTCTCCAGGAACGCGAAATTCTCTACGCCAAGCCGCACGATGAACTCACCGACGCCGACGGCATGCGCCTCGGCGAGCTCGAAGGCATCGTGGGCGAAGAAGGCGGCTACACCGCCGAAGCCGACGCCGCCATCCTCCTCGACGGCCTCGGCCTCGAAGAGCCACTGCACGATCGCAAGATGCGCGAACTACAAGGCGGCCAGAAAGTCCGCGTCCTGCTCGCGCAAGCTCTCTTCGGCAGTCCGCCTGCCCTGCTCCTCGACGAGCCTACCAACCACCTCGACCTCGATTCCGTTCACTGGCTGCAGGACTACCTGCTGGAGTACGAAGGCGTCCTTATCGTCATCTCCCACGATCGCCATTTTCTCAACAGCGTCTGCACCCACACCGCGGACATAGACTACGAAACCGTGATCATGTACAACGGCGGCTACGACGACATGGTCATGGCCAAAACCTCCATCCGCTCGCGCATCGAATCCGAAAACGCCCAGCGCGAAAAGAAAATCGCGCAACTGAACGAATTTATCGCGCGCTTTTCCGCCGGCACCCGCTCCGCGCAAGCCACCTCGCGCAAAAAAGAAGTCGAGCGCCTGCAGACTACCGAGCTAGCCCGCTCCAACATCGCCCGCCCCTACATCCGTTTTCAGATGGACCAGCATTCCGGCCGTCATCCCCTCGAAATCAAGAGCGTCGCCAAATCCTACGACGGCGTAAAAGTCTGGGCGCCTTTTTCCGGCAGCGTCGCGCGCGGCGAGAAAATCGCGCTCATGGGCCGCAACGGTACCGGCAAGACCACGCTCCTCCGTTCCCTGCTGCGCAACGCCACCGGCTTCATTGACGACTCCGAGCGCCAATTCCCCGTTGACGGCGGTCAAGTCATCTGGGGCCACAACGTCGCCGTCGGCTACTTCGCGCAAGACCACAGCGAATCCATCACTCACGGCATGGACGCCATCGAGTGGCTGCATCAATTCAAACCGCAAGCCACGCAGGAAGAATTGCGCGCCGTCCTCGGCCAAATGCTCTTCAGCGGCGAAGAAGCGCTAAAGCAAACCGCCGCGCTCTCGGGAGGCGAATCCGCCCGCCTGATTTTCTGCCGCCTCATGCTGCAAAAGCCCAACGTCCTGGTCCTCGACGAGCCCACCAACCACCTCGACCTCGAGTCCATCAACGCCCTGAACATCGCGCTGCAGAAATACGACGGCACAGTCCTCCTCGTCACCCACGACCACGACGTAATCGACGAAGTAGCCACCCGCATCTGGCACTTCCACTCCAATAAAATCGAAGACTTCAAAGGCCCCTACTCCGAATTCATCGCCGCCGCAGAAGAAAAAGCCTCCTAGGTTTCAAACCCCAACCGGAGGCAATGGTTAGTAACGATCTTAAATTGACATCATCTGCCACACAAATTCTGCTAAACTCCGCCACATTGTGGGCTGGTTCCTGCTAGCACATATCGGTTTGCCATTGCTGTTTGGTACGGCATTTTTCGTTTTCAGCGCCGCGGTTTCACCGAGCATCATTGGATGGGACGTGCTCGTTGAAACACCGCAAGATTGGGCGATTCTGAGTTTGGGCGCGACAGGCGCGATATTTGACAATGCACGAGTCGAGCAAGCGTTTGGTTCCAACTCAGCTTTGATGGCGATCGGCTTGGTCGGAGTAGAACTGGTTCTCTCGGCCGTCATTGTGTTCGCCAGGGCTAAGACGATGAGGGAAGGCAGGCACTTCACTCTTACCAGTGGTATAATGGTGCTGTTCTTAGGTTTCCTGACGCTCGGCCTGACGGCGGGCGTGCTCGTTTGGGCCTACCCCCACGGGAGTTAAGTCAATGGCAAGCTTCCTCGGATTTCTCGCGTCAGCAGTTCTTGGAGCGGCCATTTGCACTGCAGCAATCGCGCTCGTTGCGCGCCCGCTTGCTGCATCTATCCACCATCTGGTATATCCGCCCCGCAAGACGCCCAGGGTTTACACCGCCTCGGTAACACATTAACTAAATATCGTCATCGAAATACCGGCTCTGTCACGCGCTAACTTCTGTCATCGAGCGCCGGGTGCCCCGTCCTTCGCGCCTCTGCTTCACGCGAAGGGTGGGGCCTTTGAATTTCTCAGCGCTCCCCAAATCTCCTCCAAGCACCTCCAACTACTCCATCACCACGAGCCCCGAGAATAAAACCAGCGCCTCCTCGGTCTGCACATAGGAACGAAGCAAGCCAACGAATCATCAATCGCAGCCTGCCAAGTTCAAAGGAGCAATCACAATGCAAGAAAAACTAAACATCAAGTGCTCGCAATCTTTTCGCCGCTTCACCACCAAAACCGCGCTGGCAATAACCCTGGCAATGGCCGCCATGAGTATCACCGCGACGCCATCCACTCATGCCGCGCCAAATTCCAACAAGAACGCCGACGGCCCAGCCAACGTCGTCGCTCATGTCGAAATCGCGGGCGGCCTCGTAACTCGCATGCTGTTGCTCAAGAAGAACGGCAAAGAATATCTCGTGCTAGGCCTCGATTCGGCCGCGCATGCGGTCGCCGTAGATGTCACTGAGCCCAGCCAGCCGCGCACCATCGACGCCGTCGCAGGAGCTGCCGGCGCGCCCGCCGCCGAGCTGAAAGTCGTCGCCGACACTCTCACGATCTTCGGCACCGCTGCCGCAGAATCCGCCGCATCGGCCGCCCCCAAGGAAATTCGCGCCCTTCCCGGCGTCACCGCATTCCTAAAGGACAAGGCCCACGGACTTATCTACGCCACCAATGCCGCCGGCTTGTGGATTCTAAAAACCAAACGCCAAGCCGACGACGAAGCCCAGTTTTACGAATATGGAAACTAACTCCCGTCTTAATCGCGTGAATGCGCGATTCGTCCTGAGAGTCCGCGTTGGGCGGATTCGAAGGGTTTGCCTAGAGAGCTAGCCAGCGCCAAGGTCGAAGGGTTTTCCCAGAGAGCTTGCCCCTGGCAAGGTCGAAGGGCTCCCTCCGCAGCCAGGCGCACCATCCCTCCCGTTACGAACGACACGCCACACGACGCGGCATCTGAATCACCAGCGTCCAGCGTGAGATCCGCCATCCACGTGAAGTACCTCACCAGTTACCTGACCAGCCTCGGCGAGGTAGAGAACGGCCTCGACCACGTCTTTTATCTCTACGATTTTGCCCATCGGCTGAAACGTTCTGAGCGCGTCTTTCGGCTCATCACTGTGCATCGGTGAATCCACGACGCCCGGAGCTACTGCATTGAAGCGGATGCCCTCTTTTGCGTACTCGATCGCGAGGCTCCGCGTCACTGCGTTCAGGCCACCCTTCGTAATCATCGATACGGATGCTTTCACGCCGGTGAACGGCTGGTCCACAAGTGACGCGGAGATGGTCACGACGTTCCCCGATTTCTGTTTCAGCATTTGCTTCACGGCGAGCTGAGTGATGTACAGGAATCCCAGCAGGTTGGTCGAGACCAACGCGTTGAAGTCCTCGATAGTAAACTCCGTGAACGCCTTGGTGCGGAAAATTCCCGCGTTATTCACCAGCACATCTATCCGTCCGAAGCGCTCGATCGCTGCGTCCACTGTTTTTGCGGCGGTCTCCGGCTTGCCAAGATCGCCTGCGACGAAAACCAGGCTAGGTGTAGCACGCAACGTTTGGCTCGCGTTGAGAGATGTTGCGACGACGTTATAACCCTGCTTCAAGAAGCCTTCGACCAAACCGCCGCCGATTCCCCCTGACGCTCCTGAAACGATTGCTGTTTTTTTCTCCGTCATATATGCAAGACAAAATTTCTCCCCCGATGATTTTCAGCACGCTCCCGCTCGTGTCCCCTCCGAGTGACACGATAGGCCCCTGTGTGATAACACGTCAAGAAATTCAATCCCAACCGAATTCGCGAATGGAGGCGGGGGTCGGTTCGCGAACCGTCCGGCACAGAATTAGCCGGGTCGCACGTAATCTATTGGACATCTACCTCCAAACCCAGTATGCCTCCCTGTGCCGCCAGCGTAGACTTGAATCACCTTCGACCTGCAACGTGGTTGCGGGGTTACTGTCCTTCAACTTCTCCTGTGAGTATTCCCAAAGAAGTGTTCATCATCAATTGAGTGAATGAAGTTGAGTTACCGTTGATGTGGTGTCACGTTGGTTTACCACCAGGAGACTGAACGTGAACGATAACCACGACTGCGTACTTCTCATTGAGAACGATCCCGCCGATGCTAGCGTAATCCGCGGGATTCTTGCCACTGTTCCGGTCGAGGTGGAATGGGTTCGGCAACGCTCCGACGGGCTCGAACGACTGAGTCGGAGAGGCGTGGGTGCGGTGATGCTCAATCTGTTCCTGCCCGATAGTCAAGGTATCACCACATTTGACGAGGTATTTGCAGCGGCGCCGCACATCCCCATCTTGATCCTGAGTGATTCGGAGCGCGACGATCTTTCCGCGCAATGTTTACAGCGGGGGGCGCAGGATTATGTCCTGAAGAAGCATCTGGACCGCTATTGGCTGCCCCGAGCACTGCGGAACATGGTCGAGCGGAAGATATTGAAAGAGGCGTTGTTCTTGGAAAAAGAACGCGCCCAAGTGATGCTGAACTCCATCGGTGACGCCGTGCTCAGCACCGACGTCTCCGGCAATGTAACCTATCTCAACGGGGTAGCTGAAGCCATGACCGGGTGGCCGTGGAAAGAGGCGGCAGGCCGCCCGGCCACCGAAATACTCAAAATCATCGACGGTTCAACGCGTGAGTCCTCTCGAAACCCCGTGGAACTAGCCATCCAGGAAAACAGGACTGTTGGGCTGGCCACGAACTGTATTCTTGTGCGGCGTGACGGCTATGAATCTGGCATCGAAGATTCCTCGGCGCCCATCCACGATCGCGAGGGCCACGTTACCGGCGGCGTGATGGTTTTCCATGATGTGAGTGTGGCTCGAAAGCTGGCGCTACAGATGTCCCATTTGTCGCAGCATGACTGTCTTACGGATTTGCCGAACCGAATACTGCTCAAGGTGCTGCTCACGCAGGCGATGGCCTTAGCCCGGCGTCACGACTACCAACTGGCGGTGCTCTTTCTGGATTTGGATCGCTTTAAGAACATCAATGAGGCCTTGGGACACGTCATGGGTGACAGACTTCTTAAAATGGTTGCGGCACGTTTGGCGGAGTGTCTCCGCAGCTCAGATGTAGTCAGCCGCGAGGGCGCGGATGAATTTGTCGTAATGCTTTCAGACATTCGTGGCGTGGACCACGCCGCCGAAGTCGCCAAGAAGATTCTCAGCGACCTCCTCGTGCCCTATTCGATCGACCATCACAATCTTGATATTACGGCCAGCATTGGTATCAGCATCTATCCCGATGACTTCGAGGATGCGGAGGCGCTGCTGAAGGCCGCGGACACGGCGATGTCGGACGCGAAGAAACAGGGCCGCAACAATTACCAATTCTTCAGAAACGACATGAATGTGCACGCCCGTGAGCGACAATCCCTCGAAAGCAGCCTGCGGCACGCTCTGGAACGCCAAGAGTTTGTGGTGCATTACCAGCCGAAGATTAATCTGGAGACGTGTGCCATTACGGGCGCCGAGGCGCTCATACGTTGGCTGCATCCTGATCGCGGCCTGATTCCTCCCGGTCAGTTCCTGCCCATTGCAGAAGAATGTGGCCTCATGGTGCCGATCGGGCAATGGGTCACGCGCGCTGCGTGTGCGCAAGCCCGCGCATGGATGGACGCCGGTTTTCCGCCAGTGCCCATGGCGGTGAACATTTCCGCTGCGGAGTTCCGCAACGGTGGCTACATTGCAGACTTGAAAGCCATCCTGACGGATGTTCGCTTGGAGCCACGTTATCTTGAAATTGAACTCACCGAAACCGTCCTGATGCAGCATTCCGAGACCACGGCATCTCTTCTCCAGGCCCTGAAAGCGATGGGCGTGCGGCTGGCGCTCGATGATTTCGGCACGGGGTACTCAAGTCTAAGTTATCTCAGGCGATTTCCGATCGACACGCTTAAGATTGACAGATCGTTCGTGCAAGAGATCACCGGCGATGCCAATGACGCCTCAATTATAAAGGCAGTTATCGGCATGGGCCAAAGCCTCAAACTCCGAGTAACCGCGGAGGGAGTGGAAACGCACGAACAGTTCACTTTTCTTCAGGACCGCCAGTGCGACGAGGGCCAAGGCTATTATTTCAGTCCGCCTGTGGTCGCCGAACAATTTACCGAGCTGCTTAAGTCCGGTATAGGACGCGACTGCCGTCCCTTGGCCCTGGGATCCAGGTCCTAGGCTGGAAATGGCTCGCAGTTAAGCATTTCCGTCAAAACCTTCCGGCAATCATTTTGGCGGCAATACCGGGTTGGCAAGTGGCCAAGCCTTCCACACGACCCTGTTGAACGCCAGATGTATGCGTTTCGAGCCCGCCGAACCTTCCGCTTCTCGCGCTCCCGCGCCACTTTCCGTGGCGCGTCTTGATATCCCCGCTCTCGCGTTATTCTTGAGTTAAACGTTCATTTGTTGTATAAACCTCGCGTATCGTCGGACTCTAAAATGCGCCCCAAACTCATCTTCTTCGTCGTGCTCGGACTGCTATTTTGCAGTCTGGCGACGCTTGAGACCGGCGAATTTCTCAGGCTCGCCGACGACACCTCGAATGACTTCTCGCTGTTGAACGTTGAGGCGAACACATCGTCGGCTGTTGTCCGCCAATCCCTTGATTCGCAGCCGAAAGATGTTCCCGCACCAGTTCAGAGCCGGCAGCCGAAAGCTCGCCCCGAAATTTCCGGCCCTGCTAAAGCCTCTTGCGATCTTATCCACGTCCTCTGCGTCATAAGAACATAGAACCGCGGCCTCGACAGTTTCGTCCATTTTTTCTTTATTGCCGGTAGATTCCGGAATTTCCTTTTCGAATTCCATTAGCGCTGCATGCGGAATCTCCTGGCGACCCGCTCTGAACGATCGGGTCTCACCCGACAAACGGCCGGGCTCAAAGCCCGGCAGGAGGCAGGTGAAAAATGAGGTCGTTTTCCCATGCAAATAATTCACAAGCCTTGCAGGATTTTCTCTCCGATTTGGCCTGCGAGGTGAAACAGCCGGAGCAGACCGATCTGCTCATCGAAGTTCTGATGCGGATCGAGCAGCCTCTGGATAAGGTGCGGGACGATCGTTGGGCAGTCACCCCGATTGACCGCGCCCGAATTCACAAGTGAAAGTTCACAGATGAGGTTTTACTCGACTGGACAGCGGCCTGGAGGCAACCCGGGCCGCTTCCCCTCTCTGCTGCGGTATTTTGAGTGCAATTCGGCGATAACGAAGTCGCTGCGCCAAACCAGGAATTGACCCAGAATTGACCCGGAATGGATGCGTTTTCGGTTTCCGCGCGCTGCTTGGCGTCTATCCGCTTCGGGATTTGCTGCTTGTATTGCCGCCAATGTAGAAGCGTGGCGTACTCACCTCAGAAATTAGGAGAACAGCGATGGAAATAGGCGAAAGGTTGAAGGCACTTCGGGAACAGAAGGACATGTCACAAGGCGACGTCGAGAAGCGCACCGGGCTTCTGCGCTGTTACATCTCTCGTGTCGAGAACGGCCACACGGTTCCCTCAATCGAGACGATTGAAAAGCTGGCGCGCGCGATGGAAGTTCCGATCTACGTTCTCTTCTATGAAGCCGAACCACCCGCGTCGCAGCTTCCGAAGTCCGATGCCACAGGCTGGGGCAGTTCCCGCCGCGACGCGCGGACCTTGCATCGCTTTCGCAAACTGATGGGCCGAATGAATAAGGGTAACCAGTCTTTGCTCTTACATCTGGCCCAAAAGATGGCTCAAAAGAAGGGCGCGCCAACCGCGAAATAAATCGCGCGGCAGCGTTCAACCCGGAACAGCGTCGTGGTTCGGGGAAGCAGGATGCGGATGACGCCCAACGGAATGTGCGACCGGTTGCAAAATGGCCGCGACCGTTGCGGCGGCTTCGCGCGGCCGCACCTCGCGGTGGATCGCAGTGCAGCGTGATCCATTGGTTCAAATGCTGGCGGTCCCGCAAGGGCGGAGCGCCGCTACAACGGCAGGCTAGTGCGTCGGCGAAATCTTGCGCTTTATTTTTAGCGCGCCTGCGTATACATTCCAGGCCTGCGGTTCCTACGTCATGGCCTCGAAAAAAAAGCGGAGCAAAATGCACCAGACGAAATCGAATGCGCGCGTGGTCTTTAAATTGTTTGGGCAGGCGCCGATGCAGGCGACCCTGTTGAGCCGCAATCGTGGGGGATTCTGGATACAGGGCGGCAAGCTCGCGGAGTTCCTCGGCGGCTGCGATTATTCCGGCGTGGAAGTGGACGTCTGCTTCCTCTCCGCCAACAAGGTGGAGTGGTACAAGACCGCGCCCGCGAACGCGCATGGCGCGGAGACTGGCAAGTAGCGCCCGCGGAAAGTTTGGGCGCGCGCCACAAAGAACTTCCTCTCGCAACTCGCGCGGCGTTCCGCTGATCGCTGAAGTTAGCTGAAACGCGGACCACGCGCGCGGACTCTAACCCTGCGCCACTGTACGACAAATTTTAAGGAGAACACCCGATGGCTACGATCACTACGAAAGACGGCACCACGATTTTCTACAAGGATTGGGGCACGGGACAGCCGATTGTCTTCAGCCACGGCTGGCCGCTCAGCGCGGACGACTGGGACGGGCAGATGCTGTATTTCGGGAACCTGGGCTATCGCGTGATTGCGCACGACCGGCGCGGCCATGGCCGCTCCGACCAGACCTGGGGCGGCAACGACATGGACACCTACGCCGACGATCTCGCGGCGCTGTTCGAAAAGCTGGATCTGAAGGACGCAATCATGGTGGGACATTCAACCGGTGGCGGCGAAGTGGCGCGTTATTTGGGACGCCACGGCACGAAGCGCGTCGCGAAGGCTGCGCTGATCAGCGCCATCACGCCGCTCATGCTGCAGACCGAAAAGAATCCGCTGGGCACGCCGGTCGCGGTGTTCGACGGTCTGCGTGCGGCGCTGACGGCGAATCGGCCACAATTTTATAAGGACATCACCATGCCGTTCTACGGTTACAACCGTCCGGGCGCGAAAATTTCCGAGGGCATACGCGAGCACTGGTGGCTGCAGGGCATGGTAGGAAGCATCAAGGCCCATTACGACTGCATCAGAGTTTTCTCGGAGACCGATACGACGGAAGACCTGAAGAAAATTGATATTCCCGTCCTCGTGATGCACAGCGAAGACGATCAGATCGTGCCCATAGCCGCAGCGGGTCCCGCAGCCGCGAAGCTGCTGAAGCATGCAACGCTCAAGGTCTACAAAGACCTTCCCCACGGCATGCCCGCAACCCACGCAGACCTCGTCAACGCCGAGCTACTAGCGTTCTTCAAGACGCAAAGAACCGCAACGGCGTAAAAGCGAAAATCGCATGAACGCGAGCAAGAGCCGGCCCGATCGTGCGTGACGGCGCGCCGGCTGTCACTCCGCCGGCCCGCAAAGGATGCGCCACCCGGAGGTTCTTAGCGCGATCGTTTGGGTGGTGCGGAAGGGTCGGCCACCCGCACGGAGATTTCCTAACTTGCGGAGCGGAAAATACGTTTACCGAGAGCGCCGTCTGACGCCCCACAGTGCCCAACTTGGGGAGCCGTGTCATACTACTTCCGGTGCCGCAGGCACCCTCTTCTGGCACTCTAGGGCGCTGGCAGTGAACCGGCTCAAAACGGCGCTCTTCTAACGCCTGATTTCTTCGAACGGAGTCATCAGACTCTTCACCTCCGAGTCACGAAGAAAGCGACAGAACACTTCCACGCCGCTGCCCAACTTCTCGTAAGGGATTGCGTAGACCCGATCCACTTTGACGAATTGCCACGAAATCAGTTCGCCCTTGTCGTTCTTATAGGGAGCCTCACGACGAGTTGCCAGCTTTTCCGCTTCCGTGCGGGCAACTTCTCGTCATCTACTTCGACCAGGAAAAACTGTTCCTCCCACAAGGAGTCAGGTCTTCGTTCGCCGTCGCGTTCAGCGACCTTAAGGATTGCGGCACAGAACCACATAGCCATCTCCTATTTCAGGCATCGTGAGTCGTTGAGAAGCTTCCAAGCCTTCTTCATCGCGTCCGCCATCTCTACCTTGACAACGTCTTCGTTCATATCGTTGGCACCAAGAAATTCAACTTCGTTCGTTTGAGTGGTGTGGAAGGGCGGGCCAGCCGCCCTCGGCGGGAGGTTACGTCACTCACTGCACCAGGAACGCAGCGTCGAGCGTAAATTGTGAATTGTCCGGGTTTGTTATGATCAATTGCGCCGGACCCGGCTTGACCGCAGCCGGGATTGTGACCTTCAGAGTTGAGGCGTCCACGAAGGACACGGCAGCAGCAGATCCATTTACGGCGACCGAAGTACCACTCACGAAACCGGTTCCCCGGACGGTCACCCCGCTTCCGGTTGCTGCGGAGGTGGGCGTGACACTGCCGATTCCAAGTGGCACAGCGTCGAGGTCTACCACTGTTAACCCCGCGGTTGTGAGAAGAAAGATCTAGTCGCCGGCGGGGCTGATAGCCATCGTTTTTTCCGGAGTTTGCAGAATTTGGGTTGGACCACTCAGAATCTGCTCTGACAGGAGCACACGCTCGCGCAGCTGTCCAGCGCGAGCATCAAAGATGTCCACGCCCGCGCCATTCACCGCGTACAGCAACGCGCCGGTTTGATCGAATTGGAGAGTGGGGCCCTCATCACTGGATTGGAAATCGGGAAAGTTGACCTGGGCGCTCAGGTTCAACTGAGCATCCAGCAAATACGGAAAGGGAAAATCGCTAGCCTCCGGATCGCTGCTCAACGCCATGACATTACTGTCCCCGGAAATCGTGGCGTTGTTCCAGAATTGCCCTTCCACAAGATGAAGGTACCAAACGTTTGACGCAGCGTTCCATGCCAATAATTCGCCGTCGCTAATGCCCTCGGTAGCTTCCATGATAACGCTTCCGTCCGCCGAGCCTTCGAGAAGGCCGCCGCCCTGCACGAAGCTTCCCGCGGGGAGTATCGGGCTAGTGATTTGGAAGTTGGAGAGGTCGATCGAATAGATGGGCCCACCGCTCGCGGGCTGGCCAGTGCCACCCGTGAGGGTGACAAAGGCTTGATTCGTGCTGGTGGTGGCAATTTGAAAAGGGCCCGAGTTACCTGCCGTCGGCGAAGGAGGCACGGTCACGGCGGCAGCGCCGGAGGTGGGGCTATCTGGATTGATTATAGCGACGGACTGGTCAGCAAGATTCGCGGCGAGCAATTTGGACCCATCAGGAGTCAATGCGAGGCCGAGAATGGAGCGACTCCCGCCGTTGCTCGGAATGGTGATTGGCGTAGTGAAGCTGTTGCTTGCCGACGAAAACACATCTATGTGATCGCCAGCGCTCAGATACAGTTGGTTGCGGTGCGAGTCAAAAAGCATGTACAGAAAGCTATCTGGCGAAGAGTAGCTGGTAACGCTTTTGACGTAGTGGAATGCTTTGGAAGAGGTCGCAGTGCCGGTTGGCGACGTGACTTTAATATCCACGGCTCCGGCCGACCCGGCTGGGACGGCCACAACGAGGTGCTGCAGCGGGAAAGGGTAGCTTGCCGGGAAAACATCCTTCGAATTCACCGTTGCCCCTGACGAGCCGATGCTCACTTGAATAGCGGCGCCGGGGATATCGACTGAATAGCCGTAACTAAAAAGGTCTGCAAGGACGCCACCCTTGGGATCTGAGGCAAGTTCTCCGAACTGGACGGGAACAGAACCGTAGCTGAAGGCTTGGGGCATGAAAGCCATGACTCCATTAGACTCTACCGCCTTCACATTTACGGGCCCCACACTGGTTGAAGACGGAGCGGTCACCGGCAGTTGACCTGTTTGTCCGCTGGTCAACGCCGGATTGAGTCCGCGTTGCGTGCCGAAGAACACGTCCGGAAGTCCGCTAAATGTTGAGGTCGTAAAATTTGTGGTAGTGGTCGCGTTCACGGGACCTTCGTCAGGCGTGGCTTCGATAAAATCCGCGACGACTTGCGGATTCTGAAAGGTCTGAAAGGCTCCGGCGTCAACGATCCCAACACCGTGATCAGCCATTTCAAAAACCAGACCTGTTGAATCCACGGCTTGCGGGCTGCCGGGCGTGACAACTCCAGCTCCGGCGACTTCAGTCGAGAGGTTAGCCGTTGCTCCGAGAATTTGAAAGCTGTTGGCGTCAATTGTGATCAGTTTTGGCAAACCACTGGATTGCGCGATATAGCTCAAGTAGAGGCGAGCGCCATCGGCGCTGTAGGTAGCAGTCGGCAGCGCTGTATTGGCGAGGCAACAGTCGGAAACACTGACAGATCCCGTCTGCTGTATTTGCGAGTTATAAAACGTCACCAGCGGCGTGCCGCCAAGTACTGCGAACTGCGAACCGGATGAATTCATGGTGGCGAATTCGTTTTGAACACCTGGAATCGTAGCGAAATGATCAATGCCTGAGTCGTATATGGCCGCGGTGCCGGAGCCAGCCATAAGAATCTTGGAGTGATCGGCACTGATCGAGACGACATCCCCACTTCCGGCGTCAGGGCGAATTTTGGTTGTGCCGCCGGACGGATTCCACTCCGCAACTGACGCGGGCGGAGTATACTCTGGCGAGACCGCGGACATTCCGAAATCAGGAAATAGAAATACCTTTCCGTTCGCCGCCTGAAATACTTGCAGCGGGGAAAGATAATTAGATCCGCCGACGAAGCCAGGAATTTGCTGAAGCTGCGGTACGGTATCCCACTGCACGACCCGCTGAGACGCAGTATCGATCCACGCCACTTCACCCACCCGCGTGCCCACCAGAATCTGGGTGCCATCACTGCTGAAGCTCAAACCGACCGGGGCTGGCACTGGAATGCTCTTGATCACTTGTTGGGACGCCGGCGAGATCACTTGCACACAATTCAGATGTAATGCGCTGGCAAAGATCAATTGATGGACAGGGTCATATACGATCGCAAGCGGCGTGTCATCCGTCCGTACGAAGGATGTGCGGTTGTTCGGGTGACCAGGAGGTGTCGGGGTGACCCTCAACGTTTCGCTCGCGAAAGAAGTGAGGTTGCCGCTGGTGCCTGTGAGACCGATTGTAGCCGTGCCCAGCGGCGCCGAGGTCGAGGCCGTGAGCGTTACCTGCTGGCCGTTTGTGGTGATAGTAAATGGAGACGCCGGCGTCGCTGTCACCCCACTGGGCAACCCCTGAAAGCGATATGCTAATCGTTTGGCTGAAGCCTCCTGTCGCATTAACCGACAGAGCCATCGTCGCGGTTTGACCAACATTGACGGCTTGACTTTGTGGGCTGACACTAATCGAGAAGCCTGGCGCAGGCGGTGGGCTCCCAGTGGAACTCGATCCACCACCACCGCAGGATCCTAAGAGAAGCACCAGCAACGATTGCGCAAGAAGAAAGACGTAGCGCCGGTCATGATGTTCCATTCTAGCCCCGGACCCTTTCGATGCGAGACACGTAACTCAAATATAATCTGCGAAGAGGACGAGAATCTACCTTCAACGATTCGTCGTGTCAATCTACTTTATGGGCAGGTGGCACGCCCTTCCGCAGCACCCGAACTGACGCAGTTGAATTTCCGGGTGCGTGCCTGCCGCAGGCAGGGCCCATCCTTCGCGACCGTGTTTCATGCGAAGGGTGGGGGTATAGACGCTCGGCCATCGGCCAACACAGCGAAGTACAACCAATCTTTTCTATCGCTTACCCTCGTCAGTATTTCTACGAATATCCAGCGACCTACAATTGTGTTAGCGTGAGTCGGGGCGCTTTTCGGCGCCGCTGAGGACGCGACATGGAAACTGGGGTACGGGCAAGGGGCTTGCCTGGCTGGGCGCGTGGGCGCACGCTTGGCGATGGTGTCTCCGGGCGCAGGGTTGCGGCAGCCAAGGACCCGGGCGCTTACACGCGAATGGCGGCGCACAGCGTGAACGTGGGCGCGAAATGTGCGAGCACGCGATGCGCAATTCTAATCGCTAGTCAATTATTAGAAATCCAGCTAACCCGCTCACAACAACCGACAAAACTTTTTCTAATCGCTAGTTTTTAGGGCCTTTCCAGGCAATGCTCGTCAATCGGCGCTGGAGTTGGCGTCAGCTTCTTTGCCTACCAGCAGGCTGACCTCGCGGAGGTTTTGGTAGATTTCGCGATAGGACTGAAAGAGCGAGGTTTCGTGGTAGGGGACGTCATGCGAGCGGCAGTAGTTGCGCACGATTTTTTGAACTTGGCGGAGCTTGTTGGCGGGCATCGTGGGAAATAGGTGATGTTCGATCTGGCAGGTGAGGCCGCCGGTGCAGAAATCAATTCCGGGATGGTTCTTGATGTTGCGGCTGGTAAGCACCTGTTCGCGGAGGAAATTTACGGCGGTGTTGCCCTGCTGCAACGGCATGCCTTGATGATTGGGCGCGAAAATCAAAGTGAGATACAGGCCGAGGAACGCTTGATGTGCGATGACGAAGAGCATGGCGTGCGGAAAGCCAAGCAGGTAAATGAGGAGGCCGAGATACCAGCAGGCGTGCAGGATCAGGAAGCTTACTTCGAGTACCGGATGCGCGACTTTATTGCGCTGCAGGAAACGAATGCTGTCGTATTTCAGGACAAAGGCCTCCAGCATGGACAACGGGAAAAAAGAGAAGTGCTGATATTTCACGGAGAGGCGCGCGAGGCCGTGCTTCCCTGCCGCCTGGTCTTTCGAGAATGCGAACGGAATTAAATCCACGTCGGGGTCGGCGGTGACGTGGTTCGGCGAACAGTGATGATGATTGTGCTTGTCGAGCCACCAGCTGTAGCTGAATCCCAGCAGGAGATTGGAGTGCAGCAGGCCCAGGACCTCATTGCCGGCAGGCGCGCGGAAAATTTCCTGATGCCCGGCGTCGTGAACGATGAAACCGAGTTGAGTGAAAACGAACGCCAGGAAAGCGGCGTTGCAAAGTTCGATCCAGGGATTATGAAATTCGGCGATAAGCACGAAGGCGCCGACGAACATGACGACGTTGAGAAGAATTTTGCGGAGGTAGTACACGGGCTGCTTGGCCAACAGGCCGCTCTGCCGCACCAAGGCTAATAAGTCGCGGAATTCGTCGCTCGCCGTTGCCGCCATCGTTTCCCTTAGACGCCCGAACCACGGTTCAGCGGTCCGGCGTTCCGTTCTTTGTTGATTTTAATTTCAGAGCGAACACATCGTCTGCAGAGGAGTTACTCCGCCCACAAAGGCCCAGGTGCTGGCACGACGAAGAACTCAATCATAACGGAATGCGGAGCGTTGTCACTGCTTTATTATCGCCGGATTTCTTTTCGTAGCCGGGGCCGGAACCGGAGCGGCGGTCCGGCGGATTCTTCCAGCGCTTCGATGGCGGCGCGCGACGTTGACTCCGCGGGCCTGGCGATGTACTTTCAGCGCGTCGTTTCGGCGGCGAGACCAAATTCGCCGGCGGGACTGGCAGAGGAGGGCGGCATGGTGAAATACATCGCGGTCGGGAGCTACTGGCTGGGGGTAGTCTGCGCGCTGGTGGCGGTGGTGGGGCGGATTTGCGACGCGCTGGGAATCGCTTTTGTGCGCATATTTACGAAGGGCAACACCATTGACGTGCGGAGCTTTTTGGATGCCGGGCTTTTGTTTTTGTTTATCGCGATCGCTTCCGCGAATTATGAGTGGTTTCAGTCGCGGCAGCGGGGCTCCTGAGCCCGTAGATGTTATTCGGTGGACTTGAGCTTCAGGCGCGATTTATTTTCTTCGAGGAAGGCGCGTAGGTCGTCGGCGACGTTGAGCAGGCGAATCCATTGCTCGTAATATAAGGTGACCGGGAAACGGCCGAGACCGTAAACGCTGACGCCGCCCTTTTCTCCTACGCGAAATTCGAGAGCGCCGCTGCGTTTTGAGCCTGCAGCCTTTTTTTCTAGCTCGGCGATGCGCGCTAGCAATTCCTCTTTGGTTGGTTCGGTCATGATTGTTGCCCCCAGTTGTCTACACGTTAAATGATTTTACCATCGAAAGAGTTTACACCGGAGCCGGCTGGTAGCGTCAAACGCCGCAGAGCTATTTATTGCACGGAAATACGGTTTCGCCTGCGCGACGATTTGCTATAAGTAAGCTGCAACCCGAGAACGATCCAGACTCCGCGAACATTTCACGAAGGAGGCACAAATGAAGTTAGTCCGTTATGCCCTGCTTATTGCGTTTCTGGGAGGCGGCGTCGCTACGGCCGTGGCACGCGAGAATTTTCACACTGACAATCACTCCAACAACGAGGCGCTGATCCGCAGGATTGACGCGCTGTGGTCCAAGGCCGCCGATGACAAGGACCTGGAAGGCGCGGTGTATCCGTACGCGGAAGACGCCGCCATGCTTCCGTTCGGCGCCCCGATCGCCACGGGAACTGACGCAATTCGAAAAACGTGGGCGGCGCTGATGGCCAAGCCGGGCTATTCGCTGACTTTCGTTCCCACGAAAATTGAGGTTGCGTCAGCCGGCGACATGGCCTGGGAAATCGGCACTTTCGAGCTGAGAGTGAACGACGCGCAAGGAAACCCGATGGACATTCCCGGTAAGTACGTGGTGACCTGGCGGAAAGTTGGCCCCACATGGAAAGTGGCAGCGGACATATTTAATACGGACAAGTGAGAACGGGCGAGAAGCGCGCGTCAATAGCCGACGGGTTTTCCGCTGTTGCGGCCGTCGCTGGCACCCAGGCGTTCACCGGTTTGCGGATCTATGGCGATGCATTCGGCGTCGCTCCAGTAGGGCGACCACGATGCGTCCTCGTGTAGGCCGATGTCGATCTTGTAGCCCATTTTTTCCAGGGCGTGGACTGCGTCTGGGGCGAACCACCCTTCGACACTGAGCACGTCTGGCATCCATTGCTGGTGGAAGCGCGGGGCGTTGATCGCTTCTTGAATGTTCATGCCGTAATCCACTACTCCCATGATGGCGAGCGCTACCGTGGTGATGATGCGCGAAGAACCGGGCGAGCCGAGGACGAGAAAAAGCTTGCCGTCTTTCAGGACGATGGTCGGCGTCATCGAAGAGAGCGGGCGCTTACCGGGTCCGATGGAATTGGCTGCGCTTTGAATCAGGCCGTCGGCGTTCGGCGCGCCCTGCTTCGCGGAGAAATCGTCCATCTCGTCGTTGAGCAAGAAACCCAGGCCGGCGGCGGTGACGCGCGAGCCGAACCAGTCATTGATCGTTGTGGTGACGGATACTGCATTGCCGTCGCCGTCCACGACGGAGTAGTGCGTGGTGTGCGGGGATTCGTGCGGCGCGGCGGGCTGCACTTTTTGCGTTTGCTGGGTGTCCGCTTGCGCGAGGGTGTCGAAAATCGCGGGACGCCGGAGATCTTTGCTTGTCGTGGCGTGGTCGGGATTAATTGAGCTGCGCCAGGCTTCGGCGTATTTTTTGTAGGTGAGCTGGGCTATCGGAAGCTTGGTGAAATCGGGATCGCCTAGGAATTCAGCGCGGTCGAAGAAGGCGCGGCGGAAAGCTTCGGCGGTGAGATGGACGGATTCTGCGGAGCGGCTGCCAGCTTTCGCGAGGTCGTAACCTTCCAGAATATTGAGCGTTTCGATCAGGACTGTGCCGCCTGATGACGGCGGAGGGGCGCTGATAATTTCGTAGCCGCGATAGGTGCCGCGGAGGGGCTCGCGCTCTTTTACCTGATAGTGAGCTAGATCTTCGACGGTGAGCAATCCCCCACCCTTCTGAATGGACGCGGCTAATTCGTGAGCCATGGCGCCGCGGTAGAAATCATCGGGATTTGTGGCGATGCGTTCGAGCGTGCGTGCGAGGTCGGGCTGGCGGAATATTTCGTATTGTTTGTGGAAATTGCCGTTGCGCTGGAAGATGCGGCGGGATTCGCCGTACTCGGCGAGGTGCGAGTCTTCGCGCAGATCGTGGGCTTCTTGCCACGTGAGGGCAAAGCCATCGCGCGCCAGGCGAATCGCGGGAGCCATTACCCGGGCGAGCGTGAGCTTGCCGTACTTTTTTTCGGCGTACACCAGGCCCGCGACCGAACCGGGAACGCCGATCGCTTTGTAGCCATATTCGCTCGCGCCATCAATCACGTTGCCTTGCGCGTCGAGATACATATTGGCCGTAGCGGCAGCGGGAGCTTCTTCGCGGAAATCTATGAAATGGGTTTTGCCGTCGGCCATGCGGACTAGCATGAAACCACCGCCGCCGAGATTGCCCGCTTGCGGATAGACGACGGCCAGCGCGAAGCCGGTAGCGACTGCGGCGTCTATCGCGTTGCCACCTGCTTGCATGATGTCCGCGCCCGCTTTGGATGCGAGTTCGTCAGTGCTAACGACGATTGCGTGCGGGGCGTGAACTGGATTGTGATCGGCGAGGGTTGGCGCGGCGATGAGCGCAGCGAGAAGCGTCGCGGCTAATGGCGTAACGACCGTGTGGCGGAGTATTTTCAATCGAGCCTCTCGAACAGAGTTAACAGTTACGAGTTGAAAGTTCAAAGTTATAAGCCGGTCGCGCTCGGCTTGGCGCTGAAAAACTGACGTCAACTTCACCAGCAACGTCAACGGCGCCCGCCTAAAAAAGCAGTCGGCCGCTACAAATTCAACGGCGAAGTCAAAGGCGGGCGCAGCAAGCAGTGCTCCTACTAATTCAAGACCAGAGTAAAGGCAAACCTAACCGCCTCCAAGTCGCGACTCGCGCCTCGATTACTGCCTGCCCACTTTGCCACGGAGGCTTTGATAGATTGCATTGGAATCGTAACCTACGCCGGCTTTGAAGACGAGTTCGGGCTTTTCGATCGTGGTGATGTCTTTGGCCAGGTCGCCGTTGAGCAGCACGAGGTCAGCTTGTTTGCCTGGGGCTACGGTGCCGATGCGTTCGGATTCGCCGAGAAACATGGCGCCATTTTGCGTGGCGATGTGGATTGCTTCGGCCGGCGAAAAGCCCGCCTCGGCCAGGAGTTCAATGTTGCGTTGATCACCGAGACCAGCGAGCGTGTGACCGTCGCCGGTGGGATCGCAGCCCGCCATCAGCAAGCCCCCGGCGGCTACAAACTCACGCTCGAATTTCATTTCCTTTTGCAGCAGAGGCGCGAAAAGCGATTCAGCGGCTTCCCTGCTGGCGCGATTGGTCATGACTTTGGACCAAGCCTCCGGAACCAGAAGCATTCTAGTGCGGCCCATCAGGCCATTGCGATCCATCGGCGGGCGCATGCCGCCTTCGAGGACGGCGAGCGTGGAGGTGATGGACACATGATGGGCTACGAGATTTTGAATGGTTTGCTTCAGCTGCGGGCTATCCGGTTCGACGTTCATGACGATGTCTTTTACTTCGGCGAAATAATCAGGGCCGCAAATTCCCGGTTGACGTTTCGCGTACAATTCGCCATCGGGCGCGCCGAAGGGGCCGTGCTCGAGATTATCAATGCCCATCTCGGCAGCTTCGTTGTAGCCCACGGAGCAAATGTGTCCGGTAACTTTCATATTTAATTTGTGGGCTTCGTCAATTCCGGCACGGAGTTCGTCGGGCGTGACGTCTATGTAAGCTTTCACGGAGGTGAACCCGACGGAGTGCCAGTAGCGGACAAAGGCGCGGGCTTCGTCGGCGTCTTTCAGTTCATGCATTTGCGGGATCAGCGCTGGGGCGCCTTCCAGATACGGAGTGCTTAGATAAAAATTGGGGCCCAGTATTTTTCCGCTGTCCACGTTCGCCTTTACGGCGAGGTCGCCGTAGGCATCCATGGAACCGGTGGTGCGTGCGGTGGTTACGCCGCTGGCGAGGTAGAGCGGAGGGAAAGAATAAAACTGTTCGACGGCGGTGAGGGGGCCATCGGCTGTAGAGGGATAGAAGATGTGTTCGTGCATGCCGACGATGCCTGGGATCACAGTTTTGCCGGTGGCGTCGATGATTTTCGCGCCGCTCGGGATTTGTATGCTCGCCGTTGCTCCCGCAGCTGTGATTTTTCCATGATCGAGTACTACGGCTTGATCGGATAGCGGAGCTGAGCCCGTGCCATCGATTAGCTGGGCGTGCGTGAGGACGATGATTGGGGCGTTCTCGCGGATGAAATTTGCGACTGTGCCGGGCTGTTGGGCAGCGGCGCCGGCGACACTGAAGGTGCTGGCGATGACGATGCTGACCGCTGCGATGAAACTTTTCCGCATGCTGATCCTCCCGACTTTCGTGTGCGGCCGCGCCGCTGCTGAGTGAATAGCCGCGCGAATTATACATGCTGTGATACCGCCCGCCGCAAAGCTTCGTGCTACAACGGCGAAACGCGAGCGGGCGTAGTTGTTGAACGGATAACGGTGGCGGTATAGTCTTCGAGCAGAGGACTCCGATGACTACCGCCAGCGAAGTTGACGAGAAGAATCCGACGCCATATATTTTTGTTAGCGGCGACGCCGAGCAGGAACATCAGGACGAGATCAATCGTTTTGCGAGCAAAGGTTACCGGGTGATCGGAATGAGCCAGAATTCCGCGTCGGTTTCCTACGGTAAGTCGGTGGTGGTGCTGATGGGATTTGGCAGCTACGCGCCGCACTAGAGCCGATTTCTCAAGTCTACGGCGACGAACGGAAAGCGTGACTTCGGGGGCTGAAGCCCCTCGTTTTGACAGAATTGACGGCGGGGCCCTTCGATCCTGCCACGGGCAGGATCGAAGGATAAACTGAAGCCCCGCCCTTCCGGATCTTCGAGGGCTTATAGGTCGGGGATTGATGGACTTCGGGGAGGTACGATGAGCGCAACGATGGCGCGTGACACGCAGGAGGATTGGCCGGAGCTGCCGCTCGAGGCTTGGCAGGACACCTACGCGACATTGCATATGTGGTCGCAGATTGTGGGCAAGGTGCGGCTGGCGCTGAGCCCGCGGATCAATCATTGGTGGGAAGTGCCGCTGTACGTGAGCGCGAACGGCCTAACTACTTCAGCGATTCCCTACCCTGAGGGCATCTTCGAAATCGAATTCGATTTTCTGCATCACCGGCTGACGATCAAGACCAATCACAGCACTGCGGCGACGCTGGGGCTCAGGCCTCGTTCGGTAGCGGATTTTTACCAGGATTTCATGGCGGCGCTGGCTTCTTTGGGAATCGCAGTGAAAATCTGGCGCATGCCGGTAGAGATCGCGAATCCAATCGCGTTTGACGAGGATACGCAGCACACTTCGTACGATGCGGAGTACGCGAACCGATTTTGGCGGATTCTGGCGAGCATCGAAAAGATTTTTGTGGAGTTTCGCGCGCGGTTTGTCGGAAAGGCGAGCCCGGTGCATTTTTTTTGGGGGAGCTTCGATCTGGCGGCGACGCGATTTTCCGGGCGGAGGGCGCCGGAGCGTCCTGGGGCGGATGCGGTGACGCGCGAGGCGTACTCGCATGAAGTGAGTAGCGCGGGATTCTGGCCGGGTGGCGGAGAGATCAAGGGCGCGGCGTTTTATGCGTATGCGGCGCCGGAGCCGGCGGGGCTCGGACAAGTGCCAGTGCGGCCTTCGCAGGCTTACTATCATCCGCAGCTGAAAGAATTTTTGTTGATGTATGACGATGTGCGGACGGCCGCATCGCCGCGGGAGGCGTTGCTGGAGTTTTTGCAGAGCACGTACGAAGCAGCGGCGAACCTTGGCAAGTGGGACCGCAAGGAACTAGAGAGAGCGGCTGGGTAGAGGCTTTCGGCGGGCGATTGCGGCTCGGGCTTTGCAAATCCAAGTCAACGGCGCCCGCCTAACGGCGGCCGCTATAAATTCAAAAGCAGCTGCAACGGCTGCCCGGTTCGATGAACCTGAACCGGCCGCTACAAAAGCAGGGGCGGAGCACGGCTGAATCCGTGTGATGACGAAAATCAGAACTTCTCACTCAGACTCTAGAGCCACGACCTACAAAGATTCCTGCTTTCTCACGCGAATCCGCCGCATCGCTCAGATGGCGCGTGTGCGTCGGGACGTTAGACGCACGCCAGCCCGAAAAGAATTCCCACGGCTCGAGAGCTTTTGAAAATTTCGTTTTGGTTTCCACGCTAACAGGCGGAGCACTGCGCGCGTCTAAGTGGCGTGGAGAAAAACTTGGGTTCGATATTTAATTCCTATGTGAGGCGCTGTCCAAAGCGAGCGAGCGGGCGGGTCAGCGCGTGCTGAACTTTCGTTTGCGACGCGTCATCCGCCCAATAATGCTGCTGGTCCTGGCGACTTTTCTTTCTGCATGCCACGAGAAGAATACGGATTTTGCGGCTGGGCGCAAAGCCGAGGCGATCCAGGATTACGACACGGCGCTGGTGCACTATCACCGTGCGGTGCTGGCGAACCCCTCTGATGCAGAGTACAAGCTGCGCGAAATGCATATGCGTTATGTGACGGCGTCGTTCCACCTGGAACAGGGGCGAAAAGCGGCGCAGAAAGGCGATTTGCAGCTGGCGCTATCGGAATTTGAGAAGGCCGAGGCGATTGATCCTTCGAATGAGGCGGCGGAACAGCAAGCCAAGAGCACGGCGGAGCTGTTGACAGCGGTAAATAATTTATCGAACGCGACTCCTGATGATTCTTCGCCGGACGAAAAGGAAATGCTGGCGGGGCCGCCGAACCTGAAACCACTTTCGCTGGAACCAATTAATCTAAAGATGACTAACGATTCGCGGGTCGTGTTCGAAACGATCGCGAAGCTCGCGGGACTGAGCGTGATTTTCGATCCGGATTACGTATCGCGGCGAGTGACGGTGGATTTACCGGGCGTGACGCTCGAGCAGGGACTGGACGCGGTATCGTTCGAGAGCAAGGCATTCTGGAAACCTTTGACGACGAGCGTAATTGAGGTGGCGCCGGACAACCCGCAAAAACGGAAGGATATTGAAGATGAAGTGGTGGGGACATTTTATATTTCGAATTCGCTGACGCCGCAGGATCTGACGGAAATTGTGAACGGATTAAGGCAATTGCTGGACCTGCATCGTTTGCAGCAGGTGAACGCGCAGAATGCGATCGTGATCCGGGACACCCCAGACAAACTGGAACTGGCAGGAAAAATTATCCACGATATCGACAAGGCCAAACCGGAAGTGCTGCTGCACGTGCAGGTGTTGTCCGCCGATCGGGATCGCATGCGTCAACTGGGGATTCTGCCGGGGCAGAACGTGACGCTGGCTTTTAATCCGCGCTGCTCGGTGCAATCGACGAGCAGTGATTGCAGCAGTTCGTCGAGCGCTGCGAACGGCACGAACACTTCGCCGCTGCAGATCACATTGAACAATTTGAAGCATTTGGCGAGCGCGGATTACAGCTTGACGTTGCCGGGTGCTTCGGCGGAAGCCATCTTGACGGACAACAAGACGAAAATTATTCAGGATCCGGAAATTCGCGTGACGGACGGCGAGAAGGCCACGTTGAAAATTGGGCAGCGCGTGCCGGTGGCGACGGGGAGCACGCAGGCTGCGACGGGTGTCGCTGCCACAGCCGCGCTCAGCTCGCTGGTGAATACGCAATTCACGTACATTGATGTGGGCGTGAACATCGAGGCGCAGCCGCGGGTGCATCCGGACGGGGACGTCAGCCTGAAGCTGGTGGTGGAAGTCTCGTCGGTGGCGAGCTTCCAGACGATCGGCGGGATTCAAGAGCCGGTGATCAGCCAGCGGAAGATCGAACACGAGGTGCGGTTGAAAGATGGCGAAGTAAATATTCTGGGCGGGTTGATCCAACGGACCGATAACGACAATTTGAACGGCGTACCGGGAGCGGCGGACGTGCCGGGGTTGAAGTATCTGTTCTCGCAAGTTAGCAAGGAAGGGGTTGATGACGAAGTGCTGATCGTGTTGACTCCGCATATTCTGCGATTTCCAAGCATCAATGCGGAGAATTTGCGGAGGCTGGCGGCGGGGACGGATTCGAATGTGCGTGTGTTTCGGCAGGCAGCCGGCGGCGGGCGGGCTGGCGATGTCCGGGCTGCGAGTTCTGAGGCGAACGCCGGCGCGTCGCATTCGACGATGGCGTCTGACACGCAACCCGCGCGGCAGCCTGCTCAGGTTGCCGCGGCTAATCCCGTGACGCCGGCCGCGAACAGCGCAGGCGCGGTGGCGCAAATTCGTTTCAATCCCGAGCAGGTGACTTTGGAGAGTGGCGATTCGCAAATCGTGGGCGTTTCGGTGGAGGGAGTGAGCGACCTGTTCTCTGTGCCCTTGCTGTTGAAGTACGACCCAGCCGTGATTCAGATTTCAGAAGTGCGCGATGGAGGATTTCTTTCCGGCGGCACGCAGGCTGTGGCAATCGTCCAGCGGATTGATGCGCAGAAAGGCGAAGTGATGATTTCGTGCACGCGCGGACCGCACGCGTCTGGAGTGAATGGCAGCGGAACGATTCTGGGGTTGGTGGTGAAGGCCGTGGGTGCAGGCGACACGCGAATACAGATTACGGAAGCAAGCCCGCAGGATTCCCAGCAGCGGAGTATACCCATCACTTCCGGAGAAGCGGTGATACGAGTGCAGTAACGCGTGAGGCTGCAAGCACCCCACCCGTCCGGCATGCGGGACGGATGGGGTACCTTGTTTGGTGATCTTCGGCTAATTGTGGCTTATTGCGCAGCCTTTTCGGCTTTCTTCTTAGGCTCGCCGGTGGGCGCGGCCTTCCAGAACGTGGGATCGGCCTTGATCATTTCTGGGCCGACGTAGCTGATGGCTGGGTTCAGGGCGAAGAGATTAATTTCGGCCTGGTCAACCGAGCCGGACATCAGTTCGTTGAGCTGCTTCATTCCCTCTTTGCCGATGGCTTCCACAAATTTCGGGCCGTTGGCGAAATTGCGGTCTATTTCCGCGGCGGATTTCAGCGGAGTTAGGTAGATGAAGTAGCCTTCGGAGCCGCCGTAGGCGCGCTGGTACATGGCCCATTGGACACCGGGGACTTTGGCGTACGCGTCCTTGACCAACTTCATGATGGCGCTCCAGTCCTCATCGTGTCCGGGCTTGACGTGGAAGACGCCGATTTCGAAGTAGCGGTCGTGCGCGAGATCGGTTGCGGCGTTCAGGCTGAGATCGTCGCGCAGGACGAAGACGCTGGTCTCGTAGGATTGCAGGAGGTCGCCGTCGGCAACTTCGGCGCGATCGAGAGCGGCAGAAAGCGTAGCGTTGTTCTGCGTGGTCATCGCATCCTTTTCCCAGTCGGCGAAAGAATCGTAACCGGTGAAGAAGAGCGAGCGGCTGGGACCACTGAGAGAATCCATGCCGAGATAATGCGTGGGGTCTTTGGCGGCGGCCATGGCGCGCACGAAAGCGCTTTCGGTCTTTTGGTGCGGGGCGCCGCCCTTGCCGGGTTTCAAGACTTCACGGTTGATCACGAGAACTTTCGGCGGCGCGTTCATTCCCGCGGCTTTTTCCTGCGCGGCGGCGACGGTTGCGGCGGCGCTGATACACAGACAGGTGCCAAGCAATAGGGTCACAACTCTTTTCATTTTATGCCGACCTCCTCGGCGGAGACATGTGAGCGGACATCTAGCATGGAAGGGCCGAACGGAGATCCCCGCACGAGACAATGTAAATTGGCTGGGATCGGCGGAAGAGTACTCGGGCTGCGGAATGAAGTCAAGCTAGTGAAGCGGCGGGCAGCAGATCAGTTGCCGGTTAATGCCCTTATCAAGCGCGTGGATTAGATAGAAGTGCCAAGAAACACGTGGTACTACCGATTGTCGCCGCGGCTTACGGAGTCGTAAAAACGCCACGCAGGCTGTTCGAATCCGCCACAAGCAGATTCTCAGGATGAATCCTGCTGTAGCGCAGACCCTTCGAACCGGCACAGCCGGTTCTCAGGACGAATCGCGCTGTAGCGCGATTCACAAGATTATTCCGAGTGAAGCGCTTGTATGACGTCAACGCGGGCGGCGCGTGCCGCTGGGAGCATCGAAGCGACTATCGCCGCGCCTAACAGCACAAACGCAGAAACGATTACTGGCAACGCGCCCGGCATTTTTAAGTCACCGAAATAGCTGCCTGCCACGCGCGCGACGATGAGACCGAACACCGCGCCGGCCACAACTCCAACCGCAGCCATCACGACGCCTTCCGTCACAACACGTCTGAGGATATTTTCCGGCTGTGCCCCGAGCGCCAATCGAATACCGAACTCGCGCGTCCGCGCGCTCACCGAAAACGCCAGCACGCCCGCAACGCCAACGACAGCGATCAACAGCGCGACCGCTGCGAACACGCCAAAGACCAGGGAGTTCAAGCGGTCGGGCGCGAGCACTGTTGCGCGGA
>Ga0210407_10000941_pt1 | contig 29230 bp, 19 predicted proteins | sample IncBWC27MmetaG_FD_150860 | JGI IMG/M metagenome (GOLD analysis project Ga0210407, IMG submission 150860) | Forest soil microbial communities from Barre Woods Harvard Forest LTER site, Petersham, Massachusetts, United States - Inc-BW-C-27-M | ecosystem: Environmental > Terrestrial > Soil >...
ACCCCAGTGTCGCTGACCGTGATTAACACTTCACGCTCCTCAACCTGCCCGGACGTAATTCTGAGTTCGCCGGGGGCGTCCCGCATCGACTCAATGCCATTGAGCATAAGATTCATCAGAACCTGCTGCAATTGCACGTGATCGCCCATGACTGTTGGAAGATCTTCTGCGAGCTCCGTGTGCACAACGACGGAATGCCGCCTTGCCTCATTCTGGAGCAGAACAACCATGTCTCGAAGTACCTCATTTACATCAACTGCTTCGTGCTGCGGAGCATTCTTCCCGAACAGCGAGCGGACACGGTCGATGATTTCCGCCGCGCGCGTGGCGCAACCAGCCATTCCAAACGCAGCCTCATGGGCTTTTACAATATTGGGCTCGTTCCGCTCAAGCAACCGTAAGCACGCCTGGGCGTTCATCACCGCCGCTGTGATCGGCTGCTTGATCTCGTGAGCAAGGGATGCCGCCATTTCTCCCATCATGCTCACGCGATTGATGTGTGCGAGATCGGCCTCTAATTGCCGCAGCTTTTCGCGCTCCTCTTCGGCGCGCTTTCGTTCGGTTATATCCATGGTGATACCGACATACTCACCGATTTCTTGAGAAGGATTGTGATGTCCTATGCCACGCAGGAATCTGATGGCGCCGTCGGAACGGCGAATCCGAAACTCGACGTCATAATCCGCCCCTGCGCCGACCGCATTCTCAAGTTTCGCTCTCAAGGCCAGTTCGTCTTCCGTAAGAATGGTGTTGTAAAAACGGTCGAATGGTATCGCACCTTCGCTGGGATCGAAACCATACAGGCGGGCGTTTTCGTCCGATGAATGAAATATCTCCCGTGTGACCAGATTGCACGCCCAACTGCCCATGTGGTTGAGGCTTTGGGCCTCGGTCAGGTATGCTTGCTGCCGCTGCAACTCCCGCGTCACCTCCCTAAGATCAAGCTGGGTTTGCTGCAGGGTCTCCTCGGCGCGCTTGCGGTCCGTAATGTCTTGGACAGTACCAAACATTTCGTACGGTCGCCCCGATACGTCTCGTTTCACGGTGCCCAGACCGTGGACAGTGCGCACTTCCCCATTTGAGCGAACGACGCGATGTTCAGCGTCAGGGCGCACTTCGCTATGAAGGGCCTCCTCAGCTGCCCGGAAGACAGACTCTCGATCTTCAGGGTGGATCATTTCGCGAATCATCGCCATATCTATGGGACCTTCCTGCGGACTCAGCCCATAGATGCGGTACAGCTCGTCGGACCAAGTCACAAGATTCGTAACGAGGTTCCAATAATAATGGCCGACGTGGGCGACGCGTTGTGCTTCTTCAAGCCTGGCTTTGCCTTCTAGTAAGTTGCGTGACATTCCCTGCAGGGCTTCCTCTGCACGCTTGCGCTCAGTAATGTCCTGGACGGTGCCGAACAATTTGTAGGGCCGTCCCGATGCGTCTCTCTTCGCATCGCCTGGCATCGAGCTCCAGCGCCTGGTCGTTAGGCTGTGGACTGTGCGCACTTCCCCGCTGGGACGAACGATCCGAAATTCAGCCTCGGGGCGCACTCCGGCAAGTAGGTCCTCGTCTACTCCCCGGTAGAGAGACTCTCGATCTTCAGAGTGGACCATCGCGCGCACTGTCGCTAAATCCATAGGACGTTCCTGCGGACTCAGGCCAAAGATGCGGTAGGTTTCGTCCGACCAGACCACGACATCCGTCTCGAGATCCCATTCCCAGTGGCCGACGTGGGCGACGCGTTGGGCCTCTTCAAGCCTGGCATTGGTCTCCTGTAAGTCTCGCGATAGCTCTGCCAGCGTCTTTTGCACATCCTCATTGGCCATTATCAGAACCTTACGCTACTTCGAATACCTTATCCCGTCGGCTCTTCGCCTTCAAGCTCGAGCGTTCGCTCACTCCCTACAGGTTGCAACGCAACGGCCGTCATTGTCTTAGATGCAATCGGTCCCTCTCGTTCACCTGTCGGTGAAGACTCCGCAGCCAGCCTGAATACGATACGGGGACATCCCGAATCTAGGGCTAAGTCAATCCCGACGCGCTGTCAATAGATGGACAGTGACGATTTCACATCACGCACAAACACACCTCTCCCTGCAGGAACTACTGACTATGCAGCGATCGGGACCTTCGGGATCGAGGCGTTTCTAGAACCACGGGCCATTCTCGAGTGACCGCTCTTGCGCGGCTGAACGAATCGGATAGTCGGAGTAGGGATCATGATTGCTCATGACCCCCTCCACGGATCCGGACGAGCGGATTTTCGCATCCGGCGCTTGCCTTAGGTAATAACGCCCATGCGGCGCAGAGTATAGGGATGACAGACAGTGGGCAGTGGCAACCAGCGGTTGATCAGGCGCCGCATACGATCCCAGAGAACGCGGCCGTACTGGCTGCGCCGCGACAGCGCGCGATGCCAGAGCCAACCGACTTGGAACCGAAATGTCCACAGCGCCGATCTGTTCATGGGCGCCCCGTAGTATCGGATGTGGCCACGCACTACCGCCTGCAACCACTTACCCTGTTCGGGAATGGGGGTGTGCATGCGCCGCCGAAGGTCGGCTTTCACCTCGTTCAGCTTGGCTTGCAACCTTTTGCGAATCGTCTGCCGCAGCACCGTAAACCGTCCATTGCTCCCTTTCTTCGCGCAGATATGCGTAAAGCCCAGGAAATTGAACGTCTCCGGTTCAAATTTGATGTCCCGCGCTAAACCTCGGTGAACTGTCACCCCGACGCACAGGCTGAGAAGCGCGGGCAAGGGAGTGCATGCAGCGACGCTACTTCTTCGCAAGAAGAATCTTTTTGTGCGAATGGTGCCTAGCCGCTAATGCAGAAGTAAGGCCTCATCAATTCTACTGAGCAGCGGCTTTCAGTTCTGCTGTCCTGCGTAGCGCGGCGCGTGCATGAAACAGTCGACCTTTCGCTGCCGCGACGGAGATCCCGAGTGCCTTGGCGGTTTCATGCAGGGAGCACTCCTGCAAGTCATAAAGGTCGACAACATTCCTAAGTGCTGGTCGCAGCTTTGCGATTGCGTCTCTCAAGGCTGCCTTCTGCTTGGTTCTTGCGCAAATCTCCTCTGGGTTTGGCACCGAGTCGCTCGGTTTGATCGCGTTTGCGGGGTCTTCCACCCCAACTTCCCGCGATACGCGCTTCTTGCGAATTTTCATCAGCGCGGCATTAGTGGCGATGCGGGTCAGCCATGTTGAAAATTTTGCCCTTTCGTCAAACTTCTTGAGGTGGACATAGGCACTGAGAAAACTCTCTTGAACCGCATCCTGGGCATCCTCACGATGTCGAGTGATGCGATGAGCAACCCAAAACATCCTTTCGTGATAACGTTCGTGAAGCTCGTCAAAGAAACTTCCGTGGCCCATCTTGGCGCCCGCGACAAGCGCCTCGTCGCTCATAAATTGGGCAGCGACGGAAGTGAAATTCCGGCTGCCTCCGTGATATCCTGAAATTACTCGTGCGGCCGACATCGTACGCTCCTTTGCTCCCTTTCCTTTGAGTTAGGATTGCAAGCGTGATTCCAAGGCAAGCCGTGGCCGTCTTGCGCTGCATCGCAGACTAACAAGCACTTACGCGGCGAGAGGTATGTTTTATGTGCGACGTGGAATGGTCGGTGTCCAGCCATTGACAGACGCAAACAGTCTTTAAATCGGACCTCGCTCTTCCGATTGGGGTGCGGTTGCCAGCGTACTGCTCGCGGCAACACAACATTGCCATTCGTCGACGTCCGATAGACATCGAATAAGGTTTTTCGAGGTGTCTAAGGGGCCAAACGTCACTAGAGTCCATCCGTCGAGCCAGTCGCGCACACCTTCATGAGGCTCTCTCGTGTGTGCCGCGACTGTAGAGTGCATCTCAGGGTGGATTGTCGAAAAAAAGATAAACCGCAGCAATCCGGCCGTCCCGGACAATGATGAAATCAGTACCGGCGTAAGCGGGCGCCTCAACAGGGCGGCCTGATACGCATTGGATCCGACCGCCATTCCCCAATTCCTCGGGCTCGGCAACAGGCTGATATTGAAAGTCAGGGTGAGTAGCCCTGATCTCGCCCGCGACGAGATCGATCTCGTCATGGCCACTGTAGACGCCCCTGGGTTCGTAGAACACCCTGTCTTCGGTGAAGATCTCGTCGATGGCCGCGCGCCGCCGCGCGGAGTCGTTTTCACCGAAGAGGTCATGAAGATTGCGGGTCAGCAACGTCGATATGCTGTAGGACATGGCTTGTCTCCCCTCGGCATCGAGTGCGGCTTTCGCCATCTCGACCTTCGTGTATTCTTGGCCGCTTCCGTTTGTCCCTCTCGCATTCTCGTCACCACTCACTTAACGTTGAGCGGAGGCTGCCGGAAATCTGATTACCAAAACTCGCCCACTGGGCTTGTCATTGGGAGACCGAGCCTGTCTAGCCCTCGGAATTGCCCTGAGAGCTCCCGTGTACACAGCTGACAAATCATGGAAGAAGCTCAAATTGGGCGTACCGATTCATCTCATCCGGTAGCGAAGCTGCCGTATGGTCGGTGGTTCAAGTCCACTCAGGCCCACCATTCCCCTGTTTTCGCCCGTTCGAAGATCATGTCGAAGGGCTTTCGGTAGGTGGGATAAACACTTACCGCGTCCACCGCGCAGTTTGATAGCACCCTTCTGAGCAATTTCGCTTTTTCCTTCGGAGTCTGCGTAACGTACAGAGGATGCGCCTTATTCGCGAGTTCTAAAATGCGAACGCGGTCGAGCGCACGCTCGGGATTTTCCGCCTGTTCGAGCTCGCGCAAGGATGCTAAGAGTGCTTGCTCCTCTTCCTGCCACTCGGCGGACTTCGCCTTCCAAAATTCCTCCGTGATTTTTTCGTCGAGGCGGTCAACATGAGCCCGCTCCAGGCGTCTGCGGAGTTGGGTCAGCCGTTGGTGCATTCGCTGGGCCTGGCTCTTCCTCCGAGCCGCAGTAATTCACGCGATTTCACATCTCCGGGAAAACCTGCGAACTGTGGTTCGTCTTCGGGAATTGCAAGGGCTTACCAGTGCTGAAACGGCTCGACGGCTCGGCCTGACCGTGTCCGCTGTCAAGGCACGCACATTCCATGCCAGACGCTGTCTGCGACGGCACTTCGAACGGGCGTACAAGCCCTCAGTGGCTTGGTGATGTCAGTAAGCCTGTTGGAGCCCTCGGCCGTAGGACTGATGCGGAATCGCGGGCTACGCAATCGAACAACCGACTGAAGTTGAGATCGACGAGATTGTCCTAGGTCCCACGGTGCAAGAGTTCTAAGGCTCAGACAGACGCAGATGCTCGATTTGAAGTGTCGGCGACATCGCCTTATTACCCCGTAAAGCATCGGTCCTGATAAACGTCAAACGCGCATGTGGTCAGTGCTTGATTTCCTGACGAGATGCCGACTCCTCTATACTGATCCGGGGAGTTGACCGAAGCTGAGCTCATGTCCAAGATGAACAAGGTCGTCATTACGGAGTTCGGCGATGAAAGCAAACTCGCGATCGTCGAAGTCGATCTCCCCGATCCTGCTGCCGGAGAAGTTCAACTCTCGGTTGAATATTCCATTGTTTCAGGGTCCGACGTTAACATGCGCCGTGGCACTTATCCTTTTCAGAGAGAGGCCCCACTTACACCGGGTTACAGCGTCCTCGGCAAGGTGCGGGTCAACGGTAAAGGCTGCACAAAATTCAAAGTCGGCGATCGGGTTGCGTGTCTTTCAAAATACGATGGCCAGGCAGAGTTGATCAACCTTCCCGAACGATTTCTGGCGCGCGTTCCCGACGGAGTTGATCTGAAATCTGCTGTCGCTCTGGTACTTGACTGGGTGACGGCTTACCAGATGCTGCATCATGCCGCTCATATCAAATCCGGTCAGAAGATCTTTGTTCATGGTTTGAGTGGCGGGGTGGGAGTGGCGCTCCTTAGTCTCGGACGGATTCAGGGAGCTCAAGTCTTCGGCACAGCTTCATTATTTAAGCACGAGGAACTTCGCAAACTCGGGGCTGTTCCCTTCGATTATTCCGATAAAAACTGGATCACCGCCATGCAGGAACTCGGCGGAGTGGACGCGGTCTTCGATCCACTCGGCTTTGAAAGCTTTGACGAGTCCTACTCTGTCCTTCGGAAGGGAGGCATCCTAGTAGGTTACGGCATGAACCTCCCAGCATTGACGAAGAAAGCTCGCCCTTCCGCGTGTCCAGCGATCCTCAAACTATTGTCCAAGAATCTGTTCTTCTGGTCTGGCAAACGAACCACGTTCTTCGGCCTCCGCCGCTCGTCGAAGTACTTCATGCCTGATCTGGAGTTGCTCTTTGAATGGCTTAGATCCGGAAAAATCTCCGTGCCGATCAAGGCTACCTTCAAGTTTGAAGAAATTCAGAAGGCACATCGGGAATATGCCAGCAGTTCGCGCATGGGCTCCATTGTGATCGAGATTAGCCGATAGTATATTTTCGGAACTCGGAAGTTAGCCAAAACGGGCATTCAAGGCAACGAACTATTATAGCTTTCTAGCAATATCTCTTTAGTTCCTCCGGGCACGACAAGCCAGTGGCCTTCTCGTGTACAGTGTTACGTAATCGTAGATCTCGAAAAAAGTGGAGTGACGATGAGATCCGAATTGCTGCGATTCAACGGCGCTGTCGAGAGGGATCCCGCCATCGATGCGTGGATGAAAGAGCACTCAGGTGAATTGGGAGCCATCGCACATCAGTGGTTTGAGGTGATGCGAAAATGCGGGGACGAAGTCCGGGAGCTTCTGCACGACGGCTGCCCGGTTGCATGTTTGGGAGATGCGCCCTTCGGCTACGTCAATGTATTCCATTCCCACGTAAACGTGGGGTTCTTTCACGGCGCAGCGCTGCCGGATCCGGCTCACTTGTTGCAAGGCACCGGCAAGTTCATGCGTCATGTGAAGCTGAGACCGGGAACGGCCACAAACGCCGCAGCGCTAAACAGGCTGATAGACACGGCGTACTCGGATATAAAGGCGCGCGTCGAAAACGGTTAGCTCACAGAAACGCCTCATGAGGCCCACGCGAATGTGAACCGCCGAACATGTCGCATACACATCGTGGGCGGATGACGGCATCGTGATTGGTGCCCAAGCGGAGCGATTGTCGGCGCCGTCCTCCCCGCCCACACAACCGTCTACCGCGCCACCCCTGCTGCTCCTTCGCACTGAACCCAAACCACACTTACCCGAGAGGCGGAGTCCCTGAACGTCAAATGTTCGGTGCGAGTACACACACAAGTGGACTGAGAGGTCGCCTCTTCCCACAGCCAGCCTTCTGATTCGGAATAACTTCCGGTTAGCTCCGTGAAAGCCGCCCGCAATCGGCAGCAATCTCCAAATGGTGCCTCCAACTCTGTGCGACTCGAACCGGTATATTCATCATTGTTGTCCAGCCCATCGACGGAGATACTATTGCTTCGCGGGCGCAGGCCGCCGAAGGTGAAGCCGCTATCTGCGAGCGCGCGGTGTGAGCCTGTTCCACCATGCTGTGAAGAAGAACTGGTCACACCAGGCATCGAAAGGACCAAGTCCAGCGAGTTGCGGCTGTCCACGGGCAGATCTTCGATTCTTTGCCGGTCAACGGTGGATGTGACAGAAGTCTGGCTAGCGTCAATGGGCGACGGTTGCGCTGATACCGTCACTTGGGTTGTAACGCTAGCCGCTGGAAGGACGACATCCAAGTGTGCGGTAATACCCACGTCGAGGCCAACTCCGGTATGCAAGTAGGGTGCAAACCCAGGACTCTCGATGCGAACCTCATAGGTCCCCACGGGAAGGTCGGTCGAGCGGAAGAACCCTTGATCGTCGGCATAAACAGTGCGAAGTTGGTTTGTTTCGGTCTGTCGCAAACTGACTTTGACACCAGGAATTCGTCCCCCGGTGGAGTCACTGATCATTCCCTCTAATGTCCCGCTCGTCTTTAACGTTTGCGCCGCGGCCGCGGCCACGCCGACCAGAGCAAGCAGTATCGCACAAGCCGTACTCGGCCCGCGACTCGCCGACCGTAGCCGGTAGCGCTGGAGCAAAACGTGCAAGGCACACCTCGGTAGAACAGAATTCGATTGGAACACATAACAACCCGTAGTAGACAAGGCGAGGGAAAGCCATAAAGGCGCAACTTCTGATGCGGCTTCACGGCCGACGAAAAATGTACACCTCAAGTGTCTCCGTATGCAATGCACTGGCCAGGGCTTCCAAGACTTTGAGTGTAAAGCCTTTCGGAACGGTTGCGAATTGCCAACGCTATTTCGGGCTCCACGGAAGTTATCCAAACCGCGTTCCAGGATGTTGATCAAAGCAAACCATCGATTGAGAGATCAGCGACAAGCGACTGCATCCCGTCATCCGCCCGCAGAGGCGGCACGCACCGACGAATGCTTTTCCAGCGGGGCGCGCGAAGAAAACTTTGGTAGCACGTTGGTGGGAAGATGCGTTCAGGCAGATGGTACGCCGGGGCGATTGAGGCGATCAGAAGTGATCGAAACGGCTGCCGAATCGGCAGTTTAGCGCCATGTCGGCGGCGGCGAAGAAGTGGGCCACTTTGATGGTTGAATGTGGACCAGTGTGGTGGTTACGGTCCGTGATGCCCTGGTTAGGATCGCGGCCTTGGTAGGGGTGTTGGCAGGATGAGGAACTCCTGGTTTCTACGCCAGCCGTTCTCCTTCTTTGGGCCGTCTATGCGATACGACTTGCCTTGAATTGTGAGGATGATAGCTCGTTCCACGATGGATTCTTGTTTGTTCAGACCCTTATATCAACATGAATTGGGCCTTCGATCCTGGTCTCCCGTCCGGGATTCTTGCGACGGCCGCCAGATCCAACCGGAACCTTTACTACTCCGCAGAGCACTGCATTCGGTTGAGTTGAGCGGCGGTACTCACTTCTTCGCCCGGCGCTCTTGTTTCGGATTTCCTCCGTTTTGCATCATAGACGGAATACCAAGCTCGGGGTGGTCTTCAAGAAGATAATCTGGCTGGTGCAGCGGTTCATTTTCCGCAAGACTACTTTTCGACCCAATCCGTCGAGCACCCGTGTGTGCATGCGTTGTCTTGGCGCTCCCTGTTCTTATGCGCTTCTTTTTCGTCATGTTTGTTTCTCCCCGACTTTGCGACACTAACTTGTCACTTGTCCCGCGGGCTGGAGTGCTGCCAACTTCGTACGTTTCGACAGGTGGGTGTTTCCGTCCTTCGCCATTCTTCCCTCGTTCGTGCAATCCACAGAAAGCATATCTGGGAAGGTTATTTGCATCTGTCCGTTACAGAACACCGCGCACTAGGAGCCTGCGAATTGCACAGATCCACCTTAATTACTGGATTTGGCGTTCAGCCAAACGAAGTCTGGACGACCGGGCGGCTCAAAGATGCTGTCAGCCTACAAGCTAGTTCCGCAGACCTCTTGGAGTCATCGCAAAGCATTTTGACCGCTGCCGCGATCCACTGGTTCAACGACCCGCCTTCTGCTTTCGCGAGCCGCTGGGCAGCCTTCTTGATGGAGAGGGGAAGCTTCAATGGACAGGTGGCTTTGCTCATGGTTTCAGCTTCTTTAACAGGTCACCCGGACGCAGCTCAGAAATTCTAAACCGCTCCGAAAACGAAACTGACAACATACTTTGGAGCTCTCATTGAAGAACTCCTGAGAGACTCGCGCAGTGCCCGTATTGCTATACAGGTTGTTGAGGATGACTCAACGGAGGGACGCGCTGGCCAAGCTTGTCGTCCGCGTTCCGGAAGCGCCGTCGGGCACTCCCTAGGGTTGTTCCCGTGTCCTCCGGGCACAAAGGCCTTCTCAAAACCTACGCGACGGCGGCCTCGATTACGTTGTAACGTCCTGCTGGTTGGACACGCGTCATCCTAACTAAAACGGCTCTTGCCGAACAGTTCGCGAAACTCGGATTCCGTTCGCTCGCATGCGCTGTCGCCTGGTCGCGAGCCTGCTGAGATCGCTCAGTGCGATCGAGCAGTGATCTGGGTTCGCCTCGAGGATTTCCGGAATCAGTCGCTCGACCGACAAGAGCTTCCCTCTTGTCGGCAGCGCGCGGTGGCAGTTGTCGAGAATCTTACAGCTTTGGGCGTCATCCCAGTCGTGAATAACGCTCTTCAGGACCGGAGCATCGGCACCATCTGGAACGGCTTCGAGAAAGCTTTCCGCCGATGAATTCGCTTCGATCACTCACGCGGGCGTCGGCCAATTGCTTTTTCGCAGCTTCGGCGCAGCGAGGCAGAGCGAGGACCGCGCCGCGCATCAATGGATAAGCGTTGAGGATCGCACTCAAGAGTTGGCCATAGCCGCCGCCCACATCGATCAACCTAGTAATTCCCGAAAAATCGTACCCGCCGAGCACATCGGGTATGACGATTCCGGTTATCTCAACCATCGCCCGGTCGAAGATCTTCGCGAGCTCCGGCGTCATCTTCCCAAAGAATTCAGCTGCAGCGGTGCAGTTCTTTCCGGTGCGGACCGTGTCGAACAGCGATCCCCATAGCCAAGGCATCAGCTCGACCTCGTTAAGAGCCCAATGCTTGAGCGACTGGCTAGCGTCACCGGCCAAATGGCCACCCGTTGCGGTCAATTCAAATTGGTCTTTTCCAAGCTGTTTACCGTTCTTAAACGTAAAGCCTCGGTGTTTTTAGGCCGGGGATATAAGAAACTTGCTCAGCGACTCCGAGCCGAGCGGCCACATGGATAACCGCAGTGATGCGTTGGGACGTGATTAGATCATGCACCGAAATGACAGCGCCAACCCTGGTCCCAGGCAAGGCTAGAAATCGAAAATAAACGGTCCGACGAGACGCCTTGCAGCCGGCTCGGAATTATCGAGCAGGAGGTCTCACGGCACTGTAGGTTCCGGATGCAAAGGCTGCGATCAAAGCTGATCCTTGGGGCTTTCCCCAGCACCGCCGGGCTTCGTAACTGTTGCTGGATTCGCCTGATTCGCCCTGGCTCTCCGCGCGGCGGTAAGCGCACTCTCTTCACGACGAACCATCTTGTCCATTTCTTCGAGGCGCTGAAAAACTTCGAGTTCAGCTTTGGCCTTTTCAGGCCTTTTGTTGCGGGTGTACAGCAAGAACAATTGATAATGGGCCTGTGTGTTGTCCGGACTAAGCTGTAGAGTGCGCTCAAAATACTGCATCGCCTTTTCCGCTTGCTTTTCCCTGGCATACGTCATGGCCAGATCGAAAAGCGCGTCGACATTCTCGGAGTCCAGAGCAGCCGCCTGTTCCAGTTCCTTTTGCGCTCCTTCCAGATCGCCTTGCTCCAGCAAGATGAACCCAATCCCAGCGCGGGCACGGACGTGTTCAGGGGCGTTCCTCAATTGCTGTTCAAAGTGTGCCTTGGCCAAGTCCAGTTGACCCTGCGCTCGATAGCAGTAGCCGACCAAGTACTCAATATCTTCAGTCTTGGAGTCCAGCTTGGCGGCCTTTTCGAACGCAGTCGCCGCGGCGGCATAATTTTCGGCTCGGAAAAACGCATTTCCAAGACTCAGGTTATACAGTGCCTGCGTCGGATCCAGTTCGGCAGCGCGTTGATAGCTCTTTGCGGCTAGTTCCCAACTGCCGATCGCGAATTCTTCGCGCCCCAGAACGTAATGATATGGGGCGCGGTCTGGAGCGCGCGCTGTCGCATGCTGGAACTCGAGGATGGCATTTTCGTGATCCAGGCGCTCCACAGCGATGAGTCCTAACCGGAAATGTGCTTCCGGCATCTCCGGCTTCAAGTCGGCGTCCTCCGCAAGCACAGCGGCAGCATCGTCAAGCCGCTTCAGGTTGTGATAAGCGATCCCGAGGTTGTACAGAACTTCGGGGGTATGCGGCCGCAACTGGTTCACCTGTGAGAAACGATCCGCCGCGCGCTCGTATTGCCCTGCTTCTGCGAGAGCAACGGCCAGATTGAAGAGTAGCGCGGCATTCTCCGCATTTGTTTTTGCCAGCTCGTCCGCCGTGGCAAGCGCCTCATCCAAGCGATTCGCTTTCAATGCCGCGCGCAGGTACAAAAAACTGATCGCCGGATCGTCTCCCTGCATCTTCCGCGCGATGTCGAACTGGTCCGCAGCCGCAGAGTATTCCTGCATTGGGGCGAGCACCATACCCAGGTTGTAATGCGCCCGCCCGTTGTTCGGGTCCAGTTTTATCGCCTGTTCGAGTTCCTTGCGTGCAAGAGAAAGTTTGCCTTGCTGCAAAAGAAGATTTCCCAGGTTCCCGTGAGCACCCGCGAATCTCGGGGCGAGACGAATTGCGTCGCGGTATTGCGCCTCTGCGAGGGTTGGCTGCTTGAGCTGTTCATAAATGAAACCGAGCAGATTATGAGGCACAGCGGATCCGGGAGCGAGTTTCACAGCTTCTTTCACTGAAGACTCCGCTTCAGAAAACTTGCCACTTTGAATCAGAGCTCCTGCTTCCTGCAACGCTTTTTCGGCGGCGGGATTCTTCCCCGCCGGCACACCGGCCTTTTTCGACTGCGCAAACGAACTGGCGGCGAAATAAGTCATCAGACACACAGACAAGGAGATTTTGACGAAGGCTTTCATCTGGGCTGCTCGGTCGCTGCGCCCTTGCCCTCCACAATCGTGAAGATACGGTTTATGCCGGGCAGTACGACGCTTTCTTTAGTCCCATCGGGCCAGCGAATTTCCAGTTTGTCTATCTGCTTGGCTTTGCCGAATCCGAAGTGCAGCCGCATGTCATTGTTGGAGATATAGCTGCCGCCACTGATTACATCGTTGCGCTGCGTCATTCCGTTCGCAGTCAGAAAAGCTCTTGCACCGATCGCATCGCGCGGGCCTTTTGGACCGCCGATTAAATGCAAATCGACCCAGTTGTTTCCATTGTTAACGACATTTCGCAACAGGACTGGCGGGCCATCAATCGTGCTCATTACAACGTCTATGTTGCCGTCATTGAACAGATCCCCGAAGGCCGCGCCGCGCGCGGACACGACTACCGCCAGCCCGCTATCAGTGGCCGCAGGCACGACCTGAAAGTGATTGCCATCCAAATTGCGGAAGAGGAGCGGCCGCTGCGCATAGGTCATCCCCCAATCATTCTGGTCCACGCCGGGATAGACATGGCCGTTGGCGGCGAAAATGTCTTTCAGCCCATCATTGTCGTAATCGATGAACCCCGTGCCCCATCCGAGAAACGGAATTGTTACCGCCGCGACTCCGGCAAGGAAACTCACATCCGTGAAGGTTGCGTCGCCCTCATTCTTGTAAAGCGAGTAGTAGTCATCGGAAAATGTCGTGACGTAGAGCGATAGATGACCGCTGTTGTCGTAGTCCCCGATGCCCAGTCCCATGGCCGCCTGCTCGCGGCCATCATCCTTCAATGCAAATCCCGAGGGGTAGCTCACGTCTTCGAACGTGCCGTCGCCCTTGTTGACAAACAGATAGTTGGGCACCGAGTCGTTGGCCACGACGAGATCCAGTTTCCCGTCATCATTAACATCGGCAAACGCGACGCCAAATCCGTAGTAACCCTTCTCGTTCGAAACGCCGGCTTTCTGGCTTACCTCTGTGAACGTGCCGTCCCCATTGTTATGGAAAAGATGGTTGTGCTCACCGGGCAAGCCGCGCGGACCGCACATTACCGGCTTGCCTCGATATTGGCAAAAACTGTATTGCGTCGCCGCGGTGCCCGCGATCGGCGGGTTGTTCAAATCAAACTTCACATAGCCGGTCACGTATAAATCGAGCTTGCCGTCTAGGTCGTAGTCCCCAAACGTTGCCCCGCTCGACCAGACCGGCTGCGCGCCGCTGACAGCCACCCCCGCCTTTTCCGCGACGTCGGTAAACGTCCCGTCATGATTGTTGTGATAGAGACGGTTCTTCCCATAGTTCGTTACGTACAGATCCGGCCAGCCATCATTGTCGTAATCCCCGACGGCGACGCCGAAGCCCCACCGTTCGTTGCCCACTCCTGCCTTGTCCGTGACATCGCTGAACGTCCCGTCGTGATTGTTGTGAAAGAGCGCGGCGCGAGGCGGCTTATCTTTTCCTCGCAAGGCGTCAAAGGTGGAACCATTCACGAGATAAACATCCGGCCAGCCGTCGTTGTCATAATCAAATATCGCCACTCCCGAACCGGGCGCTTCCAAGATCAGATTTTTCTCGGCCGTGCCGGACACGTGCTTGAACTTGTCCAGGCCCGCTTTCTTCGTGACGTTCTCGAAAACTACCGGAGCGCCATCCACGAATCCTCCTGCTGTAATTGGCCGGTGTTTCTCGTCGAGGACGGGAGCAAAGACTCCACCCGTTGAAGCGCCGCCGGATTGCGGCGCCGCCTGGGGCTTTGGCAATTCTTGCGGCTTTTCCTGCTGGCCGCTGTCACCCAGGAGCCCCAGGGTGAGCACCAAGCTAAGAATACAGGCCAGCGCTCCGCGAACGCTGCCGGCCATGATTTGCTTGTTCATCCACGTTGGCATGAGATCAGGGCTTCGGCATACCGCTCCCCATCGCGTCAGCAGCACGGCGCTGGCGGTTCAAGCGATCCACCTCGGCAAACTCTTTGGTTGCTTCCGATTTTCGTCCCGCGTGCTCGAGACTCAAAGCGAGCTGATAATGAACCTCGGGGCTCACGGGGGACAACTTCGCGGCTTCCAGCAGATAGCTAATGCTCTGTTCGAACTTCCCCGCTTTTGCCAGCACCCGTCCCAAAGCCATGTTGGCTTCAAAACCGCCTGGATTAAGCTCGTGCGCCTTTCGAAGTTGCACGAGCGCTTCCTCGAGCTCGCCGCTTTTGCCAAGAATGCCGCCAAGACCGAGAAAACCTCGTGGATCGTTCGGGTTCGTCCGCTGCAGCTCCTGGTATTCGCTTATTGCGCCTTCCCGGTCGCCGCTTACTTCCAAGATCGTCCCAAGCAGGAAGCGCGCCTCTGCATCTTCAGGGCGCAGGTTGACGGCCTTCTGGAGAGTAGCGGCTGCGCCCGCGGTGTCACTGCGGGCGTAGAGCGTTCGTCCTAGATAAAACTCCGCGTCGAACGAATTGGGGGCCAGCTCCGCGGCGCGTGTGAGCTCGTGGATGGCCTCGTCGTATTGTCCCTGAGAGGACAGCGCGAGCCCCAGGAGGGTGTGCGCGTCCGCGGAATCGACATCGAGCGTCAAAGCGCGTCGCGCTTCCACTTCTGCTTCTCTCGAGTGTTGAGAATTTTGCAGTGCCAGGGCATTCAGATAGGCCATCTGATATGAATTGGGCTGGCTCATCGCGAGCGGACCCAACGTCGCGGCGGCCTCGCTCCACCTCCCGATTCGAACGAGGGTGGCCCCAAGATCCTGACGCACCACCTGAGAAGCAGGATTGATTTGCAGGGCGCGCCGAAAACTCGCCACTGCGGCTTCTGGGTATCCCAAGTCGGCAGAAAGCGTTCCCTGCGCGTATTCCAGGCGCGCGTCGCCCGGTGGCAATTGATCTTTCAAAATGCGCAACTGCACGCCGGCCGCAGGAAAGTCCTTCCCGGTGCGCAACGCGTTCACCAATTCGAAGCGCAAATCCGGTTGGTCGGGATACAGCTCAAGAGACCGCTGAAATTGCTCGATGGGCTCTTTGGAATTGCCACCGCTGGCCAGGAGCGCGCGGCCCAGCAGCGCATGCGCGGCATAACTCTTCTCCTCCAGCGCCAACGCTTTGCGGGCTTCGGCGATGCTTTCTCCCAGCTTCTGATCGAGCAGCAGCCCGTAGGCCAAGTTGATGTGGAGCTGTGCGCTCGAAGGAGCCGCATCACTGGCGTCGCGTAGATCTGCCAGGGCGTCGGGCATCTTGTTGAGCTGGAGCCGTACCAAACCGCGAGAACCCAGTAGGGAAGCGTCCTTCGGATTTGCAGCCAGCTTGGCGGTTAAGTCGGCCTCGGCCTTTTCCATGGCCCTGGCGGGCGGCGCAAAGCGTTCCTGGTGAGAACGTTCGGGCGAATTCTGACCCTTCGCTGGCGTCGGGACCAATACTACAAGCAATGCAAGAACGGGGAACAGCGGAGCTCTTTTGCCGCGGGATATCATGCTACATTCATTGTAGCAAGCCGGAATTGGCCCTCATAGAACCCTGGAAACGATTCGGTCGACGCAAACGCCCTGCTCGATGTTGACGCGCGACGCTGGCTCGCAGCTTAGAAGATGATCCGCGCGCGGTACTGAATGATGCGCGACGGCAGCCACGTGTTTTGGAAGAAACCGAAAAGCGGATTGGCCTGCTTAACGGTTTGACCTACTCCCGGAGCACTCCAGGAAGCATTGGGTATCAGCGCATTGGCTTGATTAAACACGTTGTACCCTTCCAAGCCGATCTGCATCTTCAGACGCTCGGTGATCGTGAGGTTCTTGAAGATGGACATGTCCGTTCGGAAGTACCCCGGGCCAGTAAAATGATTTCGGCCTGAGTTTCCGTAGCAGAACTTGTTTCCTGCAAGATTGGTGTAGCAGACTGAATCCGGATTCGGAGTCGCCGTGTTCGAGCCGTCAGCAAAGGATGCGGGGTTCAAGACCCCATTCAAATAAGCGGGGCCAATGATGTTGGCGACCTCGCCATTCGCAGTCACCGTGTAGTGCGACCCGGTTGTTCCGTTAAACACGACGTTCCACTGCCATCCGCCGATGACCTTGTCGGTCGCGGTGTTGACACCGTTTCCGAATTGCTTGCCCTGCCCGAAGGGGAGATCCCACAGCACGCTGGCCACGAACGTGTGACGGTGGTCCAGGGGAGAATCGGCTCGGTCGGCATTCAGGTTCAGTGCATTAATCGGGCCACCCACGTTTCCACGCTGATCGCCGGGATTCCCGAACAAGCCTGTGCTGTTGTCCCGGTTATGACTGAAGGTATAGGCAGCCGTCGCGACGACCCCTCTCGCATAGCGTTTCTCCAATTTAGCCTGGAGGGAATCGTAATCCGCATTGGCACGCCCTTCGAAAATGCGCACGTCACTGAAGAAGCAGGCAGGATTCGTACATCCGAAGTTGCCTCTGCTCGTCGAAACACTCCCAAGGCCGTTGCCGTTGGCCCCCAGCTGCCGCTCAGCCAGCAAGTGCCTGCTGCGGTTCCCCGCGTATCCCAGGTCGAAGACAAAATCTTTGGCGAACTGGTACTCGACGCTCAGGTTCGCTTCGTATATGGTCTCGTTCTTGAAATCCGAGGGAATCGAGTAGAGCGTCGTACCCGTAGTAATAACCGGAGGATTTGTTACCGTGGCTACTGGTGGCCCGGTCTGGAAGTTGTTCACTTGCGTGCCGCACGGACAAAAAATCTGGTTTACGTTGGGGGGGTTAAGGACCAGAGGATAATCTCCCCCAAACCCCTCGACAGCATAAAACACTCCCGCGCCACCCCGGAGCACGAACTGGCGCTTCCCGCCGAAGGCGTATGCGAAGCCGGCCCGCGGACCGACGTTATCGTGGCGCGTGCTCGAGAGGCTATTCCCTCCGCCCTTTGCATCCGTCAAAACAAGAGCGGCAGGATTGAAGTTGGCGATTCTCCCCGAATCCTCTCCATAGAGAGGAAAGACATCCCAGCGCAACCCGAGGTTCAGGGTCAAATCTTTCGTCGCTTTCCAGTCGTCCTGAACGAAAAAGGAGTACTCTGTCGACTTGAGGATGAAGGGATTGTCTCCTCCAGCGACCGTACCGCTATTGGAGAAGTCCGCGTTGACGCTGAGGAGGGCATCCGCCAGGTTAATGCCCGTGTGACCGGCACACACACCGGTGGTGGTGGCGCACCCCGTGCCGCCCCCTGACCAGGCGAAGGCACCCTTGAGGTCGCCAAAGCCTCCGGAGTCAAGCTGGTCGATTTCGCGCGGACGAATTTCCACGCCGCCCTTCCAAGTGTGCTTGCCCTGTACGTAGGTCACGGAGTCGCCTATATAGTAGCTCTTCGATTGTTCAAGGAAGATGCCGCCATCGCCGGTGAACTCAATCTGGCCCGGCTGGTTGCCGCCGCCGAAACCGATCAATGCGCCGCCGGTGGTGGCCTGCGTGCCTTTGTTGCAGTTGGGAATGCCAATGTCGTTGCACCAGGTTGGGCTGATTCCACAGGCCCCCTCGACCCCGCAATTGAAAATACCAAGCTTAACGGAGGTATAGCCGAACCGCAGTTCATTCAGCAAAGTCGGCTTGAAGATGTGGGTGTCCGTCACGACCACTTGACGGGTATTTCCCAATTCATTGCCGGCGCCGAAACCCGCCGTTGGCAGAACGGGGAAGAAGTTGGCTCGTTCACGCAATTGATTGTCCCGAGTGTAACGCCCTGAGAGCGTATTCTTGTCCGAGAATCGGTAGTCGCCCTTGACGTCGAAGGAATCAATCGTTTCTTGATTTCGCCGCACTCCCACGTAATTGGGGTTACTCCCCGAATTAGGATTAATCACATTTGGAAGATCAGGAAGCGGGTACTCGTTCAAGTACTTTTGCGCCACAGAACTGAAGTCAGGCCGGGAGCTGAGGTTAGGAATCACGTTTCCGGGGAACGGCTTACCCGTTAGGGGGTCCACCAGCTGCTGCGTAAAAGCCGAGAAATCACCACTCCTCGCACCTTGTGTCGGGACGGCTGTTTCAAATTGTGTGGGAATCAGATTTCGCTGTCCCAGATAATCTCCGAAGAAAAAGAGTTTGTTCTTGATGATGGGTCCGCCAACTGTGCCTCCAAATTCATTGATGTGCGTGTTCGTCTTGGGCAACAAAGATGCTGCTTTCGCCGGCGAATCGCCGTTCTGACTAATTGCTATGGCTCGCGCCGCACCAATACCCGGATTGATCGCGTTTAGTGTTGTGTTCTGCCCATAGTAGGCGGCCGTTCCGTGGATTTCATTCGTGCCGGACTTGTAGGTCGTGTTGATTTGGGCGCCGCCCCGGCCCGATTCTGCCTTGGCAAGGCTCGTCTCCACGCGAAATTCCTGAATTGCATCAGGGTTGGGGAAAACGCCGATTTCGCCGTAGATGGGTTCGTTATCGTCCACGCCGTCCAACGTAAAGTTATTGTTGCCCGGGCGCAGCCCGTTGGCTGTGATGGCCGAGCCGCCCGAGCGCCCAAAGCGGGCTGCCGGCGTGTCCCCTCTGGCATCCGATACGCCGTTGCCACCCGCATTCGGGTCGCCTTGGTTGAAGTAGGATGAATCGGTCAGCTGCGCAGTGATGTCGCGGCTTACACCCGGCGTCAGCAACGCCAAATTTGTAAAATTCTGATCGCGGATGGGAAGCTCGGTAATCTGTCGCCCAACAATGACCGTGCCCTGCGAGCTCGTTTCCGTATTAAGCAGCGGCGGCTCCGACGTAACTGTAACCTCCTCGCTCGCTGCGCCCACTTCCAGAGTCAAGTTCACTTCGCGCACGTCGGCGATGCGCAGCTCAATGTTTTCACGCACTGCCCTCTTGAAGCCGGCCTTCGACGCCTCCACGCGATACATGCCGACCTGTAAAACGGACGGGACGACGAAGCGCCCGTCATCATTCGTAGTGGCTTCAAACGTTGCGCCGGTGTTGTCATTTGTCACTTTCACGATTGCTCCCGCGACATTTGCGCCACTCGGGTCGGTGACTCGCCCAGTGATGGATGCGCGGTCGTTCTGCGCCATTACAGGCATGGCCAGACCTAGCGCCAGACTTAAGACCAACAACGTACTCCAGCTAGCTTTACGCATCGCTTGCCTCTCCAAACCGCACACGCGGGTTCTCTTTGACTCTTGGATTGGACACTCCGTGGAAAGGTCATCGCCGCCACCGAGGCAATCTCTTGTCGCAAAACCATCCTTCCATTCGACTCCGAGCACGAGGATGCTCCCCTCGACCGGGCTCGCAGAATGGTGCCAAATATCAAAATGTCTGTCGGAACCAAGCACCCCGCGGACTCAATCAGAAACATTGGAATTCTGCCTAAGTCCGCAACTATCCAATTGAGCATGAATTTGAGATTTTTCTGGTTGCAATGCAAGTACCTGAACGCATGTAACCGTTACCGATCTAAATCCTTTTGTTGTAACAACCTCTGCGATTTGTTACCTTGCTGTCACACGATGTAACAGAGGGCTGTGATGAGCGAGAGGGACCAGTATGTTAGACAGATTGACACACTGGTAGCCAGCAGAGAGCTCCATGGTGCGGACTCGCTCTGCAAACTGCTCCGATACTTGGCCAACCATACGCTGGACTTCCCTCGAGAATCTCTGAAGGAATACAGAATTGCGACAGAGGTTTTTGGACGTTCCTCGAACTTCGATCCTCAGTTGGATTCGATTATTCGGGTGCAGGCAGGCCGCTTACGCTCCAAACTGGCAAACTACTATGAATCGGAAGGGGTGAACGATTCGATAGTTGTGGAACTCCCAAAAGGCGCCTATGTTCTTTCATTTCATCACCGAAGCAAGGGAGCCGCGAAACTCCACCCCAGCGCTTCGTCCGAGGGGAGCCAACAGAAGGCCGGGCTGACGTCCGAGAAACTAGAGATACTAGTCGTCGTGTTATCCGTCTTGCTAGTCGTGCTGATCGGAGTGATTGCCCGGCTTTCCGTATTCCGCAACTCATCCAACCCAAACCTGGTTCACGGCGAGCCACCCCCACCAGCTGCTTTCCTACAATTCTGGAAGCCGTTTGCCTCAGGCCCCGAAGAGCCGTGGGTCGTTTTCAGCAATGCCTCCTTTGTGGGGCGGCCTGAAACCGGGCTTCGATATTATGATCCAGCACGGGATTCCGGCACTTCGGTTTGGGATCACTACACTGGAGTCGGCGAAGTATTGGCCGTTCACTCTCTCGACCAGGTCTTTGGATTGCTTCACCGGGGCCTGCGGGTGAAACGTGGAAATCTTTTCACACTCGACGATGTCCAGAACAACGATTTGATCTTCCTAGGCTCACCTGCGGAGAACCTTACACTGATGGACATCCCGAACACCAAGGAATTTGTTTTCCAACGGCTCGACTCAGGACCGCGAAAAGGTGATCTAGCGATTGTAAACGTACGTCCCGAACACGGCGAGTCGAAGGATTATCTTGCCAGCCCGTCATTTGCCCCGTTTACCGAAGACTACGCCATCGTAGCTATGCTACCCGGATTAAACCCTTCCCGGTCGATCATGATACTCGCGGGAACGACGACGTTTGGTACTCAGGGTGCCGTTGACTACGTATCCCGCGAGAATTCGGTGCGGGAGATACTCGAGCGGCTTTCGGCCTCGAGGGCCGGTGAATTGAAACCGTTCGAAGCCCTGCTGCGTGTGAAGGTGACGCGAGGCGTGCCTGTTCAGATGGAACTTGTAGCGCTGCGCCGGAAGGCGTCGTAGTTCAACGTCAACCTGCTAGCGGGTCGGATAGCCTCGCCGATGAATCCCTGACTGCACCCAAAACACGTTCTCACCAGTGTGAACCCGGAACTGAACTCCCTCGCTCGTTGTGTCCAATGCCCGACTCGTTTTTCGGCGTCGGCCGTACCGCACTGTCGAATGTCTTCCAGTTGGACCTGTGTGGGTTCCAGTTACTAGTGATTCCCCTCCTCGGGGTCGAAACCTCCGATCGAAACAGGTTCCCAAGCACGCAAGCTGACGCGCCCAATCGTCCGGTAGTCCCCCAGCCCATTCTTGGGTTTCTGTGTGTGGTACCCCGCGAAAATCACGGTGATGTCGAAGGGATCGAAGGATGTTGCGCTCGGAGCATACACCCGGCCGGAAAAGAACCCGAGCGTGTTGCCGACCACCGAGGCATTCGCAGGAATCGTGAGCGGTGCCGCGCCGGCGCCCGTCGCAGGCACGCCCATGGCATTCACCATCAGCGTCAAGGGTGCCGTTGAAATGACTGCATTGTTGATCCCGTTGATCACCGTCCAGTGCATCAAATCCGTCGACTCGGCGTAACCGATGTAAGCAACCCCCGCCTGCGGCGAGGTCCTCCACCGCCATTTGCTCTTCTCAGCGCGCCGATCCGGTCGGTCGAGCTTGAACGCGCTTCGGGGCTGAGAGGCGAATATCTATTTCTGCCCATCTTCTGCGCCGAATACTGGTCTTGGAGACAGAAAACGGGGGCTAGCACTGCCGCTCTATGGAGAAACATGTGTAAAGTAAGATGTCCTCGGGCTTCTATTTCATGTGTTCGCTCGCGCCAAGGACAGCATGAGGTACATGAGACTTCACCTACCCAGGCAACTCCCGTTCTTCTTGGCGGTGCTCGTATCGTCTGCCTTTCCGGTTATAGCCCAGCGCGACGCGGTCGCGACAGAAGAACAAGCGAACAAGATTTCCCCGACGTTTATCGAGACGAGCTCAACACTCGGAATTAATTTTCGGAACGTCGCCTCGCACACTTCGAAAAAATACCTGATTGAAACAATGGCACCTGGTGTGGCTCTGTTTGATTACGACAATGACGGGCGCCTGGACATTTTTGTGGTGAATGGTGCGCCGCTCGGCGATCCCACGCCCAAGGGGACGATACCCCGAAAGACGGAGTCCAAATATTGGAATCGCCTCTACCATCAAGAGCGCGACGGCAGGTTTGAAGATGTTACCGAAAAGGCCGGCTTGCAGGGAGTTGGATACGGAATGGGAGTTGCCGTCGGCGATTATGACAATGATGGCTATGAAGACCTATATGTGACGGCGTACGGAGCCAACAAGCTCTATCACAACAATGGCGATGGCACCTTTACGGATGTTACCGACAAAGCGGGCGTGGGCGGTAGCGGCTGGTCCACCAGCGCGGCATGGGTGGACTTGGATGGTGATGGTTTGCTCGATTTAGTTGTCCTCCGATATTTGAATTGGGACTTTGACGACATCTGGTGCGGCGAACATAAAGAAGGCCATCGCGCGTACTGCCATCCTGACTATTTCAAGCCGGTTGCGCCCCTGGTTTACCACAATGATGGCCACGGTCACTTTACCGCAGTTTCAGAAAAGTTTGCACTGGCAAAGCCGGGCAAAGGCCTGGGCATCGCTATTGCGGATTACGACCGCGACGGGCACATCGATCTTTTCGTTGCCAACGATTCCATGCCCGAATTCCTCTATCACAACAAGGGTGATGGCACGTTTGAGGAGGTTGCGCTGGAATCGGGTGTGGCTGTCGACGGAGAGGGCCATACGTTTGCGGGCATGGGAGTCGATTTCGCGGACTATAACAACGATGGCCTCCCGGACTTAGTGATTACCGATCTTGCCAGCCAGATGTATGCCCTATACCGGAATAACGGAGACCGCACCTTTACCTACGAGAGTTATCCCTCCGGCCTCGGCCGCATGACCATGTCGCACTCTGGATGGGGCGTGCGTTTCCTCGATTACGACAATGACGGATGGAAAGATCTCCTGATTGCGCAAGGGCACGATTTGGACACGATCGAACTAACCTTTCCAAACCTTCGCTACCGTGAACCCATGCTGCTGGCACGGAACACCGGGCGCGGCTTTGAAGACGTTTCCGCGGAGGCGGGCAGCGTTTTCAGGGAAGCCTGGGTGGGACGTGGCATAGCGATTGGGGATATTGACAATGATGGTCGGGTAGACGCAGTCGTAACCACCAACGATGGACCCCTCTACGTTCTGCACAATGCCACTCGAACCCCAAACCATTGGCTGATTTTGAAACTCGTCGGACATAGGAGCAACCGGGATGCCATCGGAGCGGAAGTGCGAGTTGTGACTGGGAAGATCACCCAAGTCGCGACGGTAACGACCGCAAGCAGCTATCTTTCCTCCAGCGATAAGCGGGTACATTTTGGCTTGGGAACAGAGACGCTCGCGTCGGCTATCGAAATTCGCTGGCCCAGCGGAATTCGTCAGACGCTCGAGAATGTACGAGGCGACCAAATCCTTCAGGTCGACGAACCTTCGGGCAGTACGGGGGAAAGGAAACCTCCGGCGCAGTGAAATAATGACAGAAAAGGACCAGCTAGCGGTTGCCTCAGGGCTTTTTCGGACTCGTGCCGACCATCTCCCCAGAACCTTCCTTCAAAGTGTGGATCGCATCCACCGATAAGTTTTCGAAACGCTCCATGAGTCCGCTCGGCCAGCGTACCAGCACAGGTCCCGCTTTTGTTGCAGAGCCAAGACCGAAGTGCACCCGCATGTCATTTTGCGAAATATAGCTGGACCCGCTACGCACTTCATCGACGAGCGTTCTGTCGCCATTCTTCACACTAATTTTTGCGCCGATCCCATCACGATTGGAGCGCGTACCCACGGCCTTAAACGCAATCCAATGGTTGCCGGAATGGACGCTATTCACCAGCAAGCTCGGCGTTCGATACATATTGTTGATTGCCACCGAGAGTTGACCATCGTTCCAGAGATCCCCGACGGCCAAACCGCGGGCGGACGACGCCAGATTGATCCCGGGACCAGCATCCGCAGAAATATCAGTAAAGGTTCCGTTACCGTTGTTGTGATAGAGGAGGCGCTGCTGTTTGTAGGTACTCCCCAAGTGATATTTGTCTACTTCCGGATAGACGTGGCCGTTAGCGAGGATAAGATCCGGCCAGCCGTCATTGTCGAAGTCAAAAAACATGGTGCCCCACCCCAGATATTGCGTATGTCGCCCCAAACCGGCGCTGTACGTGACATCAGAAAAAACTCCATCGCCTTCGTTGCGATACAGTGTTGGAGTGTCATCTGAAAAATTGGTCTTGAAAATGTCGAGCCGCCCGTCACCGTTGTAGTCGGCCACGGTAGTTCCCATGCCGGCTTGTTCGCGTCCGTCCTCGTTAAATGCCACGCCAGCCATGACCGCTACGTCCGTGAAGGTCCCGTCTCGATTGTTGTGATAAAGGATGCTCGGAGCGCTGTCACAGGCCACATAGATATCCGGCCATCCGTCGTCGTCAAAGTCCAATGTGGAAACACTGAAGGCGAAGTGGCCGTTGGTGCGATCAATATGGGCCTTGGTGGTGACATCTGCGAAGGTGCCGTCACCTAGGTTTTCATAAAGGATGTTTTTTGAACCGCGCAGTCCACGCGGTCCACACATCACCGGCACTCCCTTCCATGTGCAGGATGTCCCTTCGCCAGGGCTAAGAGCCGTGGACAGGTCAAAATCCACGTAATTTGCGACGAATAGATCCAGGTGTCCGTCACGGTTGAAATCAATAAACGCACAGCCGGTACCCCAGGCCTTTCCTGATCCGGCCACCCCGGCTTTCTCGGCCACTTCCGTGAAAACGCCATGGTCATTGTGATAGAGACGATTCTTGCCATAATAGGTGACGTAGAGATCTTCCCATCCGTCGTTATCGTAGTCTCCGACACAAACTCCCTGGCCCCATCCCGTCCCGACGATCCCCGCCTTGGCCGTCACATCGGTAAAAGTTCCATCGTGATTGTTGTGATACAAATGGTTCGTGGGAGCCTTATCGGCGCTGAAGCCCTCCAACGTTGTACCATTCACGATGAAGATGTCCGGCCATCCGTCGTTGTCATAGTCGAAAATGGCGATGCCGGTTCCGGTCGTCTCGATGATGTATTTCTTGGTGTCCACTCCGCCGAAAACATTTGTCATTGTCAGCCCAGCCTTCGCACCGATATCAGTGAAACTGGCCATGGGGTTTTTCGCGCCCTCGGAGGCTGCGGGTTCCTGTGCTGCAAGGGCCAAAGCACCGGCCAACACGAATAACCCTGCCGAGCCAATGACTAACTGGCCCACGATGGAACGGTTAGGCAATGGGGTGCGACGATTCATAGCGTTCCTCTTGGTGCAGGGGGCTTAGTCTTTCTTGCTCTCCTCAGGCATTTGCCAGTCCGGTAGTACGAAGTCACCCAGCAGATCGCCCTCTGTGGCTGGCGGTGCCTCGGCTGAAGTCTCCGCATACTGTGCGGCGCGCTGGGCATCTCCTGCACGTCGATAAGCCTGGCTGAGCAGCCGCCGCGCCTGAACGTTGCCCGGGCTCAGATAGAGCGCTTCTTCAAGTTCAGCGATCGCATCACTCACTCGCCCCACGGTCAGCTCGGTCTTTCCCAACTCCAAGTGAGCTTCGGCGCTACTCGGGTTGAGTCCTATTGCTTGCTCAAACGCAGGGATGGCCTCTCCCCGTCGGCCTGCGCGGTCGAGGGATAAGCCTCGAAAATAGCTGAGGAGAAACATTGTTCCCAACTTCTGCTCCGCGGCAGAGAGCTCAGAGGCAGCCTCTTCGGCCCGACCCATACGCAATAGCACTTGCGCCAATCCAATGTAACTCGTCGGCAAGGGATCACCGGCCTCCACGAGATTCCGAAAAACAGCCTCTGCCTCCTCGTAGTGTCCAGCCGACAGGTCCGCCGCTCCAAGCCGCAGATGCAAAGCGTAGGATTTAGGATTTGTCCGAAGGCCATCCTGAACCGCGGAGATCGCTTCGGCGAAGCGGCTCAATTCCATCAATTCGCGCGTCAAATTCAGCCAGTGTTCTTCCCGGTCCGGGGCGAGCGCGGCCGCGCGGTGCAAGGCATCAACGGCTCGATCACCCTGACCGAGCCGGGCGTAGGCAATACCGGCCAAAGACCACCACGGGACTATCTGGCCAGATTCCCATGGCGTCGAATGGTGCGCGCCGATGAAGTCTTGGACTTGACCAGCGGCTTGCCCGTATCTTCCGGCGGAGAGGTGTGCAAGCGCCAGATCGAACTGAGCCCAGGGAGCATGGGCAGGGCCCTGCCAGGCGCTCAGTTTTCCTAAAAGAGCGATCGCGTCGTCATTCTCGCGGACGGCCAAGAGAAGTGAAGCGACGCGCACAGATTGAGCATCGGGGAGTGGGATTGATGCCAACTGATGAAGCGTCTTCCGTGCCTCTTCTTGCCGCCCGAGCGTCACATACCCCTCCGCGGCTTGTATTAGAAAACCTGGTTCGCGAGGCCACGTTACATCCGACAGCTGCAACTCCCGAAACGCATCTGCGTAGAACCGTCCGTCGAGTTGGACTCTGCCGAGATAATAGTGGGCAAAAGAGTCCTTGGGCGAGAGTCCCACTGCGCGCAGAAGGGCCTCACGCGCTCGCTCGAGGTTGTGCTCGGTCCACGCAAGGTACCCGAGATTCCGGTACGCGTCTTCCAGGAGAGGGTCCAAACGAATGGCCTCCTGGTACTCGGCACCGGCCTCGGTGTCTTGGCCCAAGCGAGCTAGGACGATCCCTCGAAAATTGTGGATTCTAGGGTCGTTGGGGTTCTCGCGTTCAGCGGCGGTAAGTTCTACGAGCGCTGCCTCGGGTCGGTCCTCCTTTAATAAGCTAAGGCCCTTGTTGAACGATTCTCCTTGGCTAATGGAGTCCTCATGGGGAGTCCGCCGCTGATGAGTGTCCGACCAACCATGGGAAATCGGAGGAAGTAACAATCCAGTCGCCCAAAGGCAAGAAACAAAACCAAGAAATCGAGGCTTTAATTTCATCTGACGGTCGTTTGGCATGGCCATAGACAGCGAACCCCGTGTCTCTGCGATTCCATCCAAACTCGGTCCCTCACAACTCGACACGCTAAGCGCACCTCACGCGGGCCACCATAATGTTTTGCGGATTACCGGTTCTCCTACGGTTCCTGGGTCAACCTCTCCACTTCGTCCAATCGTTCCCTTTGCTTCTCGAGTTTCCTGTGTGTTTCCGCGTTCAGAGTTGTTGAGAGCTCAAACTCGCGTGCGGACTTCTCCTTTTGTCCGAGTGCCTGATAAACCCTGGCAAGCTTGTAGTGGACCGAGCCATCTCGGTCGGCAGAGACCGCGACCTTGAATTCCACTTCGGCCTTCGGGTAATCGCCCAGTTCGGAATAGGCAGTGCCCAGGTCACGATGGATATCAGGATTTTGAAGGTCCGCCGCAAGTGCCCGGCTAAGATAGGGGAGGGCTTTGTCCGGCTGGTGCTCCAGAAGGTAGGTATTACCGAGGTCGTTCAGCGCACCTGCGTGTCTTGGATTCAGCGCCAACTCAGCTTCGAGTTCCTGACGTGCTTCACTGATTTTGAGATCCTTCCATAGCAGATGGCCCAGGCTGTAATGCAAATTTGGCAGGGATGGTTTCAACGCAATGGCTTGACGATATTCTTCAATGGCATTTCTATCGTTGCCCTTCGCGGCATCCAAATCACCCATCAGCTGATGCAGCCGATAAGAGTTCGGGTCCGCCTGGAAGAGACTGAGATAGGCCACGGTGGCTAACTTCTCATAACAACGCGCACGCCAGTAGGACGCCTCAGGAGAATTCCGATCAGCTGGTGGGAGTCCGGAAAGCAATTTGAGAGACGCTTCGCAATCCCCTGCTTCAAACAGCGCGCGAGCGAAAGCGAAACCAGAGCTGGCAAATGGCCGTGGCGTCAAAACCTGCGGCATGCAGTGAGCAAAAGCTGAGAATCTCTCATGCGTGAGTGATTGTTGAACCTCGGCTGGAGAACAGTTCATCGGCGAGGGCGCCGTCTCGGAAAAAGAAAGGGCCCGCTCACCCTCAGATACTTGCAACGCGGAGTCCCCACTTTGCATGGCGAGAAACGCAAGAGCTAAGTGCGCAGCCCGCGTGTCGCGTCGTTGCAGTTCGGGGGCAAATTCCTTGATTTTTTCACGCAGCGCATCCGGGAGCTGCTCAAAGGCAGCATCACCAAGTCCAGTCTCCCGGACGCCGAGGATTCTCTCAGCCTGCAGGCCGTCCGTGCCTATTGCGGTGTTCCAATCCTGAAGAGAACCTTCGATATCGCCTTGGATGAGTTTTGTCTCGCCCCGACGGACGATGGCACGCAAGCTCTGAGGCACAACGTGCAATTCTTCTTCAAACTCGCGGCCGGCCCGCGTAAGTTTTCCTGCTCGCAAAAGCACTTCGCCCAACTCCACATGCAAGCCCGGAGTACCAGGCGAGGCAGCCAATGAATTCTGGAAATGAATCACCGCAGATGGCCACTCACCGCTCGCGGCGTAGCTTTCTGCTAGCAGTTGCTCGGAGCGCGCAGAGTGTGGCGCCTTGTTTTGCAGTCGCGCGACCTCCTCTTTTCCCAAATGCTCATAAGCCTGACCAAGCAGATAGAGCAAATCAACGTTTTGGGATTGCAACGTGAGTGCTTTTCGAAGCGTGGTTACTTCGGCATGAAACTCACCGGACATTTCCTGGGCCGTCGCCAACCAAGACCAGATGTCGGGTCGTCGAGGATCCTGCTTGGCGGCAGCCTTCAAATAGGGGAGAGCCTTAATCCCCTCGCCGTTCTTGCAATAGTCAACCCCGAGGAAAAAATTCGCACCGGCCAGCGTGGGCTTAAGGTGAAGCGCACGCTGAAACTCGGTCATCGCGACGGAAATCTGATCTTGTAGCTGGTAGACCAGTCCGAGATTCATATGAACTTCAGC
>Ga0210407_10000942_pt1 | contig 29226 bp, 28 predicted proteins | sample IncBWC27MmetaG_FD_150860 | JGI IMG/M metagenome (GOLD analysis project Ga0210407, IMG submission 150860) | Forest soil microbial communities from Barre Woods Harvard Forest LTER site, Petersham, Massachusetts, United States - Inc-BW-C-27-M | ecosystem: Environmental > Terrestrial > Soil >...
GCACACTCCTCCGGGCTCTCCGGCAGCCAGCTTGCAACTGGCCGAGCAAGTTTTGGCGTCCAAGGAAGCGCTCCTTTGGGTGCGTGGAGAAACCCAGCCCACTGCCAGCCTCGATCTGCACAACATTCATTCCGGAATTTACGCCCCCATGCTCTGGCAGGGACATAGTCTCGGCGTTGTTTCTCTCAGCAGTACCGACAACGAGCATCCGCTCACGCTGCAGGATCTGCGGCTGGTCGTCGCGGCTGCGCATCACGCCGCCATGACCCTTTCCAACCGCCAGTTTCAGGCCGACCTGCAACGCAAGACCGAATTGCTCGAGCATCTCCTGGCCAATTTTTCTCCGCGCATTCGCACTCTCCTCCTCGAGCGCGCCTCTCACGGCCGCCTGCGTCTCGGCGGCCAGAAATCTGTCGTTACCATTCTCAATTCCGACATTCGTGGCTTTACCAAGCAGACCGCGAGTCTCGCCACCGATGAAGTTCTGGATTTGCTCAATGATTATTTCGCCGTGCTCGTCAACGCCATTTTTCAATTCGACGGCACCGTGGACAAATTCATCGGCGACGGCATCCTCGCCGTTTTTGGCAGTCCGGAGCCCGATCCCGCTCATTCTGAAAAAGCCGCGCACGCCGCACTTGCCATGCAGAAGGCCATGCGCGATTGTAATGAAGCCCGCCGTGCCCGTGGCCTCATCACCTGCGAAATCGGCATCGGCATCCACTCCGGCGAAGTGCTCCACGGATTTGTTGGTTCCAATGACCGCATGGAGTTCACCGTCATCGGCGACGCCGTCAACCGCGCCGCGCGTTACTGCAGCGGCGCGAAAGCCGGCGAGATCCTGCTGAGTCCCGAGATCTACCAGCATTTGTGGAGAGTCGTCGAAGTGGAAGCTGGGAAAATCGACACCAAGCACGAAGGAGAATTCCAGACGTACCGTCTGAAGGGGCTCAAGGAACCAAAAAAGAAAACTTGAGCTAAAAATGAGGTCGTATTTTAACGTTCCGGTTATAACATCCGTGACGGCCCGTTCAGAGGTTCCTAATTGTGTTAGCTTTTGAACAGACGGCCCCCGCGCTTCGCGGGAAAATGGTATTGTGTAAGCTGCCTACTACAATTCGCACCGCGGGCACACAAAGTTTCTACAACGCAGATCGCCGGAGAAAAAATGGAACAAAGCGCTGTTCAAGAATTGCGGCCGTGGGACCGGCCTTTTTGGAAGCCCGTTCGCGGCAAGGAAGGCGTGTTCGCTTTCCTCATCCTCATTCATGCTCTTGCCATCACTGGGCTGATTCTATTCCCCATTCCGAGCTGGAAAGTTCTCGGATGGTCGCTTCTGTTTATCGCTTTCGGCGGGCTGGGCACGACCGTCTGTTACCACCGCATGCTCGCTCACAAGACGCTCAAAACCAACAGGTTTATCGAGCAATTTCTCATTTTCTGGGCCGTCTTCAACGGCTCCGGCCATCCCGCCAGTTGGGTCGCCTATCATCGCCTGCATCATTCCACCACCGACACCCCGGAAGACATCTCCAGTCCCAAGCAGGGCGGCTTCTGGTGGGCGCACTTGCGCTGGCTATACCAAACCAAACCTGCCGATAAACAGCGCTGGGCTCCCGAACTCAATCGCGGCATCTACAAAATTTGGGGCTGGGCGGAGACTCCCGTTATTATTCTCTCGCTGTTCATCGGCCTGATTCTCCACCTCGGCTGGATGGGCTTTTTCTGGGTCGGCGCCATGCGCCTCGTCTATACATTGCACATGCAGTGCTTCGTCAACAGCCTCACCCACTTGGATCACGGCGCGGAAGGCGACTCCAGTATGAACGTGTGGTGGCTCGGCCCGCTGCAAATTACCGCCTGGGGCGAAAACTGGCACAAGAATCATCACTCGCACGCCGGCTCGGCGCGCCTCGGCCTGCGCTGGTATCAGACCGACATCGGCTGGTATTTCATCTGGATGCTGGAAGCCGTGGGTTTGGCCCACTCCGTGAAACGCCCGCGCGCTTCTTAGCAATGCATCGCAAGCCTTGAAGCTGGCGCCGCGTTTTTCATGTACGCCCAAAAATTCAATGTGCATGTCGTGATTCGCGGGGAGAGTCGCGCTTGCCCGCTCGAGTGGCTCGATCAATTCTGCATGCGCAACTTTACCAACTCCGCCGATTTCGACGACACGCTCCCCTTCGCCGATGGCAAAGTCGAAGCCAGCTTCCGCCTCACTCCAGAGCGCTTCGCCGAAGGGCTAGCCGCATGGCTCACGCAGCGCGGCAAAGGTGAAGGCCAGGCGGTACTTGTGAATGTGAGCAAGGAATAACCGGCCGAACAAATCCCCGGCAGAAAAACAATCCCAGTCCGACTATGCAGCGGAGTCGCGCTTCTCGCCGTTGATAGCCGCGCGAATCTCCGGCAATGCTCGAAGCGCGGCCTGTTCCCCCGCGGCAACCATCTCCGGTGTCTTTGTAAAATCGTCCCACAGGTAAGGTTTCACGTCGGGTTCGATGATGACGTCGGCCTGTGCGCGCCAGGCGATGTCCGCGTGGCGCTGGATAATATTGAACGAGCGGCTGAGAATATCCGTAAAAGTACGAGGCTGTGCGGTGTTGCCCGCTTCGAGATAGACCGCGATGATAATGTCCGCGCCGAGAAGCATCGCGCCTTCCACCGGCACCGGCGCGGTAAGAAATCCGTCCACCAGTGTGCGCCCTTCATATTGAATGGGAACGAACAGCCCGGGATAAGCGCAAGAAGCGCGCAACGGCGGGGAAAGCGCGCCACGCGTGTAATACACGGAAACGCCGTCAACGATGTCCGTCGTGGCAATCGCGAATGGGGTCGTCAGTTCCTCAAAGGTCGTTGCAGGGGTCAGCCGCGCGAGATATTTTTCCAGCCGCAGGTTGGTGGCCAGGCCCAGCCAAGACGGCGTCCAGCGTCCAAAATCGGTGAAGCTGGTCTCGGCGCCGGTGCGCTGCATGTCGTCCAGCGAAGCGCCCGAGCAGAAGGCCGCGCCGATGAGCGCGCCAACGCTGGTCCCGGCGACGGCATCAATCGGGATGCCCTCTTCGCGCAGAACGCGCAGCACGCCGATGTGCGCGATGCCTCGAGCGAAGCCCCCGGCAAGTGCGAGGCCGACGCGCGGACGTTGCCCAGACTCTTGCCGCTCGCCGGAAGCCAGTTCCCGAAACTTTTCTTTGGCGTTGCGCAACCAGCCCAGCGGGCCGGAACCCTTGCTTTCTGTCATTACCTCTCCATTTTAGTGCCAACGAGCCAGAGCATGCACGGGTTTGACCGCGGCATGCTGGTTTTGTAACCTGTCCCTCCGTACAAATCCAGCGGAAAAGGCGTGCCATGAAACATCGCATCGAAAAAGCAGTGGTTCTGGGAGCAGGAACGATGGGTTCGCGCATCGCGGCGCATCTCGCGAACGCGGGACTTCCCTGCATCTTGCTGGACATCGTTCCGCCGGGTTTGCAGGGCGATGCCCCGGCTGCCGATCGCAACAAGATCGTGCGCGCCGGACTCGATGGCGCGAAAAAGTCCAAGCCGGCGGCATTTTTCACCGCTGCGCTGGCGGAAAGAATTTCCATCGGGAATTTTGAGGACGACCTCGCCCGTTGTGCGGAAGCCGACTGGATCATCGAAGTTGTCGCGGAAAATCTTGAAATCAAACGCAAATTGCTCTCGCGCGTGGCGCAATACCGCATACCCGGCGCGATTGTCACCACCAACACTTCCGGATTGCCCGTGCACTTGATCGCCGAAGGCATGAGCGAAGAATTCCAGCTGCACTGGGCGGGGACACACTTCTTCAATCCGCCGCGCTACCTGAAACTAGTTGAAGTAATTCCCGGGCCAAAGACCTCCAGCGACGTGATCGACACGCTGCGCGAATTCTGCGACCGTCGGCTGGGCAAAGGCGTGGTCGTGGCCAAAGACACGCCGAATTTCATCGCCAACCGCATCGGCACGTTTTCCATGTTGAACGCGCTGCGCTTGATGGCCTCGCTGGGAATGACCGTGGAAGAAGTGGACGCCTGCACGGGGCCTGTCGTGGGCCAGCCAAAGTCCGCGACGTTTCGCACCGCCGATATCGTCGGGCTCGATGTGCTCATCCACGTGGTGAAAAACATTTATGAAACCGCGCCAAACGATGAATCGCGCGAATCGTACAAGGTTCCCGCTCTGCTCGAAGACATGGCCAAACGCGGTTGGCTGGGCGACAAAACTGGCCAGGGCTTCTACAAGCGCGCGAAGGGTGACGGCGGAAAAGAAATTTTGACGCTGGACGTCAATACCATGGAGTATCGTCAGCGGCAGAAAGCGAAGTTCGCGTCGCTGGAGATGGCCAAGGCCATCGAAGACACCCGCGAGCGGCTTCGCGCCTTGGTGGGACCGGTGCTCGAAGGGCAGAAGGGCGACAAAGCCCAGCAATTCTTGTGGGGCACGCTTTCGGAAATGTGCTTGTATGCTGCGCGGCGCGTTCCGGAGATTTCCGACAACATCGCGGACGTGGATAGCGCCATGCGCTGGGGTTTTGGATGGGAGATGGGACCGTTCGAAGTCATGGACGCCATCGGCCTGAAAGCCTTCGCCGAACAAGCCAGGAAAGACCGTGGCAGTCTACCGGCGGTAATCGAAAAAGTGCTCTCCAGCGGACGAAAAGGATTCTACGAATCGGAGAAAGGCACCACGACCGTTTTCGATCTTCTCGGCGGTGGCTCGAAAAAAGTGGAGCTGCCCCAGGGCGTGATCATCCTGAAATCGCTGAAGGATGCTGGCAAGGAAGTCGAGCGCAATTCCGGAGCCAGCCTCATCGATCTTGGCGACGGCGTGGTGTGCTGCGAATTCCACGCCAAGATGAACGCCATCGGCGCGGACCTCATCGCCATGCTGCACAAGGGGCTAAAGCGCCTGGAAACGGATTTCGACGCCATGGTCATCGCCAACCAGGCCGTGAATTTCTCCGTGGGCGCAAATCTCATGCTCGTGCTCGTCGGTGCGCAAGAGCAGGAGTGGGATGATCTGCACATGGCCGTGAAACAATTTCAAAATGTGAATCTCGCCATCAAGTACGCGCCAAAACCGGTCGTCGCGGCGCCGCAAGGCATGGCCCTGGGTGGCGGCTGCGAAATCAGCCTGAGCGCGGCGAAGATTCAAGCCGCTGCGGAATCCTACATGGGTCTCGTCGAAGCGGGCGTCGGCTTGATTCCGGGCGGCGGTGGAACGAAAGAGATGCTCATCCGCGCGAACGAGCACGCCGGTGGCGGCGAGGATCTCGATTTGTTCCACGCGCTGAAGCCGGTGTTCGAAGCCATCGCCATGGCCAAGGTGGGCACCAGCGTGGAAGAAAACCGCGAGCTGGGTTTCCTGCGCCGCGATGACGGCGTCTCAATGAACGGCGAGCGCCTCGTCGGTGACGCCAAGGAAGCGGCGCTTTCGCTGGTGCGCGGAGGCTACAAGCCGCTGGCCGCAAGCTGGCAGGAAGGCGCGCAAACCACGCAGATCAAAGTGCTCGGCGAACAATTCCTCGCAGGCGCGAAGCTCGCCATTCACATGCTCCTTCGCGGCGGATACGCCTCGGAACACGACGCACTTGTCGGAGGAAAACTTGCCAACATTCTGGCCGGCGGCGCGCTCTCCTCGCCCCAAATGGTAAGCGAGCAGTACGTCCTGGACCTCGAACGCGAAGCCTTCGTCTCGCTCCTCGGCGAAAAGAAAACCCAGGAACGCATCGCCCATACCCTGAAAACCGGCAAACCGCTGCGCAACTGAGACTTCGCAAGCAGCCTGACCCAGTATTGATGCGGTAGTGGTCTCCTTCGCTCGAAGCTCGGCTGCGCTAGAGAGCCGAAGAGCCAGCCATGAACTGTATAAAAACGTATTGAAATCGCGGATGCGTGTGCGGTATTCTGCGAATTCGCAGGAGGGCTTCGTGCACAAGCTGTTGGCGCCGCGGGAAGCGGCGAACATTCTGGGCATCAGCTATCCCACGCTGAAGCAGTGGATCTACAAGGGCAAAATCAAAACCGCCAAGACGCCCGGCGGTCATCATCGCGTGCCCGAGAGCGAAATCGATCGTCTGTTTCCGAAAAAACTGGATCGCGGCGACATCGAATCGCGTCGCGGAAATTTTCGGAAGATCAGCGGGCGCAACCAATTGATTGGCAGAGTGCTCTCGATCAAGTACAGCGGGCTGTTGGCGCAGGTGACGCTGGCGATCGGGGAGCAGCACATCACCGCAATCATCACCTCGGACGCCGCGAAAGAGATGCGCCTGAAGCCGGGAGAGCGGGCCGGGGCGCTGATCAAGTCGACTGAAGTAATGATTTTGCGCGTGTGACCAAGCACCAGTACGTCATGGAACCCCAGAAATGGTACAGAAACCTATAAAGTTTGCCGTGATTGCTTTGCTCGCACTTGCTTGCATAAAAGTAACTGCGGCGCAGCAGGAAGTCCGTGTGGCCGCGGCCGCCGACTTGAAATTTGCCATGGAGGATCTTGCTGGCCAGTTTGAGAAGCAGACTGGAACGAAAGCGGATGTAACCTATGGTTCGAGCGGAAATTTTTTCGCGCAGCTGCGGAATGGCGCGCCGTTCGATCTGTTTTTCTCGGCGGACGTGGACTATGCGCAAAAGCTGGAGGCAGCGGGATTGGCCGAGCCGCGCACCCTTTACCGGTATGCGGTCGGCCGGATCGCGATCTGGACTCCTGCGGATGCCAAGGTGGACGTGAGCAAACAGGGATGGAATGCCTTGATGGACGCCAGCGTGCAAAAAATCGCGATTGCGAATCCCGAGCATGCGCCATACGGGCGTGCAGCCGTGGCTGCTCTTCAAAAAGCGGGCATCTACGATCACGTGAAAACCAAGCTCGTCTACGGAGAAAATATTTCGCAAGCCGCGCAGTTTGTGCAGTCGGGCAACGCCCAGGCCGGCATTATTGCGATGTCGCTGGCCATGTCGCCGGCTATGAAAGATGGCCAGCGCTGGGAAATCCCAGCGGACATGCATCCGGCCATCGAGCAATCCGCCATCGTCTTGAAGAACGCGAAGAACAAAGACCAGGCCAAAGCCTTTCTCGAATTTGTGAAGAGTTCGGCGGGACGCGCAACCCTGGCGAAGTATGGATTTACATTTGATGCGACGGGAGCCGCTGCCGTAGCGAAGCCGTGAGAAGCAAAAAGTTCCAACCGGGCAAGGTGTGCTGATTCATGGAAGCACTGTTTTTATCGTTCCGATTGGCGCTGTGCGTCTCGGCAATTCTGCTGATTGTCGGAATGCCGCTGGCGTACTGGCTGGCGTATTCGCCGTGGCGCTGGAAGTTTTTGCTGGAGTCCGTCGTGGCGCTCCCGCTGGTTTTGCCGCCAACCGTGCTGGGATTTTACGTGCTCATTGCCATGGGGCCGAATGGCCCATTGGGAAAAATCTGGATGTCAGTTTTCGGCCACGGACTTGCCTTTACGTTTGAAGCGCTGGTGCTTGCTTCCGTGCTCTACAGCTTGCCCTTCGCCGTACAGCCCATGATTGCCGCGTTCGGTGCGGTCGATCGCAAACTCTTGGACGCTTCGGCGGTTCTGGGTGCGGGCCGCCTGCGAACTTTCCGCCAAGTGATTCTGCCACTCTCCATACCGGGTGTGATTACCGCCGTCGTGCTGAGCTTCGCGCACACCATCGGAGAATTCGGCGTGGTTCTCATGGTCGGCGGAAATTTACCCGGAGTGACGCGCACAGTTTCCATCGATATATACGACCACGTGCAATCGCTGGAGTACGGTGAAGCCAATCGCATGGCGCTCGTGCTCCTGGTCATTTCGTTCGCAGTGCTCTCCGTCGTGTATGCGGTGAATCGCCGCGTGTGGACACCGTGGCCGGCGAAGTAAACCCGCGCACTCTGGCGGCGCAGGTCCGCAAGAGTCGCCGCAGCGCCGGATCTCCTCCTTTTGTCCTCGACGTAACTTTGGCATTCGCGCCAGGCATCACCATTTTGTTTGGGCCTTCGGGAGCGGGAAAATCCACTCTGCTCGATTGCATCGCCGGATTGCTGCGTCCCGACATGGGACGCGTCGCCATCGGCAGCCAAGTGCTTCTGGATCGTGAGCGAGGCGTGAACCTCCCGCCGCAACAGCGCCGCGTTGCCTATGTCTTTCAATCTCTGGCGCTGTTTCCACACTTGAGCGTGGAAGAAAACGTGGGCTACGGATTGCCGGGCTTGGAAGTGGTCGAGCGCCACCGAAAAATAAGAGAAATTCTCGAAGCATTTCGCGTCGAGAAACTGCGCGCGCGCAGGCCGGGTGAAATTTCCGGCGGTGAAAAACAGCGCGTGGCCCTGGCGCGTTCACTCGTAACCTCACCGCGTGTGCTCCTCCTGGACGAGCCGCTGACGGGCCTCGATGCCGAATTAAAAGGCGCAATCGTGGACGATCTGCGCGCGTGGAATGCCGCGCAGCAGATTCCGATCCTCTATGTCACCCACAGCCGCGACGAAGTGGATGCCGTTGCCGAGCGCGTGGTGGCCATGGATCACGGGCGCGCTGTGAGTGAAGGCACGCCCCAGCAAGTGCTGGATGCTCCCCGTCGCAAGCGGCTGGCGCAAGCGGCAGGGTTTGAAAATCTGCTGAGCGGCACGGTGCTGGATTTACGCGAAGCGGACGGAGTGATGCGCGTGCGTCTTGGGCAGAGTTCCTGCGAGATCGAAGTACCGCTAGGCTACGCAGCGCCAGGCCATCGCGTGCGGATTGCGATTCGCGCCGGTGACATTCTGCTGGCCACCGAGCGGCCCAGCGGATTGAGTGCGCGAAACATTCTGGAAGGGAAGATTGCGGCTCTCGAACAGCGCGGAACGATCATGGTTGCACGCGTGGATTGCGGCGTCGCGTTTACCGTGCACGTCACAATGGGTGCGGTCCGCACACTGAACCTCGCGGTGGGACAGCACTCTTGGCTGGTGTTGAAAACACATTCCTGCCATTTGGTGGACGAGTAAGAAACTACTTGCACGAGAGTCCGGATTTTTCCCCACGCGATGAAACACGAAGAGAAGTTGTCAGGATTTTGGTTTGCCGGTCGCAGCCGAAGAGGAGGCCGCCGGAGCAGCGTGCGAAAATTTCACTTCCGCAGCTTCGAGCGTGTCGCCTTTCGGCGTGGCATGGATGACGACGTGGTCGCCGACAGCGAGATCCGTGAGTTTCGCAGGCTTGTCCGCCAAATTGATGCGCAACGTATATATGGTCGAGGCCACCAGCTTCACTTCGACCGATTTGGCGTCGGGTGATTTCACGATCACGGAATCAGCGTTGATTTTTTCGACCACTCCGCTTACATGCTTTTTGTCGCCATGCGCAAACGCCCCAGTGGCCATCAGCCCGAATAATGCAAATATCGCGAGAAACCGCAGCTTCATAGTTGCCCCTCCAATGGGCACGCAAGCATCCACCTGCGTATCTTACTCCTAATTATGATGGTGTTCAGGCGCTGAGGGTTTCTTTGGCGGCGCTCCGTTCAGAAAATCGTTCTCTTCCTGCTCTTCGGCGCGGTCGTCCGGCCCTTTGGGATTGTAGCGCTCCATTTCCGCGCGTTCTTCCGCCGTGAGCTGCGGCAAATGCCGGATAAACAGCACGAGCTTCCAGCTATCGTCCTGCGCGCCGTGCGTGGAAAATGCCGGCATGCCGGTGAAGCGCACGCCGTTTTCAATGATCCAGAATAGCTCGCCGTCGGCAAGTTTCTGCGTGCCTGCTTCCCGCAAATCGGGCGGCTTGGGGTACAGGCCCTGGCCGATCATCGCGTCGCCGCTGCCGTCATTGGAATGGCAGACGGCGCAGTGGTCGGCGAAATGCAAACGCGCGTCATGCAGCGCCTCCATAGTGGACGCCACCGGGTTTTGAGTGGAACGCGCGTTCTCGGGAATGGCGAGATGACGCGCGCCTCGGGAGAGAACGCCTTCGAGCGCGCTGGGCTTTGCTCGCGCGCTGAGCCCGTCATGGAGAATGGAAACGGCGGCGGCGACTGCCAGGCCTGCGATCACAACAAGGATGACGAGGATGAGCGTGCTGCGTTTCATGGCGTCCGTCCACCGGCAGCCGCTCGGTGGTCCCGAAGTATGGTATCCGACCATGGGCCGCGCGGGCTATGCCCAACTTGCATTCTGAGCGAGAACGCCCGTTTAGCCCGCGACTTAAGAGCGCACAGAACCCAAAGAACGATTAAGATAGGAATCCGAGCAATGCTCGAAACAGTTGGAGTTTCGGAATAGCGGTTGGACATTCTTTTGGAGGCGAGAGATGGCACAGACGATTCCCGCGGAGTATATGGACTTGCTGGAAAAACCGGCATTCGGAAATCTCGGCACGCTGATGCCGGACGGCAGCCCGCAAGTAACACCCGTCTGGATCGATTACGACGGCAAATATCTGCGGTTCAATTCGGCCAAGGGACGCATGAAAGACAAGAACGTCCGGCGCGATCCGCGCGTTTCCGTGGCCGTGATGGATCCGCAGAACCCTTACCGCTATCTGGAGATTCGCGGAAAGGTTGTAGAGATCACGCAAGCCGGCGCCGACGACCACATCAATAAACTTTCGCAAAAATATCTGGGCAAGCCGGTATACCCGTTCCGGCAACCGGGTGAGGAACGGGTCACGTACAAGATCGAGGCGGAAAAAGTCAGCTCGATGGGATAGCGCGCACGCCGCGATGGTATCGCACAAATTTACATGCGCGCGGCCACGCGCGCCGCGATGCGATTATCCGGCGTGCGAAAAATGAGCACCAGGCTGTCCGTCAAAGGAACGCCGGCGCTGGGGATGAGAAATTCGTACGACCAGCGGAATCGTTCGGGGAGCTCGGCGGCGGACGACACCCTTACCGGAACGACCGGATCCACCGAGAAATATTTTGTGGTGATTCCGCCGACGGGGCGCATATCGATTCCCCGTTTCCAGTAGAGATCGAGATGCATGGAACTCATAAGGGCCCTGGTGAGAAATACACGCGGCCCGGCATCTAGGATCTGCCGAGGACAGGTTTGATCGTAGTGGTCGTAGACGATGAACGCGAGAATGATCTGATCGGGAAAGTTCGTAACGGTTTCCGTCCCACGGCGATAAATCGTTCCGTCTTTCGTGTCGATGCGCTTGAGTTCATCGAAAAAGCTTGGCGCCGTAACGCGGCCGGAAATGCGGAAGCAGGGGCCGTTGGCGATGGTGCCGTTGGTATTGAGCAGAATGCCGCCGTCGTAGTTCCAGACAACTTTTTCTTTTTCAGGCGACGGCCGCGGCAGCGAAAAACAAGGCAAGCCGGCGAGAAGCATGGCGAGAGCGAAGCAGAGAATTCTGTGGCCCGAGAATCTCATGGCTGAACTTCCGCAGAAATAAATCATACACCGGAAAACCTCGCGAAAATAGTGCACTGCGCACGCGCACTGTCAGCTGCCCCGCCACGTGCGGCGTTCACGGTTTGGACTCCGGCGCGCGCATCAGAAATGTTATGTCGTCCACTTTGTAGAGGACCTTTCCTCGCGATGCGAATGTCGGCGTGATTTTTCCGGCGCGCACGGCGTCGAACGCGCTGACCAGACGCGGCAGCACCTCGGGTTTGGCGACCGGGATGTAGTGCGCGCCGAACACCAGCTTGATCTGTGGAGCGAGTTCGGCGAGCCGCGCGATGGACTGACGATACGCGGTGAAATCGGTTTCCGGGCGGAAGAGCCAGATGGGGCCGGGATAATAGGTGTCGCCGGTGAAGAGCAAACCATTCGCGCGATCGATCAAAGCGATGGAGTCCGGCGTGTGGCCGGGTGTGGAAATGATTTCCAGCGTGCGGCCGCCGAGATTGATTTTGAAGCCGTCATGCACGAACAACGAAATGTGCCAGGGTTTGGTTTGATATGCCTTCGGGTCGAAATTCTTGGGCAGGTCGCCGCAAACTTCGCCGGGAGCGATTTCCGCTTGCGCGTCTTCGCGCGAGCCTTTGGCGTTGGCGCGCGTAAACGCCGCGTCCATGCCGTAGATGAATGGAAATTGCCAGTTGCCGCCAACGTGGTCATCGTGGGTGTGCGAATTGAGGACCACGATGGGGCGGGAAGTCAGTTGCGTGACGACTTTGCGGATATTGGCGATGCCCATTCCAGTGTCAAAGAGCAGAGCTTGCTTGTGGCCGACGATGAGGTAGGAAATGACTTCCTCGGATTGGTGCGGCTCGTAAATGGCGTACACGCTGGGCGCGACTTTGTAGACCTCGAACCACGGATCGGTGGGGAGCACGCGTTCTAGTTGCGCGTATTCGGGACGGGGAAGAGTTTTGCACCACTCTGGTTTTTCAGTCTGGGCATCCAAAGGAAATGTGAGATTTAACACAGAGGCCGCAGAGGACACGGAGAACGGAGCAGCGAGAACTGAGAGAAACAGCAGTAGTGAATGGACGGAACCACGGCGAGAATGTATTGCCCTCCGAAAAAAGCGCAAACCTGTCATTCCGAGGGCGGTGTTTGCCAGAGGAATCTGATTTTCGGCGCGCGAAGAAAAAGCAGATCCCTCGCTTCGCTCGGGATGACAATTTTGCGTTTTGGTCATTTGGAGGTTTGCTCCCCGGATGCCGATACAGATAAGTCCTCATGCGGTGCGGGAGCATTTCTTGCGTCGCGACGACGATAGTAGCGGCGCACAATCAAATTACTAACAATGAGAGGGAGAGCAAAAATCAGAACTCCCATATCCTTACTGCCCCAATTGATTCCACCACGTGCCCAATCGGGCCAAGGGATTACCATCATCAGGGACACCACCAACGGTGTCGACAAGAGCACCGATAAGTATGCCCAACGGCCCCATTTTCCTACTCCAAATAGCGCCATGAATGAACCGACTAACGCTAGAAAGAATGCCAGATAAGGGTTCATCAACCGTTCTGAGTCAAGGAAAGGCCGCTCGATTGTCGCGATCCAGCCAAACATTAACAACAGAAAACCTCCGACGCCGAAAATGATGAACCTCACGGCAATCCAGGTCTTTTGCAGAGTTGTCTCCGGCCACGCGCTCTTGTTCGTCATAGGAGCGATTTTCATTTGCCGGAGCCGGGAACGAAGATGGATTTGGGGAGCATCATGTGGACGCCTTTGTTGCCGTCGACTAGCTCGGTGATGTGGAGGTCAGCGGCGACGCTCGAGAGCATGTAGGCGTCGTCGCGCGAAAGATGCTTTTCGGTGACGAGGAAATCGATCATCTCGCGGACGGCCAGCGTGGCGCAGGCGTTCAAATCGTCGTTGAGGCCCATGGTGATGTAGTGTGTAGGCGTTTCGGCGCGGGGCCATTTCAGGTGCAGGTCCTTGCGCACGATGAATTGAAACGTGCCAATGAGCGAAGTTTCGAGCGCGGTGATGTCCACTTCGCCGTCGCCCTGGCCGGCGTGGCCGTCGCCGACTTCAAAGAGCGCGCCGGACGCATGCACCGGAATGTAAAGCGTGGTGCCGGCGACGAGGTCCTTGTTATCGAGATTGCCGGCCATGATCCACGGCGGAGCGCTGTTGAAGCGGCCCGCGCTTTCCGGCGGCGCGTCGCCCATGCTGCCGAAAAAGGGATGCAGCGGAATCTCGATGCCCGGCGCGAATTTCGCCACCATGCGTTTTTCATCCAGCGGAATGATTTTTATTTTCGAGTAAGGATAATCGTCGGGCAGATAGCCGCGGCCCGCGCCGAAAGCGTTGTACGCATAAGGAATTGCCAGTTTTATGCCCAGAATTTTTACTTCCAGAACATCGCCAATTTCCGCGCCTTCGATGTAAATCGGTCCGTTGAGAATGTGCCCGCCCGGCCCTTTGTCCTTCACCTGGTCGGTGATGTCGCGTAGCGATTGCTCGACCTGCTCCGGCGGCACGCCCGCCTCTTCCAGCCGCTTGGGGCTGTTGGTGATCAGCGTCTGAATCTCAACAGTGTCGCCCGACTTCACGCGCAACACCGGCGCGGCTTTCGCGTCGTAGTACCCCCAAGCCACCGTCTTCGGCGTCGGCTTCAGCGTATACGTCGCCTGCGCGCTTGCTTGCGGCGCTGCAAAAATTCCAGCGACCAAAATTAGTGCAAAAACAAAATAGAAGCTGCGACGAATCATGATCACCTCAGTGAAAATCGCACAGGCAAGAGTGCCTGTGCCACCAAAACCAAACATTCTCGCTGCCGAAGCATCCTATCGCTTCCTGACTCGCAACGACGATGATATATTCCGCGCATGACGCGTATCTTGTTCTGCTCATTTCTGCTGCAACTGGTGCTTCTATCGATGGCAAAAATCGCCGCGCCTCAATCCGCGCACGTTTCAATCGATGATCTTCTCAGCGAAAGAGTTGTGCCGCCAACCGAGCGCCTAACCTATGGCCCCGATCCGCTACACTTTGGCGAACTGCGGCTGCCTGCCGGCAAAGGACCGTTTCCCGTGGCGGTTCTGGTGCACGGCGGGTGCTGGTCGGCTACCTTGCCGGGGCTCGATCCGCGCGCCACGTCTTACGATTTGCTGCGGCCGATGGCTGCGGCGCTGGCGGACGCAGGCATCGCCACCTGGAACATCGAATATCGCCGCGCCGGCAATCCCGGCGGCGGCTGGCCCGGCACGTTCGAGGACATCGGACGCGCCACCGATTTTCTCCGCACCATTGCCGCGAAATACAAGCTCGATCTTTCGCGCGTGATCGTCGCTGGCCATTCCTCGGGCGGCCATTTGGCGATGTGGCTGGCGGCGCGCGGAAAAATCTCCGCGAAAAGTCCGCTGTACACAAAAGATCCCTTGCCGCTGAAGGGCGCCATCGACATCGACGGCCCCATCGAGCTGACCAACCACCAGCCGCCCGAGCGCATCTGCGGCGTCCCGGCCATCCAGCAATTTCTCGGCGGCACGCCCGCCGAGCAGCCGCAGCGCTATCGCGACGCGACGATTGCGTCCTATTTGCCCACCGGCGTGCCGCAAGTCTTGCTCTTCGCCACGTTCGTCGCGCCGATCGAAGCCGACATCGAAGCCTACGCCGCGAAAGCCAAAGCCGCCGGCGACCGCTTCACCATTGTCCCGCTCAAAGGCAGCAACCACTTCGACGTGATTTCTCCGCGCACCGAGTTCTTTAAGACCGTTGTCGACACCGCGAATTCGCTGCTCGGCTAGCTGCGCAGGTCGCGCGGCTCGTCTGCATCGCCTAGCACTCTTGACATCATGATGCCTGCTATGCGAGCATCAAAGTGTGCGCACCACACTCTCCCTTGACGACGACGTGGCCCGCCTGCTGCGGCGCGAGCTCCGCCGCTCTGGCGTTTCACTAAAGGCGGCGGTAAACCACTTTCTTCGCTTAGGGCTGATGGTTTCCGCGAAGCCCGAACGAAAGCCTTTCGTGGTTCATCCCCGGCCCCTGGGCCTGCCTCCCGGGCTCAGCTATGACAACATCGAGGATTTGCTCGAAGCGCTCGAGGGCCCGCTTCACCGGTGATCGTTCTTGACGCCAACCTCCTGTTGTACGCCTACGATTCCGATTCGCAGCAGCATGCCAAAGCTCGCGCCTGGGTCGAGCAGGTCTTTTCCGATGGCACGCCGCTCGGTTTGCCGTGGCAGACCGTGACGGCCTTTCTGAGGATTGCTACAAATCCCAGACTCTCGGGAAAGCGGTTCACCCCCGAGGGAGCCGTCGAGATTGTCGACCAATGGCTCGAGCAGCCTAACGTGCGTTTGCTCTCGCCCGGGGATCAGCACTGGTCCATCCTGCGGCAACTGTTGGTCGAGGGCCAGGCTCGCGGTCCCTTGGTCAGTGATGCCCACCTTGCAGCGCTGACCATCGAGTACGGCGGAATTCTTCACACCACCGACCGCGACTTCGGTCGTTTTCCCGGATTGCGCTGGAGCAATCCGCTGGAGTAAGTCAGCTTCGGACTTGTTTCGTAACGTTGTTCCCGTCAAGGCAGCAACCATTTCGACGCGATCTCTCCCCGCACGCCATCCTGGAAAATCGTCCTAGAAAGCTTTTCCTCACTTCTAAAGTAGCGCCGAGATTTTCGTTCCTGCCGAGATGGGGCGCAGCGTGCTGCGCCCCTACAAGACTGGGTGATATGGATCACGGTAGTTCATTTCCTCCGCCGGAGACGATCGGCAGAAGATATGCTCTCGGTGAGACGGCATCAATCTCAGACAGCTTCACTTCCAAGTTGTACGATCGGAAAGTGTAGATAACCACGTCCACGCAGGACTGGTTGTAGAAAGCAGCGCTGACATCAGTGGATCTGAGAATCCAAGCGTTCTCTCTAATGCCATCCGATGGAATGCCCGACGCATTGCAAACAGTATGTCCTTGGTCGTCTATCAACGAAGCATCTATCCTCGTCCTTAATTTTGTGAGTTCTTCACGGTCCTTGCCGGTCTTTCCGACCACGACTAACTCCAACGTCATTTGGTCTGATGGAAGGCCAGCTAGTCTGAATTGGTGAATTCCCGATTCAAAGAGCGGAATTTGACTTAGTTCAACACGGTAGCGTGGATAATTCCACGTACCTGAGTCCGTAATTCTACCGTCGCCGCGATAATCGGTAATTCGATAAGACCTTAGCCACCAAATTCCTAGGGCAATCAAGACGGCAAAAGCAATTATCTTCGCGCCGTTCGATCTCGTTAGCATTCGCTCACCTTGCACGTTTGCCGCTCAAGAATCCCGAGAGCTTTCTCATGGGTGAGTCATGTCCTCGGGCTTGACGAGGGCGTCGAATTCTTCGGCGCTTACGAAGCCGAGTTTGATGGCGGCATCGCGGAGGCTGATGTGGGCGTGGTGGGCGGCTTTGGCGACCTGGGCGGCGGCGTCGTAGCCGATTTTGGGGGCTAAAGCGGTGACGAGCATGAGGGAATTGTGGACGTATTGATCGATCTGTTCGCGGTTGGCTTCAATACCGGCAACGCAGTGTTCGACGAAGGAGTTGCTGGCGTCGGTCAGCAATTCCACCGAGTGCAAGTAATTGAAAATCATCACCGGTTTGAAAACGTTGAGCTCGAAATTGCCCTGGGAGCCGGCGAAGCCGATGGCGGCGTCATTGCCCATGACTTGCACGGCGACCATGGTTAGGGCTTCGGCCTGCGTGGGATTTACCTTGCCCGGCATAATCGAAGAGCCGGGCTCGTTTTCCGGGAGGGTGAGTTCGCCGAGGCCGCAGCGCGGGCCGGAAGCGAGCCAGCGAACGTCGTTGGCGATTTTCATGAGCGAGGCGGCGAGCGTTTTCAGCGCGCCGCTGGCGAAGACGATTTCGTCGTGGGCGCTTAGCGCCGCGAATTTATTGGGATGCGAGCGGAAGGGGAGCCCCGTGAGTTCGGCGATTTTGCGCGCGGCGCGTTCGGCGAATTCGGGATGGGCATTGAGGCCGGTGCCGACGGCGGTGCCGCCGATGGCGAGATCGTAGAGGCCGTCGAGGGCGACAGCCACGCGGGCGCCATCGCGGTCAAGAAGATTGACGTAGCCTGAAAACTCCTGGCCGAGGGTGAGCGGCGTGGCGTCTTGCAGGTGCGTGCGGCCGATTTTTACGATGCCGGCGAATTCCCTGGCTTTGGCGTCGAGGGCGTCGCGAAGATTTTTGATGGCGGGGAGCAGGCGCGTTTTGGTTTCCGTGGCGGCGGCGATGTGCATGGCGGCGGGGAAAGTGTCGTTCGAGGATTGCGACATATTGACGTCGTCGTTGGGGTGGATGGGCTTCTTGCTGCCCATTTCGCCGCCGGCGATTTCTATGGCGCGGTTGGAGATGACTTCGTTGACGTTCATGTTGGTTTGCGTGCCGCTGCCGGTTTGCCAGATGCGCAGTGGGAAGTGCTCGTTAAGCTTGCCGGAAATGACTTCGTCGGCGGCCTGGGCGATGAGGGCGGCTTTGTCGGCGGGGAGCTTGTCGAGATCCTGGTTTACGAGCGCAGCAGCTTTCTTGAGGATGCCGAAGGCGCGGATCAGCTCGGGGGGCATGGTGTCCTTGCCGATGGCGAAGTGGATGAGCGAGCGAGCGGTCTGCGCGCCGTAGTAGCGGTCGGCGGGGACCTCGATTTTGCCCATGCTGTCGGATTCGGTGCGGGTGGATGGCGCAGTTTGTGTGGCTTCGGACATGGAAAGCTCCTTGATCGGGTGCTGAGAAGATTCTACCAGCAAGTGGCTGGTGACTCGTGGCTTGTGACTAGCGACTGGTGGAAGAGAAGCGGGGCGGGGGATGGATTTCCGACGAACGGGCGGGGCGGCGGCGGGGTGGAATGGGGATTTCAACACAGATGACACAGAGAACACGGAGAGTGGGGAGGGAGCGGGGCAGGCAGGGATAGGGCGACGGGCGGAGAGATTCCGCGGTCCTGACGGTCGAAGGGACGGAGATGCTTCATCGGAATTGAGATTGGCGGTGTCCCCCTCCCCCCGGGTTTTACATAAGTGTTCATTCTAAAGGGAGATAAAACCCTTTGTTTTGATACACTTTTGCAAGTGTTGATTCCAAATGAGTTATGGGAGATGGGCTGTTGGAAAGAAGGTAACTGGGGTGGACCGGAACATTTTGAGGGAATTAGAAGGACCGCTGGGCGGGCGCACATGGTTCGTCAGGACACTCTCCTCCGCTCTCCGCTATAGCTACGGTGGGCAGGCGCAAGAAACGTGCCGCGATTACAGTAAATTATAGCTGAACGGTACTGTTTGTCAAATAATTATCATAAAGTATTTGGATGCAGAGAGATGGCGAGGTGTCTGTTCGAATTGGCAGCACTAAAGACCGATTGGGAACGGGTCGATAGATTGGTGAGAAGAGCGGCCCGCCTCCCCGACCGGGTCGGGGTAAACCCTTCGTTGCTCAGGGTAAACGGAAGGCGGACATTACGGGGCGCTTTCAGCGCTGGCCGTGATGGGACCACCAGTCGCGCCAGGCGGCGGGGTCGGAGCCGAGGGATGTGCCCGTGATGTCGCGGAGGGCTTGGAAGACCCAGCCGCGTGTGGCGGCGTCAAGGGTGGGGTCGTCCATCATTTTGAGGAGTTCGGGGACGGCACGGAGGCGTTGGGACTGGGTGAACATGCCGGATTGAGCGAGGCTGCAGGCCGCGCCTTCACGGACCCGGGGGGAAGGGTCTTCGCGGAAGACACCGAGAAGAGACGGGATGGATTCATTGGTGGCGAGCAGGCCTAAACCTGTAACAGCATAGAAACGCACAGTTTCGTCGGCGTCGTGGAGGCGATCGAGGAACACGGTTTCGATGCGGGGGGGTTCCACGCCACGATTGCCGAGCACGCCGAGAATCCACAAGAACCAAGCGCGGTGAGCCGGCTCGTTTTGCAAGCGCGAGAGAATTTGATCGACACTTTCGGGAGTCTTGGGCAGATCATAGCCGGCCAAAGTGATTTCCAAGGAAGCCGCGCGAACGCGGAGATCGTTGGCGTTAATGGCGGTATTGAGCAGGCCGGCGAGGCGTCCCTTTTCCACATCAATCTGGCCGTACCAGCCGAGGACCTGCTTGTCGATCAGCTCGATAGCGCCGTCGTAGTGGTTGATGGCGCGCTCCATCAGAAGCTCGGCTTGCTGCTGGGGAGACATCGAGGAGAGTTCTTCGATCTCGTGACCGGAAAGCTTCGCCGGCGAAGCGGGAAGGGGATCGCTTTTCAATTGAATGATGCGTTCGAACTCTTCCCAAGCGGCTTTGACGGAGGCGGGATTGGTGGTGGCGAGAAGTAAGAGAAAAAAGGCGAGCCCGGCAAAGACGAAGATACGATTCTTTGAGTCCGATGATTCTGGGCGAATTTCCCCTGGCGAAGTAGGTTGCGGCAGGTTCATGCACAAACCTCGGGACTAAAGTTCAGGCTAAGTGGCTGATTCGCAACGGGCAATAGTACGAATGGGGCAATGACGCAGCAGCGTTAGCCGGGGTCGTGTATAATTTTTTGACGGGGGAATCTGCCTGGTTCATGGGTGAAAAAGCAAAGGTAGTGCGGGCTGGGGCGAAAACGCGGCTGCGGCGGGGGCTGCGGTTTGCGCGGACGCGTGTGCGCGAGCTGAAGATGATTGGGAAGGCGCTGGCCTCGACCAAGCACCCGATCCTGGTACACGTCATCCCGATGCGGCGCTGCAACCTGGCGTGCGGGTATTGCAATGAGTACGACGATTTTTCGAAGCCGGTCCCGCTCGAGGAGATGAAAAAGCGGCTGGACATCCTGGCGGAGATGGGGACGTCGATTATTACGATTAGCGGCGGCGAACCGCTGATGCATCCGGAGTTGGATGAGGTCATCCGGCATATCCGGCGGCGGGGAATGATCGCCGGGATGATCACCAACGGGTTCCTATTGAGCGTGGAGTGGATACAGAAATTGAACGAGGCGGGGCTGGAGCATTTGCAGATCAGCATCGACAACGTGACGCCGGATGAAGTGTCGCTGAAGAGCTTGAAGACGTTGGACAGCGGGAAAAGCCGGCTGGAGATGCTGGCGGAGCACGCGGCGTTTCAGGTGAATATCAATTCGGTGTTAGGGAGCGGGGTGAAGAATCCCGAGGATGCGCTGACGATTGCGCACCGGGCGGTGGAGCTGGGCTTTACCAGCACGGTGGGAATTATTCATGACCACAACGGGCAGTTGAAGCCGCTGGGAACGCGCGAACTGGAGATTTTCGAAGAGATTATGACGCTGGGGAAGCGGTCGTTCTCGCGGTTCAATGACTTTCAGCACAATGTGGCGCGCGCCAAGGAGCACACCTGGCGGTGCCGCTCGGGCTCGCGATATTTGTATATTTGCGAGGATGGGCTGGTGCACTGGTGCTCGCAGCAGCGCGGCTATCCGGGGATTCCGCTGACGCAATACACGCCGGAGATGCGGCACCGGGAGTATTCGACGGAGAAATTCTGCGGGCCGAAGTGCACAGTATCGTGCGTGCAGCAGGTGGGAATACTGGATAACTGGCGCGATCCGCAGACGCTGAAGCCGATGCCGATGGCGCCGCCGCAGCCGCTGGTGCAGATTGGCTCCTCGCGCGGCAACAACTGATTTAGGCTAAATACCGCTCCGTTTCCTGCCGACTATTTTCTTTCCGTGCACAACGACGAGGCTGCCTGATTGACGCTTGGGTGGCGCTTGTCAACAATGTAAGCATGCCAGCCGCAGCGATTGAAATCGAAAACTTGACGAAGGACTACCCCACCGGTTTCCTGGACCTGAAGACCAAGCGGTCGCTGGACGCGCTGACGATGCAGGTGGAGACGGGGGAAGTGTTCGGATTTCTCGGCCCGAACGGCGCGGGAAAATCTACGACGATAAAACTGTTGATGAGCCTGATTTTTCCGACGGCGGGAACGGCGCGCATTCTGGGGAAGCCGATCAGCGACATCGCCATGCACCAGGACGTCGGATACCTGCCGGAGCAGCCGTATTTCTACGATTATCTGACGGCAGCGGAATTGCTCGATTATTTTGCGCGAATCCACGACTTGAAAGAGAAGGACCGGCGCGAGCGCATTGCGAAAATGCTGAAAAAGGTGGGGCTGGAGACGGCGGGAAAGATCCAACTGCGGAAATATTCGAAGGGGATGCTGCAACGCGTGGGACTGGCGCAAGCCGTCCTGCACGACCCGCAAGTGGTGATCCTAGATGAGCCGATGTCGGGGCTGGATCCGGTGGGACGGCGCGAAGTGCGCGACATCATTCTGGAATTGAAGCAAGAGGGAAAGACGGTTTTGTTTTCCACGCACATTCTTTCGGATGCGGAGGTGTTGTGCGACCGCGTGGGCGTGATCGTGGGCGGGAAGCTTCGCGGGACCGGAGCGCCGGACGAGTTGGTGGGAATCAAATCGCAGGGAATGGAGATTTTGTTCGAGATGGCGGCGAATGCGCCGGGCGCCGCGGCGATTTTGACTAAAGCCGTGCGAACGGGCACGCGTTACCGCTTGCATGCCGAGGAGGGGGAGCTTTACCGGGCGATCGAGGAGCTTCGTTTGGCAGGGGCGAGGATTCTGTCGGTGACGCAGGTAAAGGCGACGCTGGAGGAGTACTTCATGCACCTGGTGGAAGCGGACCGGGCGCAAGCGGCGGCGGTCGAGGTGTCCGGGAAATGAGGCGCGCGGGCGTAGTGGCGTTGAATACGTTTCGCGAAGCGGTGCGCGACCGCGTGCTGTACAACCTAGTTTTCTTCGCGCTGCTGATGATCGCGGCGGCGATTCTGGTGGGGCAGATTTCGATTGGGATTGAAGAAAATGTGATTGTGGCGCTGGGGCTGAGCGCGGTATCGGTGATTGGATTGCTGATCGCGATATTTATCGGCGTGGGGCTCGTTTCGAAGGAGATGGACAAGCGGACGCTGTACGCGCTGCTGGCCAAGCCGGTGCGGCGGTGGGAATTTCTGCTGGGAAAATTCGGCGGGCTGGTGCTTACGCTGACGGTCAACACGGCGGCTATGGCGGCGGGATTGTTTGTGGCGCTGTTCTGTGTGCGGCATTCGCTGCAGCTGTCGGATACGGCGATTGTCATCGCGGTGTATTTTATTTTGCTGAAGCTGGCGCTGGTGGTAGCGCTGGCACTGCTGTTTTCCAGCTTCACGACGCCGCTGCTGGCGATCCTGTATACGGCGGGGCTGTACATAGCGGGGCAGTTCGTGCAGGAAATGCGGACGTTTCACAACCCAAGAGCGAATCCCGCGGTGGCGGCGTTCACGCACTGGCTTTCTTACCTGCTGCCGAATTTTGAAAACTTCAACGTGATGGCGGCGGCAGCGCACGGCAGGGAGATTCCCGGCGCACTGATATTGCAAAATACGATTTACGCGGTCTTGTATTGCGGGATCATCCTTCTGGTGGCCACGGTGGTTTTTTCGCGGCGGAATCTGAAATGAGCAACTGGAAATCCATAGTGCTGTTGCTGGCACTCGTGCCCGCGGGGTTTGCGGGCGTGTGGAAGCTGCAGCATGCGATCGACACGCAGCGCGCGGCCATGCATCAGGAACAAGACGATTTGGCGCTGCGCTCGGGGCAGATGCTAAAGCTGATGAGCCTGGAATATGCGCAGCTCATGGCGGACATTTATTGGACGCGCGTGGTGCAGTACTACGGAGATAAGAACGAGCGGCGCCACGCGAACGTCGATCTATTGTGGCCGCTGCTGGATATCACCACGACGCTCGATCCGCATTTGGTGGTGGCTTACCGTTTCGGAGCGACATTCCTGAGCGAACCGCCACCGCGCGGCGCGGGGCGTCCGGACCAGGGAGTGGAGCTTCTGGAGCGGGGAATCCAGGCCAACCCCGCCGAGTGGCAGCTCAATGGGGACCTGGGATTTACTTACTACTTCAACCTGAAGGATTATCCGAAAGCGGCAGAGGCATTCCTGGAGGGAAGTAAGAAACCGGAGGCGATGATCTGGATGAAGGTGATGGCGGCCAGAATTGCCGCGGAAGGCGCATCGCTATCGACATCGATCTTCTTGTGGAACGAAGTTTACACCACGACCAAAGATCCGCAGATCAAGAAGAATGCGGAGAGGCATCTTCGCTTGCTGAAGGTAGAGCAGGATTGCAAGCAGCTCGACCAGCTGAGCGATGAATATGAAAAGCGTTTCGGGCGACGACCGACGCGGACGAACGAACTGGTGCAGGCGGGATTTCTGCACAACCTCCCGGTGGATCCGGTGGGATATCCGTACGTATTTGGCGAAGGTGGAAAAGCGGAATTGAACTTGGATAGCCCGCTGCTCGAAGAGCAAGTAATGAGTCCAGATATCAAGTAAAAGCAGGATTTCCGTGGGAGAGTCAGGAGTGGATTGCGGATTATTCGGTTGTGCAGAGCAACGTCATCTGAGGGTCGATGAGCAGCTTACGCGGCTCGTTTGGCACGGTGAAATGGAACGAGGTCTCCGGGCCCTCGGCGAGGACGGTTCCTAGAGGAACGACATGTCCGATGCTGCCGCCCGTATAGAGCGGGACGGATGCGATGAAAGAACGCGGCACATCGGTCTGGAACAATTTGCCTTTCACCAGATAGCCTTTCTCCGTTTTGTGTGAGGTGAACTCCACACGATAGTGCGGAATTCCCGTTCCACGAACCCACTGTTCGAAAAACCATTCCATGGAGCGGCCACCCTCGAGGGCCATCGATCGAGTCATGACGCCTTCGACTTCTTGCTGGAGATCCTCGGTGGAGAGAGCGCGGCCAGCATATTTTGTGGCCAGGGTGCGAAGCAGAGCCGTGAAGCGCTCGTCGGGGTTTTTGGCGCCCTGCTGGCGAAGCATCTGGCGGAGCATGTGAATGACCCAGGCCCCTTTGCCATAAACGACTTCTTCAAAACCATCCGGGGATTTCGAGGAAACTAGACGGTTGCCGAGCGAGAGCGAGCCGATGGCGTCTGCGGTTTGTTCCGAGCCGGCTGGTTTTGCGAGGAGCTGTTTTCGGTAGCGCTCGAGCCAGGTCCGCAAAGCGCGGTCCGTGAACTTTTGGCTGTCGGCAAACATGAGAGCGAGATAGTTAGAGATCGCTTCGTCGATCCACTGATCGCGATAGCTGGACCATCCGACGACGTTTCCCCACCACTGGTGAGCGACTTCATGAAAGGGGACGAGATCCGTGAAGTGTTCCTGAGTGGAGGGTGAGAGTCCGGCACGCTGCTGAGCGGAATGCGGGAGGAAGGAAAAGGTGGAGATATAGAGAAGGCCGGGCCAGCCTTGGCCGAAGGTTCCGGGAATTTGCGAGACACTGAGATTGCGGTAGGGGAAAGGGCCGCTGAAATTTTCATAGAAGCGGATGGAAGAGTCGATGTCTTTGGCAAGCTGCTTGAGCGCGTCGGCGGGACTTGGCGAGTTCGTCCCCAAATCCAGATGATTGCCGGTGGAGGGCATGCCGTACGGCGTGGGAAGCTCGGCAGAGAAGCCAGGAACGCGGGGAGAAAGCCGAGTGTCGAGAGGCTGCTCAAGCTGGCGATTAGCGTAAACGTCGATAGTGTGCGCGCCCGAGGCTACAGAGGCGGAAGCGTATTCCCCCAGATTGAAACCGGCGACTGGTGCTGGCATTTCCGTTCGCCAATGGCCGATGCGGAGGTCACCCTCTTCGCGCTCGTCGAGTTTGGCGCCAGTGGCGACCAAGCGGAGACGGCGGGGCCAGCGCATGGTGAGATCGTAGCTGGCAAAGCTGGCGGAATCGCCAAGGCGCGGGTACCAGCACTCACGAGCGCCAACGAAGAGCACGCCGTTGCCTGCGTTCTGGATGACGTTGCCGCGATACCGGAAACGGAGAGTGAATTCCTGCGAGTTCGGAGCGGCTTCGGGAAGAACGACGTAGAGAAAGTCGTTGCCGCGCGAGGCGCTTTCGAGGGGGTTCATGCCCTCGTTTTGAAAAAAAGAAAGGGACTTACCGCGCTCATCTGTGATGCTGGCGACGTTGAGTGAACGTGAGAGTTGAAAAGCAAGCCAGCGCTCGCCGCCGGTTTCAGAGCGGAGGCGGACGGTGGTGTTGGCGTCGAGAGAATTGTCAGCGAGGATGGAAGTATCGATGGTGTACTGAAGGGCGCGGAAGGCGACCGGAGGCGGGGTGAAACCGGGTGTGGCGTAGGAAGCCCAGACATCGAAGAAAGTTTTGTCGCCGGCTTTGCGAGACTGGCCGAGAAGATTGGATTCTTCGCGCTCGGCGTCGACGAGGACGTCGAACGGACCGGTCGCAACGCCTTCCAGGCCGGCGCAGAAGTAAGGCCGGGGATTCCGCGTCAACGAATCGAAGAGGATGCGCAGGGAATGCGCGGGATTCAGTTGTGCAAGGAGCCCCGTCCAGTGCGAGGCGAAGAGCGCGTCCCGGTGGGGCGTGATGCCTGCGGCCTGGAACTGGCGAGAAAATTCGGCGGCGGTATCATCGGTAAACCGGATGTAGGCGCTGATGAAATCCTGGTCAAGGACGGGCGCGCCGAGAAAACGCGCCATCTGCTGCTTTTCGACGCCTTCGCGGGGCGCGGCCAGGGCGTGGCCTCGGCCGGAGAAGACCGCGCCGGTGATGCGTCCTTCCAGAGCGGAGAAGAAGGCCAGCTTGCCGTCCTCAAAAGAGAGCTGAACGTCGCCACGGCGAAGCTCGAGACGATTTCTGCCTGTGACTTCATAGACGGAGTCGGGATCGATGCGCAGGGCGTTGAGCGCGTCGTAGGCTTCGTGCGGAGACTTTTCCGCAGCCGCCCGCGCAGCGGCCGGAGAAAAGAGACACCACAACACGAGAACGATCACCCCTACCCGCATAGGGAAAGTGTAGTCACTTTCGGCATCGGGGAACAAGGAGGTTCTGCGGGAAGCGGCTCAGGAATCTAAAATAGTGGGATGCGTCGGGTCGCACACTCTCGCCGGGTTTTCCTAGTGATGGCTATGTTGCTTTTGGCGGGAAGCGTAGCCAGAGCGGATAAGATCGTCCTGAAAAATGGGCGGAAGATTATCGCCTTCAACGTGGTGGAAGAGGGCGACAAAGTTAAATACGAAACAGCGGCGGGGCAACTGAGCATTCCCAAGTCGATCGTTGATCACATCGAAAAGGGCGGGGATGTGCCCATGGTGGATTCGCCGGGCGAGGCTGCGGCGAATCTGGCGATTACGGCGCCGGTGTCCACGCTGGAACCTGGAGGCGGTGGCAGCGAGATCGAGCGTGGCGCGGTGCATGACGGCGCTATCGACCGCGACTACATCGCAAAGATGGAGAGCGAAGCGCGAAGCGGCGGCCAGCACGCGAGCATGAACGCGGCATTGGCACATCATGCGGCGGCACAGTTTGAATTGACGCGCGGAGACATGGAGCACGCGCTGGCGGACGAGCGCACGGCATTGACGTATGGGCCGGAGAGCGCGGGGCTGCTGATGAATGTGGCGTATTTGCATTTGCGGCGGAGCGAGTTCAAACAGTCGTTGGACTATTTGGAACGAGCGCGACGCGCGGAGCCGGAGAATCCCGATGTGCCCAAACTTGCGGGATGGGCTTACTACGGCTTGAACAAGCTGGACCAGGCGGTTTCGGAATGGAAACGGTCGCTGGCGCTGCGGCCGGATTCGGAAGTGCAGGCGGCGCTGGAAAAGGCGCAGCGCGATAAGAAGGAAGAAGAGAATTATACGGAAAACGCGAGCAGCCACTTTACGCTGCGTTACAGCGGTGAGGAAGAGCCGCGGCTGGCGCGCGAAGTTTTGCAGACACTGGAGATGCACTACTCGGCGATTGAGAGCGAACTGAATTTTTCGCCGCCGGATGCCATTGGCGTGGTGCTTTACACGCAGCAGGCGTTTGCGGATATTACGCGGGCGCCGGGCTGGGTGGGCGCATTGAATGACGGGCGGATTCGCGTGCCGGTGCAGGGGCTGAGCAGCGTGACGCCGGAGCTTTCACGTGTGCTGAAGCACGAGCTGACGCACAGCTTTATTCAACAAAAGACGCGCGGGCGCGCGCCGACGTGGATTCAGGAAGGGCTGGCGCAGTGGATGGAAGGGAAGCGCAGCGGCGATAGCGCCAGCGCGCTGGTGGAGATTTATCAGGATGGCCATGCTGCGACGTTAGGAGGCTTGGAAGGTCCGTGGCTGAATTTTTCGAGTAGTGCTGCGAGTTATGCCTATGCGTGGGCGCTGGCCAACATGGAGGCCATCATTCAGACGAACAGCATGGGCGACGTCGAGCGAATTCTTGACCGCATCGCTTCGGGAAGCTCCACGGAAGAAGCGATGCGCGAGGTGCTCCATAATAATTACAGTGACGTGATGCAAAGCACCGCGGAGTATCTGCGCAAAAACTACGTACGCTAGGGGGCAGCGCTTCTGTATCACCTCTTATGACGTGATCTAGATGATTTGAGAATGATTCGACCGAATAGCTTCAACATTGCCCACGTTCGCAAGTACAGCCATTCCACAATCATGCCTGGAATCTGCAACGGCTGCACACTGTTTTCCCGAATTTCGTGTTGATAAAAGCGAAGCTTCTCATCAACCCACTCCACCGAGAAAGAAGGGCGATGGCGCAAGGTGGAAAGACGAGGAATCCGCAGGCCTAAGAAGCACTCAAACGGTTCAAGGAGGAAGGTCTTGTCATCCTTTTGAAAGGTCACCCAGGCATGCCCCGTCCTTGCATACCCAACAGTTCCGATCGCAAACCTTGTCTTGTAACCCATGTTCATCAATTGACGCCAAGCGTAAAGCGCGAAATCTTCACAATCACCCCTCTTGGCGCGCTCGAACTCATCTGGGGGCATCCAAAAATCCTTTTCCCCGAACTGCTCCATGTCCGAAACGGGCTTACACGTGAGAAAGAATTTGCGAAGCTCTTCCAGGCTTTTACACTCGATCTTTAGTGGAACTGAGACATACCGTCCCATCGGGAAAGTTGAAGAGAACCGACGATGCCTCTTCTGATCAGGCCGAAAAGTCAAGCGACCTTGCGTGTCGTAGGTATCGGGAAAAAGTTCAGCGATCATGATTTGCGCAGAATATATAGCTTACTAGCAGGTCGCCAGCAACGCAGCCAGGAGGGCGGCGCGGGCGAGCATGGTGTTGATGAGGATGTGTTCGTGGGCGGAGTGGGCGCCGTCGCCAACGGCGCCGAGGCCGTCGAGCGTGGGGATGCCGAGAGCGGCGGTGAGATTGCCGTCGGAGCCGCCGCCGACGGTGCATTCGCCGAGAGAGAGGCCCATTTGAGAAGCAAGTGATTTTGCGCGGGCAAAGAGGGCGGCACTGATTTTGTGTTCGAGCGGCGGGCGGCTGAAGCCGCCGTGAATTTCCAGGCGCGCGCCGGGGAGAATGGGGCGTAAGGCGTGCAAGCGTTGCTCAATGCGGTGCATATCAGAAAGGTGCAGAGCGCGGAGATCGAATAGCGCTCTAGCACGTTCGGGAATAACGTTGGTGCGCGTGCCGCCTTCGATTCTGCAAACATTTGCGGAGATGCCGCGGCGAAGATCATTCCACTTCTGAACGCGCTGAATCTGGAGCGCGAGTTCGTGGATGGAGTTGACGCCTTCCTGGGGGGCGAGTCCAGCGTGGGAAGCGCGGCCGTGCACGATGAGTTCGGCTTCGCCGATGCCCTTGCGCGCTGTTTTGATGAGGCCGCGGGGTCCGAAGGAGGGTTCGAGGACAAAGACGGCATCACTGTGGCGGGCTTCGGCTTCGAGCAGCTTTCGCGAGGAGTCGCTGCCGATCTCTTCGTCGGAGGTCCAGAGAAAGACTAAGCGCTTGCGGAGGGGAGTGTTTGATTGCTGGAGCGTTTCGAGAGCGAAGAGCGCTTGGACAATGCCCGCTTTCATATCGAAAAT
>Ga0210407_10000943_pt1 | contig 29149 bp, 25 predicted proteins | sample IncBWC27MmetaG_FD_150860 | JGI IMG/M metagenome (GOLD analysis project Ga0210407, IMG submission 150860) | Forest soil microbial communities from Barre Woods Harvard Forest LTER site, Petersham, Massachusetts, United States - Inc-BW-C-27-M | ecosystem: Environmental > Terrestrial > Soil >...
ATCGGCGATGAAAAGAATCTCGCTGGGGTTGAGTTCTTTTTTCAAGTAGCCGAGCTCGTTCATTAAGTCGTCGTCGATGTGCAGGCGGCCGGCAGTGTCGACGATGACGACGTCGCTGGCGGAGAGCTTAGCTTCCTTGATGGCGCCTTTGACGATTTCGAGCGGCTTATCGGTTCCAGCTCCAGGCCAAATCGCAGTGCCAACGGCTTTGGCGACTTGCGCGAGCTGTTCGCGCGCGGCGGGACGATAGACGTCGGTGGAAACGACGAGCGGACGGTGGCCGTGGTTGGTGAGCCACTTTGCGAGCTTACCGGTAGTAGTGGTTTTTCCAGAACCTTGCAGACCGACGATCATCCACACGGAAGGCGGGCGCGAAGCGAAGAGCGGCTTGGCGTGTTTGCCGAGCATGGCGGCGAGCTCGTCGCGCACGACCTTGACGACTTGCTGGTCAGGTGACAGTTGCAGCATGACTTCGCTGCCGATCGACTTTTTGCGGATGTTGGCGAGAAGCTCGTCCGCGACGCCGACGTTGACGTCGCCTTCGAGAAGCGCTTCGCGAATTTCGACGAGCGCGGCGTCGAGGTGCTCGTCGGTGAGCTTGCCCTGGCCGCGAAGATTCTTGAATGTGCGCTGCAGCTTTTCTGTCAGATTCTCAAACATGGTTCCTACCAATGCCTCGTCTGTCGCCCCTCAAGGATAGCAGGGCGGGCCGTGAGATTGAATGGGCCGTTAGCGTAGCGACCGGAGTGACACGAGGCGCAAGCCAAGCGAACGCGCAACGGCGGCACACTATTTGAGATGCGCATCGAACCAGGCCAGGGCGCGTTCGATGACGTCGCGCTGGTGCCGGGGGCTGGCGAACATGTGGCCTTCGTGTTCGTAAACGACGAGCTGGGTTTCAACGCCTTGCGTTTTTAGCGCGTGCCAGAATTCGTAGGATTGCGGCGTGGGGCATTCGCCGTCGCTGTCGCCGACGAGAACGAGCGTGGGCGTTTTCACTTTTTTAATGTGAGTGATGGGCGAGCTTTTGGCGTAGACCTCGGGATCGTCGTAAACGGATTTGCCGAAAAAGGGAATCATCCACTGGTCGATCTGATTTTCGCCGTAGTAGCTCAGCCAATTGGCGATGCCCGCGCCGGCGACAGCGGCCTTGAATCGATTGGTTTGCGTGACGCCCCACATGGTCATGTAACCGCCGTAGCTCCAGCCGGTGAGGCCGAGGCGCTTTTCATCAATGGGCGCGGACTTTAGAGCGGCGTCGACGCCCGCGAGCATGTCCTCAAAATCGCCGTATCCGAAATCGCGCACGTTGCCCTGCGTGAACGCTTCGCCCTGGCCGAAGCTGCCGCGGGCGTTTGGCTGGAGCACGAAATAGCCGGCGCCGGCGAGCGCGACGGCGAAATCGTGCGGCGTGGGCCATTCGGAAAGAACGGCCCAACTGGGGCCGCCGTGCACGCGCACGATGAGTGGATACTTTTTCGAGGCATCGAAATTGCGCGGGTAGAGCAGCCAGCCCTGAACGTCGTGGCCGCCGGATTTCCATTCCAGGCTTTTTGCTTCCCCCCAAACGGGCTTGATGGATTTGTTGCGCTCCGTCACCTGCTTCCAGTAGCCGATGGCTCCAGCCCAAATTTCCGGAGGATCGCCGAGCGAGCTGCGAATGACGGCGGAAGTTTTTCCGTCTTTGGCGAGAGACAGCGTCGTGCCGGTGGCGTCGGAGCTGATGCTGAGACGTTCTGCGCCGCGCCAGACCGGAGCGATTTCCTTCGAGGCGGGATCGACGACGGAGACTCCCGCGTCGCCGGCAATGTATTTGCCAAAAACGATTTTTGCTTCGGGGGTCCAAGCGATCCAACTGGCGGAGGCCTTCATATTGGGGGTGACGTTTTGCGTTTCGCCGCCGTCCGCAGAGACGGTGTAGATGTCGCCGCCGGTGAGGCCTTCATCGCTCATGAGGCCGTGGATGAAGGCGATTTGCTTGCCGTCGGGCGACCACACGGGATTAGCGATTTGCAGCTTGGGCTTGTGGATGGACTTCATCAGGCCGGTGGCGGCGTCCAGCGTGTACAGCTCGGCGATCCACCAATTGTTGTCGCCATTGCCGAGAGCGGCGGTGACGGCAAAGCGCAGGCCGTCGGGCGCCCAGTCGTATTCATAGATATAGGTGTCGGCGGGAGAAATTTGGCGAAGCTTGGAAGTGGCGACGTCGACGAGCGCGAGACGCTGCTCGTAGAACGAGTCCTTGATTTCGCCGGTTTCAGGAGTTTCGGCGACCAGCGGGCCGGCGGCGCGCGTGGCGTTCTCGGTGAAGAGGAAGGCGATGGTTCTTCCGTCGGGTGACCAGCCGGGAGTGGAGAGAAATCCTTTGACCGATGTGAGTTTTTTTGCAGGACCGCCCGTGGCGCTGATGACGTACAGCTGAAGCTGGCCGGATTTGACCGCGTCGGAGAAAAAAGCAATGCGCTTGCTGTCGGGCGACCAAGCGAGATTGCCTTCCGCGTGTGTGGCGGAGCCCACGCCAGCGGAGATGTGTTTTGGAGGTGCACCGCCTTCGCGATCGGAGACGTAAATGAATGATTTGCCGTTGGGAGCGCCGTCTTTGCCGACAAGAGTTTCAACCCAGGCTACTTTTTTGCCGTCGGGGGAGATGACGACTTGTTCGAATTGGTGCGTGGCAAAAAGGGTTTGGATAACTTCATCGATGGGTGCGGTGGCTTTGGGTTTTTCTTCCGCTTTGAGGCGCGCTTCAACGGCTTTTTTGGAAGTGGATTTCGTTTGCGCGAGAACCGCGGGAGGAACGCTAAGGCAGAGGAGGAGAGTTGGAAGAAGGAGACAGCAGCGTGTACCCGCGTTCATTGGCAGTCCTTTTCGAGTGCGAAATTTTCCGTCAGTACAGTAGTCCGCAAAGAGAGGGACTGCAAGAGCGAGATTTGAGAAGAATGGTTGTTTGCCGGAAGGGCAGCGCGTACAATCCGCGCAACTCGTCGGGTGGAGGTAAGGATGGTCGATCGCCGCGAATTTCTGAGTTCGTTCGGAACGCTGGCTGGAGCCGCAGGGGCTTTCAGCTTTGCAGGAAGATGGCCCGCTTTGCTGGAACAGGCTCCCGCGAAGATGCCCGAGAGCTCTCTCTACGATTCGAACGAAGAGGCTTACTGGACGGAGGTGCGCAAGCAGTTTTTGATTCCGGAGGATGAGATTTACCTGAACAACGGAACAGTGGGGTCTTCTCCCGCGCCGGTGCTGCGCGCGATTTTTGACGGCTACAACGAAACCGAGAAAATGGCCCAGAGCGATCCGGAGGATTATCCGATTTGGGGCTACGGGGCGTGGAATGAGTTTCGCGATCCGCTGGCGGAGTTTGTGGGCTGCAAGCGCGATGAGATCGCGCTGCTGCGGAATGCCACGGAGGCGAACAGCTACATCGCTAACGGCATCGATTTGAAAGCGGGCGATGAAGTGTTGATGACGGATCAGGAGCATCCGGGCGGGCAGCATCCCTGGGATTTGCGGGCCAAGCGGTATGGGATTGTGGTGAAGAAGGTGACGCTGCCGAAGCCGGTGCCGAACGCGTCGGCGGTGCTGAATCTCTTTAATGATGCGATCACGCCGAACACGCGCGTAATTTTCTTCAGCCACATCACGACGATTACCGGCGTGGTGCTCCCGGCGAAAGAACTGTGCGCGCTCGCGCGCTCGAAGGGAATTCTTTCGGCGGTGGACGGCGCGCACGTTCCGGGAATGATGCGGCTAAAAATCCATGATTTGGGCTGCGATATGTATACGGCCAGCCCGCACAAATGGCTGCAAGCCCCCAAAGGCACGGGATTTTTGTGCGTGCGCGACGAGGTGATCGACCGGTTGTGGAACACGATTGTGACCGAAGGATGGGACGAACCGCAATTGCGCGCGGAACGTTTTCAGCGCATTGGCAGTTCCAATGTGCCAACCTTATGGGGATTGCGCGCGGCCATTGCCATGGCGAACCAGATTGGAATAGAGCGCATCGAGAAGCGCCACCGGCAAACCGCCGATTGGCTTTTGAAAGAGATGATCAAACGCGGAGCGGAGTCGTGGACCTCGCCAGATCCCGCGCTGCGTTGCGCGATTGCCACAGTGAATGTGCCGCCGATCGTGCGCATGGACTTGGAAAAGTGGCTGTGGACGGCGAAGAAAATTCGCATTCGAGGGGGAGAGCCTGCGAAGCTCCGGCTCTCGACGCCCTACTATTTATTGCGGAAAGATGTGGAGCGATTCTTGACGGCGTTCGATGAATACCGTCGCACTAAGAACCTAATGTAATGATTAAAACAATACGTCCAGAGTACGGACTAGAACGAGACCGAGAGGAAAATTTCAGTTTCGATAACCTTGGCCGGAGATTTTTTGTCGCCGTACCGGGCACCTGAGAAGTTCGTTCAACGCATTCTCCTATTCAAAAACTGAATCAGTGCTTGGTCCCAATGGAGACAACACCCCGTAGTACACCGAAGGGTTCCCCGACCGGCAGACGGCGGATTTCATTGCGCATTGACCTGGCCCCGCCGGGATGGTAAGCATGTAGGGTTGCGTGAGTCCCCGATTACAGGGCTAGCGGCTGTGGATTGCTTGGAAGCCGCCCCATTTCCTGCTGGGCCACGGAAGTTCAGGGGTACCTCAGCGCCGCAAGCTCTATCGGCGGCTTCGGGCGGTAAACGCGCAGCGCGAATCTCGCATCTCACACGAAAAGCATGCTTGCGCCGGGGGTCTCCGCCGCGCGCTCAGGCAAGATAGCCGTTTTTCCGGCTGGCAGAAGCGATGAAGGAGTCTCGATGAAGCGGTCTTGGACAGCATTGGCTGTCGCACTTTTTGCGATTTTCGTTGTGGCTGGTTGCAACGACTACGGCAACACTTTCCAGAACAATACGGGAGCGGCGGTTACTTCCGTCTCTCCATCCACGGTAACCGCGGGCAGCGCCGATTTCACGCTAAGCGTCTTTGGCTCCGGTTTCCTCGCAAAAACCTACGTCACCTGGAACAGCACGAAACTCGTCACCACCCCCGTGAACGACACCAACACTCCCCCAAATGTCCTCTGGCTGACGGCTAAGGTTCCCGCCGCGCTGGTCGCCAAGGCCGGCAACGTCACTATCATCACGCAAAGTCCATTTTCCGGCGCCGGCAATAACGGCCTCTCCAACCCGATCACTCTTGTCATCGCCCCGCCCGGCAATGCTACGCCAGTCATCAGCCAAATTAGCCCCAACAATCTTCCCGCCTGCGGAGCTGCGTGCGGCTCTTCTTCGTTTTTGCTCACCATTCAGGGCAGCAAATTTAACGTCTCATCCGACCCCACGCAGCAGTCCGTCGTCCAATGGAACGCCGTTTCGCAAACGACTTTGACTCCTACGGCGGTCACCGCGTCACAAATTACGGTTAACGTGCCGAATTCGTTGCTGGCCAGCGCAGGCTCCGCGGCAATCACCGTCTACACTCCGCCTGCGGGTTCCTCCGGTGGCGGAGGCGGCAGCAGCAACGCCGCGCAATTCAATATCTGCTCCGGCGCAACCGCTTGCCCGCCGCCCGCTTTGAACTCCGCCTCGTCCACCGCCGCCGTTGCTGAGGAAACTCCGTCGGTCAGCTCCGACGCTCGCTTCGTGGCGTACACAGCCGAACAAAACGGCCACTCTCAGATTTTCTTGCACGACACTTGCGAAGGCGCCGCGAACTCCTGCCAGTCGAGCACCACCGTCCTTTCCGTCGCCGCCGACGGCTCTCTCGCCAACGACGACAGCCACGCGCCGTCCATCTCCTCCGATGGCCGCTACGTCGCTTTCAGTTCCGCTGCCACCAATCTCGTTTCCGGCTCTTCCACCGGGCGCCAAATCTATCTTCGCGACACTTGTCAGGGCGCCTCGTCATCTTGCGTCGCCACGACGGAATTGATCTCCACCGATCCCGCCGGCGCGCTCGTTGGGACCGAGAGCATCTTGCCCTCGGTGAGCTCCTCGGGCCGGTTCGTCGCTTTCGTGGCCGTCACTCCAACCCACTCTGCAAATCAAGCGGCCGCCCAATCGACGAACAGCGGCTTCCGCCAAATTTTCGTACGCGACACCTGCTCGGGCGCAACCGCTTGCACTCCGAAAACCACGCGCATCTCGCTCCAGCCCGGCGATGGGGCCTCGACCTCCAAGCCTGCCGGACCCGCGCTCGCCGGAAATGCCAAGCAAGTCGCGGCCTCTGGCGCCGCATCGTCCACGCTCTTCACGCATTCCGTTCCCGTGGACGACCGCGTCTTTCTGGCTCTCACGGGAGCTCAGAAATAGGATCGAGAAATATCGGTGGTCCTCGGCCCAAGGACTTGCAGGAGCGCCATTCTTGCGCTCCGCGTTCCTCTATACTTGAATCAGCGTTAATTCCGCAGCTGGGAGCTTTACGTGGACCGTTGGGAGGAACTGTTTCGCGAGCAGAACTTTGCAGCCTGCCCATCGCCGCGGAACTCCACAAACACCGCCAAAGTCGTGCTCGTCACCGGCGCGGGTGGCTGCATCGGTTCCGCCCTGGCCAAGACCATCGCCGCGGCAAACCCTCGGCTTTTAATTCTTCTCGAACATTCCGAAGAAAATCTCTATCGCATTCAAACCGAACTCGAATCACCTTCCATCGCTGGGCCAGACCTCCCCATTCTTGGCGACATCGCCGACCGTAGCCTGCTCGCTGAAATCTTTGAAAATCACTCTCCGGAAATCGTCTACCACGCTGCCGCTTACAAACACGTCCCTCTGATGGAAGCCAACCCTCTCGCCGTGCTCCGCAACAACATCCTTGGCACGCAAGCTCTCGCGGAAGCTGCCGCGCAATTCGGAGTCCCGCGCTTCGTCATGATCTCCACCGACAAGGCGGTGAATCCGCAGAGTGTGATGGGCGTTTCCAAACGCATCGCCGAGCTTCTTCTGCTTCGCTCCAGCAGCGCGAAAACGACCATGAGTGCGGTTCGCTTTGGAAATGTTTTCGGTTCGAATGGCAGCGTTGTGCCGCGTTTCGCTCGGCAGATCGAGCGCGGCGGCCCCGTGACGGTCACCCATCCGGATGCCCGCCGCTATTTCCTCACGCTCTCAGAAGCGGTTGAAATCATTCTTGCGGCTGCATCACTAAAAGAAAGTGGCGTCTTCATTCCCGAGCTCGGAGACCCCGTGAAAATTCTGGATTTGGCCAAGCGCATGATCTCCGCGGCCGGTGGAGCTTCCGCTCGACCCATTGGCATCGAATTCACCGGTCTGCGGCCCGGCGAAAAATTGTCGGAACAGTTGATATCGAATACCGAGTCCGTCGAACCCACGAAAGATGTTCCGCTCTATCGCGTGAAAGGCCCACAAGTTGAAAACGCGAAATTGGATGTCGCGCTTCGGCGCCTTTCTGAAAATATTGGCGTGCGCGATCTTGCCGCAGCCCTCGAAACTGTCTCCGGCATTGTGCCGGAGTATGTCCCCAGCGAGGCCGTCCTGGCTTTGCTGAAGCCTTCGCTGGCCTGAGAAAAACGTGAAACGCAAGATCGCCGTCGTCACCACCTCCCGCGCCGATTACGGTCATCTCTATTGGCCGCTTCGCGATCTCTCCGCGCACCCTCAAGTGGACTTGCAACTGATCGTCCTCGGCTCGCACCTCTCTCCCGAATTCGGCCTCACCATCCGCGAAATCGAAAAAGACGGTTTCCCCATTGCCGCCCGCATCGAATGCTTGCTCAGTTCCGATTCCGACGTTGGCATGGCCAAAACCATCGGGCTTGCCACGCTCAGTTTGGCGGACGCGCTCTCTCAACTTCGCCCGGATCTTCTTCTGCTCATCGCCGACCGTTATGAAATGCTCGCTCCCGCTTCGGTCGCGCTCGCTCTCCGCATTCCCATCGCCCACATCGAAGGCGGGGAAATCAGCGAAGGCGCCATTGATGACGCCGTCCGCAACGCGCTAACCAAGCTGAGCCACATTCACTTCACCTCCACGGAAGCAGCCCGCGCGCGCATCATCGCTATGGACGAAGAGGACTGGCGCGCGCATCGCGCCGGCGCTCCTTCTCTCGATCACCTTCGCCGCAATTCCCTCTTTTCTCGTGCCGACCTCGAAGCTCGCCTCGCCATTCGCATTCAAGATCCTGCCACCCTCGTCTCCTACCATCCCGTGACCATCGCGCGCGATACGCTGAACGAAACCGACGCATTGTTCGCTGCCCTCGCCGCTCTTCCCGGCCAGATTCTCTTTTGCTATCCCAACGCCGACGCCGGCAGCCGCGCGCTAATCGAGCGCACGCATTCGTTTCTCGCCTCGCGCGAAGATTCCCATATTTTCGTCAATCTCGACGCACTCACTTATTGGAGCCTCTTGCGCCAGGTCGATCTCTTCCTCGGAAATTCCAGCAGTGGAATTATGGAGACGCCGTCCTTTGCTCTCCCCACCGTAAATGTCGGGCTGCGCCAGCAAGGCCGGGAACGCGCCCGCAACATCGTCGATGCCGCGCCTGAAGCGCCGGCCATTCTCGACGCCGTTCGAATCGCTAAGAGTTCCGCCTTCCGCGATTCTCTCGCTGCAATGACCAATCCCTACGGCGATGGTTATGCTTCCGCGAAAATCGTCGAAGTTCTCACCACCGTCACGCTTGGACCCGATTTGCTGATGAAGCGCCGCGCCCTTTCTTCCTCCCCACCTCTGCCAGTGGCCAGCCTCCCCGCGAAATGAACATCCCTCTCTCGGCCCCGGATATCTCCGAAGCGGACATCGCGGCCGTCGGCTCCGTTCTCCGCTCTTCGCGTCTCAGTCTTGGGCCTGAGCTCGAAGCATTCGAACACGCGCTCGCAAATTACGTTGGCGCCTCGCACGCCGTTGCCGTCAACTCCGGCACCAGCGCCCTGCATTTGTCTCTCCGCGCCCGGGGAATCGGCGAGGGTGACGAAGTCATTCTCCCCTCGTTCGCTTTCATCGCCGTCGCCAACGCCGTGCGCTACGTGAATGCCGTCCCTGTTTTTGTGGACATCGATCCCTTCACTCTGAATCTCGATCCAGGCGCAATCGAATCCGCCATCACCTCTCACACGCGCGCGATTCTCGTCGTGCATACCTTTGGCGTTCCCGCCGCGATGGATTCGATCTTGGAAATCGCCCGACGCTACAGGCTTCTTGTAATCGAAGATGCCTGCGAAGCGCTCGGCGCGGAAATTGCCGGCCGAAAAGTGGGAACTTTCGGAGACGCCAGCGTTTTTGGTTTTTACCCCAACAAACAAATCACCACCGGGGAGGGCGGCGCTCTTCTCACCAGCAATCCCGGGCTTGCCGCCCTCGCCAAAACGCTGCGCAATCAGGGCCGCGGTAAGAACGACGATTGGCTGCAGCACACGGAAGTGGGGTACAACTTCCGCATCTCGGAACTAAACTGCGCCCTCGGTATCTCGCAGCTCCAGCGCATCGAAGAAATTCTGCGCACCCGCGAAAATGTCGCGCGTGAATATGACAAAAAACTTAAGGGGAATCCGCTTCTAGAGCCGCCGCCGCTGGAATTGCCACAGGGAAAAATCAGCTGGTTTGTTTACGTTGTACGCTTGGCGGAAAAGTTCAGCGGCGCGCCCCGCGATGCTCTTTTGGCGCAAATGAAAACGCGCGGCATCGAGTGCGGCCGCTACTTCGCGCCCATCCATTTGCAGCCAGCCTATACTTCCGAGCCGCACCGCCGCATGAATCTCAAAATCACCGAGTCCATCGCCCCACGCACGCTGGCCTTGCCGTTTTTCAACCGGCTCACGAACGCACAAGTCCACACCGTTTGCGAAACGCTCGCGGAATTACTCGAACAACTCGCCTAGAAGTTTTGCAGCTCGCATCCAAAGCAAACAACGCCCACAAGAAATAAGTGGCTCGCATAAAAATATGCGGCTCGGCGTGGGTGTCTGCGCCTATGGATTGGCCGGGGTTTCGGCGGGCTTGTCAAAATGAATCAGCGAAATTTTCGTTCCCGTCGGATCCACCGAGAGCCCGACGATGCGCACTTGCTGTCCGTGTTCGGCGATGAAAACGACGTCGCTATCGGCCAGCCGCGCGTCGTGGAAAATATCCGGCGCCGGTTTTTCGCCTGCTTCGTGCCGCGTAAATTGCGGGCTCAAATGTTTGGAGTACCAGCCATCCACGGAATCGCGGGTATCCGCCGTGTGATAGAACGCGCTGCTCATTCCGTTTTGATTATCCTTGATGGCTTCGGCCGCCGCGCCTTCTCCCGGCAATTCCAGCGACGAGCGCGGATAAACCGGCAACCCAGGCCCCTCCTGGTCCACCTTTTCCAGCCGGAAGCTTCCCACCGGAGTCTTTATCGTGTCTTTTGGGGTTGTCGCCGCCAAACCCATCGACCGCACCACGCGCCCGGCCATGAAGAGTCCACCGCCCAGCATAACGGCCATGCCGGCGAACAGGGCGATCATCATCCACATCAGCTTCTTGGATACCGAGGAATTTCCAGACACTGATTCTCCTGCCATGGCGGCCATCTCCCAAGGGGGCGCGCAACACCCAAACTATAGTCTGGCAGAAGAGCCAAGCGGTTTGGCTGCAATGCGGCGTCGGTGTGCTGAAAATGCCCCTGTTCCAAAGTTCAGGCCGCCAAACTGCCGGACCACGGTTTGACCATGGTCTGACTATGGTCTAACTGGGGCCTAATGCAGGACTCCGGTTGCCTTTTCGCGTCTAACCCTAATTAAATCTCACTTTTACGTCCGCGCGCTTCTCTAGATGCACCGAATCGACGAAGCGCACCTGGCGGTCATCGAGGGTCAAAATCATCGACTGCGTCCGGATGCCTTCGCCGAAGAAGCGCACCCCGCGCAGCAGGTTCCCGTCGGTCACGCCGCAGCAGGCGAAGATCATCTTCTTTCCGGGAGCGAGGTCGTCCGTGTCGTAGATGCGCCTGGAGTCTTTAACTCCCATTTTCGCCAGCCGTTCTTCGTGCTCCGGCTTGCTCACCACCAACCGCGCCAGAATCTGCCCATTTAGGCAGCGCAGCGCCGCCGCGGTCAGCACGCCTTCCGGCGCGCCTCCCGTACCCATTACTGCATGCACGCCCGTTCCCACTACCGCGGCGGAAATTCCCGCGGAAAGATCGCCATCGCCAATCAGCCGGATTCGCGCGCCAGCCTTGCGAATCTCTTCAATCAGTTTCTCGTGGCGCGGCCGGTCCAGGACGATGATGACGAGATCTTCCACGTCGCGGTCCAATCTCTTCGCGATAGATTTCAAATTGTCCGCCACCGGGGCGTCCAGATCGACCGCGCCTTTGCAGGAAGGGCCGACCACAATTTTCTCCATGTACAAATCCGGGGCGTGCAGCAATCCTCCGCGTTCGCTCGCCGCCAGCACGACGATGGCGTTCGGCGAACCGGTGGCGCACAAATTCGTCCCTTCCAGCGGATCGACGGCGATATCCACCTGCGGAAACAGGGCTTTCGGCGCATGCGTGGCAAGTCCCACCTTCTCGCCGATGTAGAGCATCGGCGCCTGGTCGCGTTCGCCTTCGCCAATCACGATGGTGCCGTCCATCTGCACGGAGTCCATGGTCTTGCGCATGGCCTCGACGGCCACTTCATCGGCCTTGTGCCGGTCGCCAAATCCCATCGTGCGCGCCGCCGCGATCGCCGCGTTCTCCACCACGCGCAAAAACTCCAGGCTCAGTTGTGCTTCCATCGATGGCCACCCCCCGGTCACCCGCGGGCGATGCTCCTGCGCACCCGCGGCGGCGCCATCATAGGCCAAGTGCGCACTCACAGTCGATATGTCCCGTGCTGCGCTGAACGCCAAGGTGCTCTTTCGGTGGAGGATAGGAATAGGATGTTGATAGTTCAAGGTTGAAGGTTCTTGAAAGGAAGAAAACAGAACGGATATCCGCCGACCGTGTCTCCGTGAAGGTTGATGCAGCAGAGTGTGTACCCCACCCCCGGGTGTTTTTTTGCAAGAGTGTGGATTCGTATGAAAGCAAAGGGGTTGAGATTTTGGCGAGTGCAAAAAAGTGCAAAAGAGTGTGTAAGCATATGAAAGTAAAGGGCCAAAGATTGATGAGTTGCGGGAAGGATAAGACCCGCCCCCCGGTTTCTTGTAAGTGTTGATTATAGAGGAGTTCATATTCTTTAGGATGAACACTTCTGGAAGTGGGCAATCTAAAGGGTTTAGCGGCAGGGGGTGTTTGCAAGAAGGTAAACAGCGGGCAGGGGCGGATTCCCGAGGATTTGGGAGGACCACGTGGTGGGCGAGCATTGTTGAAGCGGCACTGAGGAATGGTGCCAACTTAAGAGTATAATATAACACATCGGTACCTATTGTCAAGTAATTATTTATAAGTCTTTTGTTTGTAGTGCGTTAGCGGGGTGTCTGTTCGAATTGGCACCCGGAAATGTGTCACGATTCAGGTTCGCCGTACGGGCGGGCCCGAGGAGGGAGATGCCGATCACGGGCTCGTCGCTTAGAACGGGAGTAGACAGTGGCCATGAAGACTCATCTGCGACCCGCGCTGGAAGAGATGATCAAGCAGGACGTTCAGCCCGGGCCCTACCAAAGCGTAGATGAATTCGTGGAGCACGCCGTTTCGCTGCTTCACGAGCAGGAAAGCTGGTTGTCCGGGCATGGCAGCGAAATCCGGGCGAAAATCGAGCACGGTCATGCGGTAGCTCAGCGCGGAGAATTGACCGATTCCGAGCAGGTTCGTACCATTCTGGATGAGAGGGGCCGCGCGTGGCGCGCTGAAAAAGGCCAAGCATGAGCGGTTACAAATTCACGCCACAAGCGAACGAGGATCTGTTCGAAATCTGGGGCCATATCGCAAGAGATGATCCGCGCGCAGCAAAGCCGTTGGGGCAGCGGAAGTTTCAAAACCCGCACCCTTTGAAAAACAAAACCCAAAGGGATGCGGCACCCAAGTCAAATGCCTGCTCCACCCGTCAAACTCCTTTACAGTGATGGTGAGAAGAAAGTGCCACAGCTGTAGCAATCACTCCAAGGCGTCATTCCGGTCGTCAGTTCAACCATTCTTGTGCCAATCCACTACTCAAAAACCGACAGGTGAATCGTCGGAATGACGGCTCTCCGCGATTGCTACAGCTCCTTGCGGGGGGAGGAAAAAGAGGGAGGAAGGCCGGGAAAAAAGGCGGTGGAAAGTGATTGGTTGTTCGGGGTCAGCGTAGGAACGTGGCAAGCAAGCCTGTGAGAAAGACGCCGGGCTGAATGAACTTGGCCCTTCCGGGGCACGGTGCTAGCATGAATTTACGCAGGCTGGATCTTGCGAGGCCAAAAGATGCCAAAAGTATCGAAAAGCAAGCCCGTGCGGCGGGCCTCTGGAGCAAAAGCAAGGAAGCGAGCCGCGAAAGGCGTTCCGAGCAACGGCCAGGGCAGGCTGACTGGACAGTTTTTTGCACCGCTCACGCTGGAAGAATTGGCCAAGACGCAAGGTATCGGCCCCATGAAGAATCCCGAACAGATGGCGGGAGGATGGCCGGGAGATGAAGATGTGGATGAGTTCGTGAAGGAAACCTACCAAAGCCGCGGCTAGCGGAACATCGGAATGGACGCCGTCCTTCTCGACACCGACCTATTCTCGTTCCTGAGCAAACCAAACGACAGCCGAGCAGAGCTTTACCGCACTTATGTCAAAGGAAAACGATTGCGCTCTCCTTCATTTCCGTGGGTGAGATTTACGTTTGGACCATGAAGCGCACGATGTTGCAAAGCAGATTCGGACCCGGTGGAGGTGGTTGCAGCGTGGAGGCGGGGTTCGTAGAATGACGGGATGATTGACGGGCACAAATTCGCGATATTTTTTGGGGCGGCGCTGGTTTTGGCGATTACGCCGGGGCCGGGGATATTTTATGTGTTGGCGCGGAGCATTGCGGGCGGGCGGCGCGAGGGCGTGAACTCGACGCTGGGGACGCTGGTGGGTGGAACGTGCCACGTGTTTGGGGCGGCGCTGGGAGTTTCGGCGATTCTGGCGGCGTCGGCGGTGGCGTTTCGTACGGTGAAGTATGCGGGAGCGGCTTACCTGGTGTGGCTGGGTATACGGATGATTCGCAGCCGGAATGCGGAGATGCCGGTGGCGACTGCGGCGCCGGGGAATGGGGCATTTCGACAGGGGATTGTAACGGAGGCGCTGAATCCGAAGACGGCGCTGTTTTTCTTGTCGTTCATTCCACAATTTATCGCGCCGCAATTGGGGCACGTGTTTCTGCAATTCATCGTGCTGGGAGCGGTTTCGGTGATGCTGAATACTTCGGCGGATTTAATTGTGGTGATGCTGGCGGCGCCGCTGGAACGCAAGCTGAAGAGCAGCGTGCGATTTCGGCGTGGGCAGCGCGTGGCGAGCGGTGTCGGGATGATTGGACTTGGCGCTTACGTCGCTTTCGCCGATACGAAATAATTTCTGCTGAAACTTCTGCTGACATTTCTAAACTAAGACAAAAATATTTCCAGCTTCAGCGCACTCGCCAGGGCCCGATTTATTTCGGAGGGTTTACCACGACCGCTGACAGCGGTTGCAGCGTCGCGTTGACGAGGAACGGGTCATTGAACTCGGTGACATCGCCGGCGGCTTTGCCTGCGACGGGGAGGAGGCGCGCGGAGAGCGGCTTCTTCCATTTGAAGGCGAGGCTGGCCATGTCGCCGATGATGAGGTCGAGCTGCTCTTCGGTGATGTCGCCGGGGAGCGGGACGGTGTCGAGGCCGGTGCCGCAGACGGCGGAATAGCTGAGGAGGGCGTCGAGGGAGATGCGGCCTTCGCTCCAGCGCTGGGAGAGGCGCGAGTCTTCGAGAATGGGAAGCATTAAGCCGTTGTAGCCGGTTTGCTTTACTTTGACGTCGCGGATGGCGGCGGTGATTGTCGCGGCAGCGGTGAGCGTGCCATTGGTGCCAACGGGTTGCTGCGTGAGCTCTTCGATGGCGGCGCCGATGGAGACGTCTTTCAGCGGCGCGGGCGAGAGGTCGATGCCCATGTAGGTCCAGCCGGTATCCTGGTCGATGCGGCCAGCGTGGCGCTCGATTTCGAAGGCGGAGTTGGCGAGGGAGCTGGTGAGGCGCTGCTTGGCGGTGGCGAGATCGGGCGCGCCTTGGAAGGCGGCGGCGACGACGTTTGCGGATTGCAGCGCGAGGGCGAACTGGTGGCCGAAGCCGGTGTGGTAGGAGGCGGGGAAAAACGGCGTGAGCGGCGGCACCATGGCGATGGCGGAGAAACGGAAATTGCCTTGGCTGTGCTCGGTGCCATTTTCGAGTTTTTTCATGACGCGGGCGGCTGCGCCGATGGCGTTCCAGCGGACGCCGTCGATGCCGGCGACGACTACCGTGCCGTTTAGGATTTTTGTGGAAAGCAAAATGTCGGCGAGGAGATCGGCTTGGGCGGCGCTGTCGCCGGCGTTGAGCATGGCGGGGCCGATGGCGGCGTCGAAATTTTCCTTGGCGGCGAGGGCGTCGTATTCCTTGAAGAAGGCGATGACCTGATCGTGCGAAAGGTCCTTGGTGTATTCGGGGAAGGGCTGGGTGGAGATGCGGATGGTCATGACTTCGTAGCCGCGGGATTCGAAGGTGATTTTGGCGCGCTTGAGCATGACGAGGGCGTCGGCGATTTGCTGTTTGTATTGGCCGCGGTCGAGATTGATGAAGGCGGTGATAGCGCGGATTTTGGGTTTGTCTGTGGAGGAGATTTTTTGTTGGGCGCGGAGATTTGGGGAGACGAAGAGCAATGTTAGAAAAAGCGCGGTCAGCGAATGACGCATGGAGAGCCTGAGAAGACGTGTGGGTGAATGCATGGAAGGACGCTCCTGTAGGGCAGGACGTGTGGTGCACTTACAGGATACAAGATTCATCGGCGGGGGAGATTGGTTGGATTGAGATATTTAGAGGTGCAGCGTGCTGCACCCCTACAAGAGTTGGCTAGACGAAGGCGGCGATGCCGGTGATGCGTTCGCCGATGACGAGTTTGTGGATGTCGTTGGTGCCTTCGTAGGTGAAGACGCTTTCGAGATTGTTCATGTGGCGCATGATGCAGTAGTCGTCGACGATGCCGTTGGCGCCTAGGATGTCGCGGGATTTGCGGGCGGTTTCGAGGGCGATGGCGACGTTGTTCATTTTGAGCATGGAGATGTGCGCGGGATCGACTTTGCCGCTGTCTTTGAGGCGGCCGACATGGAGAGCGAGGAGCTGGCCTTTGACGATTTCGGTGATCATCCAGGCGAGTTTTTCCTGGACGAGCTGGTGCGAGGCGATGGGCTTGTTGGCAAATTGCTTGCGCGTTTTCGCGTATTGCAGAGCGGTGTCGTAGCAGGCCATGGCGGCGCCGAGGGCGCCCCAGCCGATGCCGTAACGCGCTTGATTGAGGCAGCCGAGCGGGCCTTTGAGGCCGACTACCTTTGGGAGCAAATTTTCTTCGGGGATTTCGCAATCGGTGAACGCGAGGCCGGACGTGACGGAAGCGCGGAGCGACCATTTGCCGTGGACGTCCCAGGCTTTAAAGCCGGGCGAACCTTTTTCGACGAGGAAGCCGCGAACTTTTTCGTCTTCGCACTTTGCCCAGACGACGGCGACGTCGGCGATGGAGCCGCTGGTGATCCACATTTTTTCGCCGTTGAGGATGTACCTGTCACCTTTTTTTACGGCGCGAGTGAGCATGCCGCCGGGGTTGGAGCCGAATTGCGGTTCGGTGAGGCCGAAACAGCCGATGGCTTTGCCTTGCTGGAGAAGCGGGAGCCATTTGTCCTTTTGAGCGTCGCTGCCGTAGGCGTAGATGGGATACATGACGAGGGAACTTTGGACGGAGACGAAGCTGCGGATGCCGGAATCGCCGCGTTCGAGTTCCTGCGTCATGAGGCCGTAGGCGACGTTGGACATGCCTGCGCAGCCGTAGCCGTGGAGGTTGGCGCCGAAAAAGCCGAGCTCGCCGAGTTGGGGAACTAGATGTTTGGGGAAGATTCCTTCGCGGCTGTGTTTTTCGATGATGGGGATGATTTCGTTTTCGACGAATTGGCGCGCCGTTTGGCGGACGAGTTTTTCTTCGTCATTGAGCTGCGAATCAAAATCGATGTAATCGACGCCGGCGAATCCAGCCATGCTGTGCTCCTTGTTCGTGGCTGCCGTGAGTAGGCCGGGGCAGCAGTTCCGGTTGCCGCGAGAAGGCCCTCGCGCGCGCCGATCAAGCACAGAGCGCGCTTGGCCCGGCCTATCGCGATAGTTCGCAGGGAAAATGTGTAGCGGATGCCGTTCCCAGGATGCGTCCCGTGCGGCCACGGGTTTGACAACTCGATTGTAGCAAGGCACTTCCGGGGGCAGCAACCGGACGGTGGATGCGGGCGGCGCTTGACGGTTCCGAGGATGAACTGTGAAACTTTATTGTTTGCAGGTTAGAAGATTTTTGCGATCGAGGACCCGTGCCCAAGACATCCATGGCGGCGAAGCGGCCGAGCCAGCTGAAAAAATTGGAAAGACAGCCGGAGATTTTGATTTTCGATGTGGATGGCGTGCTGGTGGATGTGCGGCAGACGTATTGGCGGTCGGCGCTGGAGACGGTGCGGCATCTGACCGGGAAGCGCGTGACGTTTGCGGAGTTGCACAAATGGAAGGGCAAGCCCGGCAACAATGATGATTGGGCGATGGTGGCGGCGTGGGCGACGGCGCTGGGGCGGCCAACAAGTTACGAGGAGGCGCGCGATGCGTTTGCGAGATTTTATTGGGGCGCCGGGGGGAAACCGGGGAACGTTCGAAACGAGAAGCTGTTGATTACGCCGAAGCAAATTGAAAAGTGGGCGAGGCGGTTCGAATTGAATTTATTTACGGGGCGGACGCGGGAGGAGTTTGCGGCGACGTTTGATGGGTGGCCGGCGACGAAAGAGTTCCGGCGCGTGATCACCATGGACGATGTGAAAAATATCAAGCCGCATCCGGAGGGCTTGCAAAAGATTTTGGGAAAGCGGGACCCAGGCACGGCGTTGTATTTGGGCGATAATATTGATGATGCGCTGGCGGCGCGCGACGCGGGCGTGCCGTTCATGGCGATTATTGCGCCGGGCGAGCATGGTTATCGCGAGCGGTCGTCGAGATTTCGCGAGCTGGGAGCCGTTGCACTTTTGCCGAAGGCAATCGATCTAAATCGTTGGTTGACGTAGGACTGAAGCAACGTTTTTCGGGTTCGGACCTCTAATTCCATGTGGAACATTGGCGGTCCTTCGCGGCTACTTGGTGATTTCTCCGAAGGCGATGAAAAGCGGGGAACTATTTCCTGACTTCGGAGGAATTAGTGGGAAAGCGTGTGTTGGCCTCAGAGGAATCATGCAAATGGGGAAGTCGGGCAGTTTAATTTTTGCGGCGTTCGTGGGACTGACGTGTCTCGCGATTCCCGGATTTGTGCGCGGGCAAGCGCCGCCGGGTCCGCTTCCCCAAACAGCATCGCAAGACCCGCCGCCGGTGGCTAAGCCGGCAGCGCCACCTGTGAAGCCACGGACTTCGATTTTGGGCGCATGGAAGTTGAATAAGGACGATAGCGACGATCCCCGGCAGAAAATGCAGCAAGCGCGCGGGAGCAGCGGCAATAGCGGCGGCGGTGGACGAGGCGGCTTGGGCGGCGGTTATCCGGGCGGGGGAATAGGCCGCGGCGGCGGCGGATACGGCGGGCGCGGCGGGAGTCGCGGCGGAGAAAGCGACGACGACCGCGAGAAGATGCAGGAGTTCGTGGCGCCATCGAGCACGCTGGCGCTTACGCAAAAAGACGCGGAAGTGGATATCGCGGATGATCAGTACCGGAAGCTGACGCTTTTTACAGATGGGCGGAAGATAGAAAAGTCAAAAGATCTGACAAACCAGCAGATCGCGGCGCACTGGGATGACAAGATTTTGGTGACAGATGAGAAAAATCCGAAAGGCGGAAAGATGAGCCGCACGTTTGAGCTTTCGCCGGACGGCACGCAATTGTATGAGACGCTACATTTGACGGCCGGGCGCGACAAGACGATGATCGGAATTCGTTACGTGTACGACCAGGGGCCGCAGCCCGCACAGGCCGCACCAGACGCGAAGAAGTAAAACGTATTCTGCGCTACGAGAAACTCCCGCCTCAAAACGACCTACGAAAAACCCTGCCTGGCCGACTCGCTGAGACTAAGACGATGTCCTTCGGCGAAATGCGCGTTTGCCGACGACGCGGTGGATTGCTTCTGGAAGGTGAATGCGCAGCCGGAATTTCAGAAAACCACGGCTGGGAAGCGCCCCGGTGCTTCGCGCGGGGGGTAGGCGGCGAGGGAAATGACTACGGAGCGCCGGTGCGATGTGTGCATGGAGTAAATCAGGCCTCCGGAGGGCGCGTTGACGGAACGGCTCGCTGGATGCTATAAAATACTGTTTCGAGTCGGCAGCACAAAGCCCACCGTGGTACCCGTCCCGGGTCGGGACACGGCGCGGCTGCCAACCTAAGGTACAGGCGAACAATTCGATGCAGGGAATTGGTGCTCAATTAACAGAGTTGTTGCTTCAGGCTGTGCCTACAGTCCTGATCATCCTGCTTTTTTACATCATTTTACGGGCACTTTTCTTTGGGCCACTGCTGAAAGTGATGGCCGAGAGAGAGGCCCGCACCGCCGGAGCGCAGAAGGCCGCCGAGGCCGCCCAAGCGGCTGCCGCCGAGAAGGTGAAGAAGTATCAGGAAGCGCTGAAGCAGGCGCGGGGGCAGGTATACGCCGAGCAAGAAGCGGCACGAAAGAAGTTGCTGGAAGAGCGGGCCGCGCAAATCAAAGATGCTCGAAACAGGGCAGCGACGGAAGTGAGCGCCGCGAAAGAGCGGGTGGCCACGGAGCTTGCCGGGGCGCGCCGCGAAGTGGAAGTTACCGTCGGGCAGCTCTCGACTGAAATTGCCCGCCGCATTTTGCAAGCCCCGCCGCGTCCCGGCGCCCCCGTTAGAGAGGCTCGATGAAGCAAGCTGGCAGGGTTCTCGTGGCGATGAGTGTGCTTTGCGTGTCATTGCTTGCGGTGGTGAATGCACATGCGGCCGAGGAAGGCGGCGCCGCAGGAGATGCCATTGAGATTTTCAAGTGGATTAACTTCGCAATCGTAGCGATCGCGATCCTCTGGGTATTCGGCAAAGTGCTTCCGCCGAAATTCAAGAGCAACGCGGAAACGATCAGCGCTGCGATAACAAAAGCGACGGCTACCAAGGCGGAAGCGGATCGCGTGCTCCGCGAAGCGGAAGCGAAGCTGGCGAATCTGCAGAAAGAAGTCCAAGAATTGCGAGCTGTGGCCGAAGGCGAATCGCTGGCGGAAGTGGAGCGCATCCGGGCCGCGACGCAGACTGAGGAGCAGAAAATCGGAAGTGCCGCGAAAGCGGAGATCGAAGCCGCGGAACGCGCTGCGCGGCTGGAATTGAAAGCTCTGGCGGCGAAGCTGGCCGTGGACGGCGCGGAGTCCTTGCTGGCGAAACAACTGACGCCACAAGCGCAGGAATCGCTGGTGAGCGCGTTCGTGAAGAGTTTGGACGGGAGACCGAATTGAAGTCCGCGAGTCTGCAGTACGCAAACGCGCTGGCGGATATCGCGCTGGCGCAAGGGGCCGCGGAGCCCGCGGTGAAGCAATTGAGCGATTTTGCCTCGTTATTTGCGGAATCCGCAGAACTCAGGAATTTTCTCTCGAGCCCGGCGGTTCCGGCGGAAGCGAAACACGGAGTGCTGGAGAAGCTGGCGGCGCGGCTGGGCGCGAGCAAAATCATCCGGAATTTTTTGTTCGTGATTGCGGATCATCACCGGACGCAGAATCTTCCCCAGATTGTCGAGACGTTTCAGGAAGTGGTGCGGCAGCGCCAGGGAGTTGCGGAGGCGGAAGTATCATCGGCGGTGGAGTTGACCGCGGCACAGAAGAAAGAGCTGGGGCAGACGCTGACGAAACTGACCGGCAAGAAAATCGAAACAAAATATTCCCTGGATCCGGCGCTGCTGGGCGGGGCGGTGGTGCGAATCGGAGACACGATTTACGACGGGTCGGTGCGCAGCCGTTTGAATGAGATGCGCGCGCGGCTGACGGCGGAGTAAGCGACAATTTTTCAAGTGTGGCGGGGTTGAGTCCGCCACCTACCTAGGAATACCGGAAATAGGAATTCAGCGACGGAGCGGGCATGGCCAACATTAAGGCAGACGAAATCAGCAAGATTCTGCGCGAGCAGATCGAAAACTACGAGCAGACGGTTTCGGTGGACGAAGTTGGAGCCATCATCAGCGTCGGCGACGGAATCGCGCGCGTGCACGGTCTTGCAAAAGTCATGGCCGGGGAGATGCTTTCGTTTCCGCACAACGTTTATGGAATCGCGCTCAACCTGGAAGAGGAAGAAGTCGGCGTGGTGCTCCTCGGCGAATCGAATTTGCTGAAGGAAGGCGACGTCGTCAAGCGCACGAACACGATTATGTCCGTGCCGGTGGGCGAAGCGCTGATTGGGCGCGTGGTGAATCCGCTGGGCGAGCCGGTGGACGGCAAGGGGCCGGTAACGGCGAAGCAGCGCAACCCGCTAGAGCGCATCGCTCCCGGTGTGTTGGATCGCCAGCCGGTGCGCGAACCGCTGCAGACGGGCATCAAGGCCATCGATTCGATGATTCCTATCGGTCGAGGGCAGCGCGAGTTGATCATCGGCGACCGCCAGACGGGTAAGACCGCCGTCATTCTCGATACGATCATCAATCAAAAGGGCGGCGACGTTATTTGCATTTACTGCGGCATCGGGCAGAAGCGTTCGACGATTGCGCAGGTAGTGAAGACGCTGACAGACGCGGGCGCGATGGACTACACGATCATCGTGGCGTCGTCCGCCGCGGAGCCGGCTTCGTTGCAGTACATCGCGCCGTATGCCGCGTGTGCCATGGGAGAATATTTCCGCGATACGAAGCGGCACGCGATTACGTTTTACGACGATCTTTCCAAGCACGCGCAGGCCTACCGCGAAATTTCGTTGCTGCTGCGCCGCCCGCCGGGCCGCGAAGCGTTCCCTGGAGACGTGTTTTATCTCCACTCGCGTTTGCTGGAGCGCGCAGCGAAATTGAATGACAAACTTGGGGCAGGGTCGTTGACTTCACTTCCCGTAATTGAAACGCAGGCGGGCGACGTGTCAGCGTACATTCCGACGAACGTGATTTCGATTACAGACGGGCAGATTTATCTGGAGGCGGACCTTTTCAACGCGGGCATTCGCCCAGCCATCAACGTGGGCATATCGGTGAGCCGCGTGGGCGGCAACGCGCAGATTAAGGCCATGCGGCAGGTGGCCGGGACGCTGCGATTGGACATGGCGCAGTTCCGTGAATTGGCGGCGTTTGCACAGTTCGGCGCGGATCAACTGGATAAGGTTACGCAAGGACAACTCGCGCGCGGACAACGACTGGTGGAAATTTTGAAGCAGGATCAATACGTTCCGCTGCCGGTGGAAAAGCAGGTGCTCAGTATTTATGTGGCGACCAGCGGGGCGATCGACAGTATTCCGGTGCCGGAAGTGAGCCGCTTCGAAAAAGAGTTTTTGCAATTCGTGGAGACGAGCAATCCTTCGATCCTGAAGAACATCGCGGAGAAGAAGGCGCTGGACGACAGTATCAAAGCAGAGATCAAGAAAGCGTTGGACAGTTTCAAGGAGCGCTTCACCGCGGCCGTTGCCGCGGCGGCGAAGTAAGGAAGAGCGTAGCGATCGACGATGCCTACACTTCTCGATTTTCGGCGCAGCATCCGCTCGGTAAAGAACACCCAGCAGATTACTCGCGCGATGAAGTTTATTTCCGCGGCGTACCTGCGGAAGGCGCAGGAAGCGGCGCTCGCGGCGCGGCCTTACGCGCAGGAGTTGGCGCGGGTGTTACGTTCGACGATGTCGCGCATCGACGAGCCGCAGCATCCGCTGCTCGCCCACCGGCCCGAAGAGCGCATCCTGGTGCTGGTGCTGGCCGGGGAACGCGGACTTGCGGGAGCGTTCAACGCGAATATTCTAAAGAAGGCCAACGAGTTTTTCCGCGCAAACAAGGGTAAGAAGATTTCGGTGGTGCCCGTCGGCAAGAAAAGCAGGGACACACTGAAACGGGCGGGATTTCAGTTTGTGGGGGAGTATGTGAACGTGCTGGCGCGTGTGAAGTTTGCTACCGCGCGCGAAATCGCAGGCCTGGTGACGGAACTGTATGCGAAGGAAGAGATCGATGCGGTGTATATCGTTTTCAGTGAATTCAAGACCGTGATGGTGGCGAATCTCGTTGTGGAGAAATTGCTTCCCGTGGAACCGGCAGCGGGGAGCGAAGAAACGGCTGCTGAAAAAGCGAACGGCCAGATCGACTACATCTACGAGCAGCCAGAAGAGCAACTGCTGGGGAAACTGCTTCCGCGGTACATCGAGACGCAGCTACTTCGCGCGATGCTGGAATCTTCGGCCGCGGAATATGCGGCGCGGATGACGGCGATGGAAGCGGCCACGAAGAACGCGGGCGACGTCATTGAAGCGCGCACGCTGCACATGAACAAAGTGCGCCAGGCGGCCATTACGAAAGAGATTATTGAAATTGTCAGCGGCGCATCATACGGCGCTTAGGAGAAAGCATGGCAGAGAAATACGCAGCCGTCGGGCACATCGTGCAGGTCATCGGACCGGTGCTCGACGTTCAGTTTGAGTCGGGGCATCTTCCGGCTATTTTTAACGCCGTTCGGATCACCAGCGAAGGGTTCAACGTTCCGGAGCCCATCGACGTCACCGCCGAAGTGCAGCAGCACTTGGGCGAAGGCCGCGTACGTGCGGTGGCGATGGAGCCGACGGAAGGGTTGGTTCGCGGGATGAAGGCGTTTGATACGGGCGAAGGTATTACCGTTCCGGTTGGACGGCCGACGCTTGGACGGGTGATGAATGTGCTTGGCAAGCCTGTGGATCAGTTGGGACCGCTGACGAGCAAAACGATGTATCCCATTCACCGGCCGGCTCCACTGCTCGTGGATCAGTCGACGACGCTGGAAATGTTCGAGACGGGCATCAAAGTCATCGACCTGATTCAGCCGTTTTTGAAAGGCGGAAAAATTGGATTGTTCGGCGGGGCGGGCGTGGGCAAGACGGTGCTCATTCAGGAATTGATCAACAACGTTGCGATGCAACATGGGGGCGTTTCCGTTTTTGCGGGTGTCGGCGAGCGTACCCGTGAAGGGAACGATCTTTGGCTGGAATTTCAGGAAGCCGGCGTCGTTGTTCCGGGCAATTCGGAGAAGTCTCGCGCCGCTTTGATTTACGGACAGATGACCGAGCCGCCCGGTGCGCGTCTGCGCGTAGGACTGACGGGCTTGACCGTTGCGGAGTACTTCCGCGATGAAGAACACCTCGACGTACTGCTATTCATCGACAACATTTTCCGATTCGTGCAAGCAGGTTCGGAAGTATCGGCCCTGCTGGGGCGCATGCCTTCCGCCGTCGGTTACCAGCCAAACCTGAACACGGAAATCGGAGAATTGCAGGAGCGCATTACTTCGACCAAGTCCGGGTCGATCACTTCCGTGCAGGCGATTTACGTGCCTGCGGACGACTACACAGACCCGGCGCCTGCGGCGACGTTTACGCACCTGGACGCGACGACCAACCTCAGCCGGCAGATCGTCGAGCGCGGAATCTATCCCGCAGTGGATCCGCTGGCCAGCTATTCACGCATTCTCGATCCGCGCATCGTCGGCGCCGAGCATTATGCCGTGGCCCGTGGCGTGAAATCGATTTTGCAGCGCTACAAGGATTTGCAGGACATCATCGCGATCCTGGGTATCGAAGAGCTTTCCGATGAAGACAAGCGCACCGTGGCACGGGCGCGCAAAATCGAAAAATTCCTCTCGCAGCCGATGTTCGTGGCCGCGCAGTTTACCGGTCTCGAAGGCAAGTACGTGAAGATCGCCGACACCGTGCGCAGCTTCAAGGAGATCGTCGAAGGAAAGTACGATGATATTCCGGAACAGGCGTTTTACATGGTCGGCACGATTGAGGAAGCGCTCGCGAAGGCGGAAAAAATGAAGGTGAGCGCTTAAGAGCGAATATGCTTCCCGATTCCATCGAGCTGGTGATCGTCACGCCGGAGCGGCAACTGTTACGCGAGAAAACCGTGGAAGTGCAGCTTCCCGGTGCGGACGGCTATCTTGGCGTTTTGCCGGGGCACGCGCCGCTGATCACGGAATTGGGCATCGGCGAATTGAGCTATCACGACGCGGCCGGCAAGGAGTCCGCGCACATCGCGATTATGAGTGGATTCGCGGAAGTCTTGGGCGATCGAGTGACGGTTCTTGCAGAGACTGCCGAATTCGCCGAAGACATCGATATGGAACGCGCGAAGCAGGCTTTGGAACGGGCGCAGAAGCGACTTGCTTCCGGGGACGCCAATATCGATTGGGATCGCGCCGGCATTGCGCTCCAGCGCGCCCTGATTCGCATCAAGGTGGGAGAGTACGCTGTAAGACGCCGGACCGCAGTTGTGCAAGTTCCCTGATGCGCAAGCCACGATTCCGAGCGGAGACTCTGCAGCGACTTTGCCCCGAAACAGTCATCTAATCGGCTGAGAAATCCAATGGAACCGATCACGATTTACAGCACCAAGTGGTGCCCGGATTGCCGACGCGCCAAATCCTTCCTCAAAGACCGTGGGGTGGAATTTCGCGAAGTCGACATCGAACAGGATCCGCTGGCGGAAGCCATCGTCATCAAAGCGAACAACGGCAAGCGCAGGGTACCTACGATTGAGGTCGGAGGCCGCTATTTTGCGTGCAGCCCGTTCAATCCGGTGCAACTTTCCTGTGAGTTGAGTATTCCGCTGAATCCTTGAGAGTTGAAGTGTCTTCTAATTGAGTGGATTGCCGCGCGCCCAAACATTGCTGATGTGCAGGCTCTCGTCGAGCAGCAGCACATCGGCGTCCGCGCCAACCCGGAGCGCACCCTTCTTAAATTCAATCCCCAGGAGCGACGCGGGGTTCAGCGTCAGCATGCGTACCGCATCCGCCAGGGGTGCACCGAGGGCCACGATATTGCGCAGCGCGCGATCCAGCGTCAACGTGCTTCCCGCCAGCTTGCCTTCGGAATTGCGGCACACGCCGCCGCTCACGGTAACTTCGAATCCGCCGAGCATGTAGGTGCCGTCGGGCATCCCCGTGGCGGAAATGCCATCGCTGATCAAGATGACGCCGCCGGCTCCCTTGGCCTGCAGCAGCAGCCGCATCGCGGTGTCGTCCACGTGCACGCCGTCGGCGATGAGTTCCGCGCTCACTTCGGTCGAAGTCAGCACCGCGCCAATCACGCCGCTATCGCGATGCGAAAACGGGCGCATGGCGTTGTAGACATGCACGGCGTGCCGGACACCGTGAGCAATCCCTGCGCGAGCCTGCTCGTAGGTGGCATCGGTGTGTCCCATGGCCACGACTAGCCCGGCTTTTCGCGCCGCGTCGATGCAGGGCATCGCGCCCAGCAACTCCGGAGCAATGGTAATAATTTGCGCGTGACCACCCGCCGCATGCAGAAATTTTTCGAGGAGTTCGGACGAAGGCAGCTTAAGCCACTCCGCCGGATGAACTCCGCGCCGCGCTCCGCTGATGAACGGGCCCTCAAAGTGAATGCCCAGGACTTCTGCCCGCGAGGCGTCCGCTTCATATTGTTTTGCAATGTACTGAGAGATTCCTTCGAGGCTTCTGATCGTAGATTCAGGACTAGCAGTCACGGTTGTGGCGACGAATGAAGTGGTTCCGTGCTTCGCCACGGTTTGCGTCACTGCGGCCATGGCTTCCGTACTTCCCTCCATCACGTCACGGCCGCCGGCGCCGTGGATATGCACGTCCACAAATCCGGGAATAGCAGTGCGCTCCGTCGCAGAAATCTCTTGCGCGCCCGCCGGCATGGATATTGCTGAACGAGGGCCTATCGCCTCAATCACGCCGTCGCGAATCAGGATTCCCGCGTCGGCAATTTCCAGGGTTGGTGTCAGCGCGCGGCCAGCATGAATGAGAGTCGTGCTCATAGGCAGAAGAACATCGTAACGGAAATACGGCTGTCCACAAAACGAAACGGGCGGTGCAAAAACACCGCCCGTTCCAAAAGAGCTTCGCAAAAGCGTTTTACATGCTCTTTGCAGGAGCCATATCAATGCTGCTGAGTTTTAGAGTGTCGCCGTCCACGCTGCCCTTGACAGTGACGTGGTGGCCGGCGTGGGCCGCCACTTTGTCCTGCGCGTCGATGGCATAGACCTTCTTGTCGGCGTCGTTCACGAACACATACTTCGCGCCTTCCTTGACGCACTTCGTGGTGCATTCGCCGGCTTGGTCATTCGCACCCTTCACTCCACATTTGCTGTCCGAAATGTAGCCGGTCCAGGAACCGTCCGCAGCCAGCGCGAGCGTCCCCGCAAAAAGCGCTACCGCCAATCCAAGTGCAAATCGTGTCTTCATGATTATCCCCCTCCAAAAAATCAGTTTTTCGTCTAATTGTGACTGGGCTGGTCCGTAGCTTGGCACGGCAGAAGCCCGGTGTCCAGACTCTTCCCCTTAGCAATACGATAAGGATCTCGGGCCGGATGAGCGGGCACAAAAAAAGGGAGGATTCTCTGGGATCCTCCCTTCTCTGCTTTCGCTCTCAAGAAACGCGAGCTGCCGCCTCTGAAAGAAATGTCTTACTGGCCCGAGGTCGATGCGCTTGCCGAAGCGGTTCCCGCAGACTTGGGAATGCTGAGGTAGCCCGTCGCCGTGCTCTTCGTCACTTTGTTGACCACGAGTTCCAGCGCCGCACGGCTTCCGCCCGTGTAGAAGAAGATGGGCTCATTCACGGAGCGGTTCTTCTTCTCGAAGCTCTTGTCATCCGCGAGGACGTTGATGGTGTATTGGTTTTTCTTGGTGTTGGTGTCCTTCAGCTCGACCTGGATCGAACCTACTTTTTGCGAGCCGCCTTTGCGCTGGATGCTGAATTCAAAATAGTCGCGCTGACCCTGGCGGCGGAGAGTGTCGATTTCATCGTGGTTGCGCGCGATCAGCGTGCCCATTTCGCTGCGCGCCATCTGCAGGTTGTTCTTCGTGGCGTCCAGATCGGTCTTCACACCGTTCACGTCGCCGCCCAGCTTGTTGACGTCGTCGGAGCTCGCCTTCGAGGCCAATTGCTGATTCACGTTGGTGCCGAGTTCGTTGAGCTTCTTGTCGTAGTTCGCGGCCACAGACTTGGTCTGCTTGCGCGCAGAGATAAGCTCCCCTTGCGTCACGTTCAGCTTGTCGGTTACGACCTTGAGGTCGCTCTGGAGTTGCTGGTTGATCTCGTCATCCTTCGCCAGTCTCTGCGACAGCGCGTCGTTGGACTGCTTCAAGGAGGCTTGCGTGGTCTGCTCGACGTTCTTCGCTTGGTTGATGGCGGTCCAGCCTACGCCAATTCCAATTAGCGAAAGCCCTGCCAAAATCGCTACCGCCAACCCAATCCACCGGGGTGTGCCGGTTGCCGTATGGTTGATCGGTTCCTGATACTCGCTCATGGACTTCTTCTCCTTCTGGCGTTTCCGCCCTGCGCGGTAGAAATGTGCACCCCCACCGCCAAAGGGAGTTCTAGCCCGGGAATCCCGCTAAGAGCTTAAATATCAGCCTGTTGGCGCAAAAGAAGGGGCCAAGGCAAGCTGGTATTAATAGTACTAGTACCAGTAAACTTTACGCAGTTGGTGCAATGGCTGTAAATTTTGCAATTTCGTCGGGGATAGGAGGCCTCCACCGCTGGCGGCAGGGCACAGAAATGAAAAAGCCGCCTGAAATCGCTCGGGCGGCCTTAAATCTTTATTTAACAGAATGTTACAAAGAATCGGTCACGCGGCTCGGGTTGCCGCGGGCACTTCCGCGGGAGCTTGTTGGTTGAAATAGCGGTCTAACGTGTTGATCGCCGCGTCCATTACCAGGTGACAATCGGCGCACTGCTCCAGGTGTTTCTGAATTTCACCCGCCACGCCAGGCGAGAGTTTTCCCTCTAAGTATAAGCAAATCAAATGAATAGTGTCGCGACAGCTCATGGAGCCGCTCCCCCCGGATGGCCAACCTAACGCCCTGATCCGTAATAGGATGATGCACTTCGGGCACCAAATGGTCCAAAGAACTAAGAGGCATTTATTTGTTTAAAAATCAATAGTTTAGCTGTGACAAGTGCGCCCCTAGGGGTCAAAGC
>Ga0210407_10000944_pt1 | contig 29145 bp, 22 predicted proteins | sample IncBWC27MmetaG_FD_150860 | JGI IMG/M metagenome (GOLD analysis project Ga0210407, IMG submission 150860) | Forest soil microbial communities from Barre Woods Harvard Forest LTER site, Petersham, Massachusetts, United States - Inc-BW-C-27-M | ecosystem: Environmental > Terrestrial > Soil >...
GCCCGGACCTCGATAACCGCAACCGTCAGCTGGGTGTGTTGCGTTTGACAGATGCAACAATCGCTCAGTCGTTTTCAAAGAACTAAGGGCCTTCAACAGTATTTAAGAACCCACCCCGATGCAATGTCCGCCAGACATGCCGCAGCTCCTTTGTCGACCGATCGACCAGTCCGGCAATCTCGCCGTCAAGCTCGGCCAGGTCAGGGTTTCGCAGTCGGTCCTTCCAGCCGCCGTTTGGACGACGGCTCGCCAGAGTACTGGCGAGCCGAAGCGTCATGGACTGGAGGTTTCACAGGCTCGCCGGCTCTGCGATCCGGTAGACCCGGCCACACTCCTCTTTGGCCGAGGCAAGAGCGAGCCCGAGCTTTTTCTTCAGGGTTCCCGAGAAGACGCCGCGAACGGTGTGGCGCTGCCAACCGGTCACGCTCGCCACCTCGTCGACCGTTGCACCCTCGGGCTGACATAGCATTGCAATCACCACGTCCTGCTTTGAGGGGCGCTTCGGGTCGGGTTGCGGCTCCGGGTCCGGCAACATTTCAATCGCCGACCATAGCTGATCGATCAGCGCGTCGCGGTCGCCAACTTTCTTGCGCTTTTCGACGCCGGGCAGAGCGTTCCACAGCGCCAGCAGCCGCTTGCCGCTGAGTGGGGCAGCATGCAGCTCCTCATTCGATCCGACGGCAATCTCGCCGTCATTGACTTGTCGCCGGCGCCTTGCGGCACAGCATGATTCCGTCATTGGCGATAATGTAGATGCGCATGGGTCGGTTCTCCTGACTGACCCGGGGCGGTGCCGCCGGTGACCCACACTCACGCTCTCTTCGCCGAGCAAAGCCAGTCTATTCGCGATAATCTTGTGGCGTTGTCGGGCCACAGCTGAGTATGGAATTGCTCGGCCCAGCACGCACTGGTCCAGAAGCCCGTACCTTTCACGCCATGGCTTATGACACTGCCGAGGTGGCAATAGTTATTCGGCTACCAAAGATTACATGCGACTGAGCCCGAGAGGCGGTCCGATGTGATGCAACTGGCGCCAGGCAACCCGTAGATCTTGCGTCGACCGTTGGCCAGACCGGCAATTTGGCGTTCGACCTCCGGTTCGCCACCGGGACGGCAATCGGCACGATCGGCCGCGCCCGTCCTGACATCACCGCGATCTGCTCCACACATTCGTTTTCGACAGCATTCGGCAACGCACCGTTTGCTTTGGGGGATTATCAAATATTTCCGATCCGAGTTCCGCCTTTGGAGATACTCGGGAATGGGATGGGCAGGACTGGACGTTGATGGCTGACCCCTGGGTCAAGGGCGACAAGCGGGGATCGATTTTTGCGAAGTCTTGCTTCGCGCTCGAACCGAAGACCGAGCCGGCCGGCGGCGGCTACAAACCCAAAGAAAGCCGCGAGCTTCTTTGCAAGCTATTAGTAGAAAGCAGTGCCGGTATACATGGCAAAATCCCAGGAGCCAACCATCCCGGCCAAGAGCCTGCAGTGGCGAAAGGTGACCTGACCACGGCGAGTCAACTGCATTCGACCAAGGATGCTATGGACGTGATTTTTGATGGTCGCTAGTTCCAGCCCAAGCAGGCGCGCTATCTCCTTATTCGACAGCCCTTGTTCAATCAGCGGCACAATCTGTCGCTGCCGAGGTGTCAAGCCGCCGGTCAATGGAGTGGGCTGACTAGAGTCGTAGGCGCTTGCCAACCCATCGATCAACACCGTAGTCAGCTCGGGACCGGCTGCAAATTGTCCGCGCAAGGTCTGCTCAATCGCTAAAAGCATATCCTGTGCTGAACCATTGCGTCCGACAAAGCCGCTGATACCGATATGGGCTGATGAGAGCAAGTGCTGGTCCACCGTTTCGAGCGCAAAAACGATAACTTTAGAAAGAGGCACCGCGTCGCGGAGGCTACATGCAAAACCGCTGATGGCAAACACCGCAGCATCCAGCAAGACAAGATCAGGATCCACGTCGCGCGCCACTTGTGCCGCGTCGCTCGTTTGCACCGCGCCCACGACACTGCACGTCGTCGCAGGAGACAGCAGGGCGGAGACGCCATCGCGCAGCAAGCGATTATCACTTATAATCAACGCCGTAGGCGAAGCGCGCTGAGCCGCGTCGCAGACTCGGTCCTCAAAATTCACACTCGTTGACTGACTAGATTGCAGCATGCGTGCACCTCGAAACTAACCGGATGACAACGCAGGAAGGGCCTCCCTTAGGCATTTCTTACAAGGAGAAGCACCATCCGAGGTCTACGTCAAGATTCTTTAGCAGCCAATCTTGCATCCGACGGCCTGTGAAAGGATTCAGACCGCCGATTGGATCCTCAGTTGGATCATACGATCTATTTACCTGCGGCTTGATCCAATGCAGGGTCTAGGCATGCACACTGACCCGCCCAAGCGGATACGGATCGCTCTCGCTGGAATGCCAAAGCTTATGGCCGACCTTATCGACAACATGTTGTCGACTCATCCCGACATACAGGTGGTCGCAAGAATGCCCAATAGCGAGGATCTTCGCACTTTCGTGCGGGACAATCATGTAGACGTTCTTATCATTGGACAAGCAACCGACGTCGCTATGGAGGCCGCCCCTCCCGAAGTGTTCAGTTGCTGTCCGAAACTAGTAATTACGGTCAGGGATACCGGCAAAACAGGCATGCTCTGGGTGGTACGTCCGGACGGCACTCCCCTCAGCGAGCTCTCAGCAAGCAGCCTGATGAGCGCCGCAACGACCCCGGGGTCACTCTGATGGCTGCGGCAACGACTGATGTTACCACAGATTCTTTGCGATCATCGGACAACCGATCAAAGTCTGACGGAACCGGCGATGATCACCTCGAACGGCTGCGTCGGCTCGATATCCTTCTCAAACGAGCTGTAGCTTACGCCCGAGTGATGTTTGGAGACGAGCAGGAGGGGGCGTTCCGCGGTCTGTTCATCAGTGAGGGCGAGATCGACGCGCTGATCGGCCAGACAGATCGTTCGACTCTGGCCTCACACACCGATGTCTCGGATGCCGTTGAGGAGTTCCTGGCTGCCGCTGTTTTCAAAGATGTCGGCCCGCATTGGGACCTCTCGAATTTTGATTACGGGGTCCTTGTGCTCGCTCTGGCTCCCGAGTTGGACCTGCGCTACGAGCGGATCTACGCCTATCTGCAGGACGACGTCTCCAAACGGAGGCCAACGGTCGACCTGGCATTGAACCTGTTGTGCACGGACTGGACGGCACGCCTCGCGGAGCGTCAACGCTTCGCCCCCGATGCTCCTTTGTTGAAATCCGGCTTGCTCAGGGTTGCGGCGACCGACGCGGCAGCCGATCCTCCGCTGCTGGCTCGATCCTTGCGGCTCGATGACCGTGTGGTTCGCGCGCTGATCGGTGATGATGCGCTGGACTCTCAACTGGTTACTTACTGCCAACGCATTCACGCGTCCATCGGCGCTTCGAGACCCGATCATCAAGCCGAAACCGCTCGTCGTCTGGTTCGATACGCGACGCTGTCGGCGCAGGAATCGGCAAGGCCATTGCGCCTGCTGTTCTCGGGCCCGGCCACCTCCGCCAAGAGTGAGGCTGCCACAGACTTCGCCGACGGGTTGGGCCAATCACTGCTGATTGCCAACCTTGACAGGTCCTCTGAATGGCGCACGGAGCCGACGACGGTTGCCATGCTGCTGGTGCGCGAGGCCACGCTCTCAAATGCTATCCTGTACTTGGACGGCCTGCCGGAAAGTGCTGCGGATTAACAGGCGACTGCCGCGTTGCTGCGCGGCCTCGCCTTCCATCCCGGCATTGTCATTCTCGCCACGGATCTGGTCGTGGCACCGGATTTCGCCGACGACCATCGAATTCTTCGGGTACCCTTCCAACTGCCTGAACACGAGGCACGGCGGGCGCTGTGGCAGCGGTTAACAGGTCCGATCGGTATCCATTCAAGCGCGGACACGCTGAACAAATTGTCCAGCACGTTCCAGCTGGCACCAGAACAGATCGAGGTGGCTGTTGCTATTGCAAAACAGCGGCTGAATTGGAGGGTTAGTCAGGGCGAGAGCATCGAAGAGGCCGAGTGGGCGCAGGAGCTGTTCGCGGCGGCGCGCGGCCAGGGCGGAGAGGAACTCGCCGCACTCACCTCAAAAGTGGCTCCCGTCTATCGCTGGAACGACATCGTTCTGCCGGAGGACTCGATCGAGCAACTCCATGAACTGTGCATACGGGCGCGGTTTCGGCACGCGGTGCTTGAACGCGGCGGGTTTGGGCGGAAGCTGTCGAGTGGCAAGGGAATTACAGCACTGTTCGCCGGCCCCTCGGGCGCCGGCAAGAGCATGGCGGCCGAGGTAGTCGCAAACGAGCTGGGGCTTGACCTGTTCCGGGTCGACCTGTCGCGCGTGGTGAGCAAGTACATCGGCGAGACTGAGCAGAATCTTGAGCGCATATTCAAGGCGGCCATCCGCAGTAATGGCGTTTTGCTATTCGATGAGGCGGACGCCCTGATGGGAAAACGCTCGCAGGTGCACGACGCGCATGATCGCTACGCGAACCTCGAGATCAGTTACCTGCTGCAGAAGATGGAGCAGCACGAGGGGATCACCATCCTTACCACTAATCTCAAAGCCAACATTGATGATGCTTTCAAGCGCAGGCTGACGTACACGGTGCAGTTTCCGCTACCGGACGAGGCGGCGCGAGCTACAATCTGGCAGCGGGTCTGGCCGGCTGAAACCCGGGTCGATCCGGATGTCGACATTCTCGCTCTGGCGGCGCGGTTCAAGCTGACCGGTGGGAACATCAGCAATATCGGGCTGTCATCGGCTTACCTCGCCGCCGCCGGCGGCCACCCTGTCCGCATGGCTGACATTCTGCGCGCGACCAGACGCGAGTATGCGAAGGTCGGCAGGATTCTGGCGCCGGCCGAACTCGAAGCGCCGGTGCGCTGACGATGCTCAACCTCGTGGACGATCTGATCCTCAGGGTACTCGACCAGGGCTGGCCGACGACACCGCCACCTGCCAAGCCGGGCTTCTTCTTCACCGTGCCGGACGAGGACTGGCTGACGAAGGTTCGTTCCGGGGTTGGATTGCGTCTCAACATCTACCTTTATGAGATCAGCGAAAACCGGAACTTCCGCCGCGCTTCCTGGGACGATGTCAGGCTTCCTTCCGGCCATATCGTGGCGTCTCAGCCGCCCACCTACATCGACTGTCACTACCTCATTTCCGCTTGGAGTCAGGTAGAGGACAGTGAGCTGACATCGCCGGTGCTGGACGAGCACCAATCGCTAGCTGAAGCACTGCGCATTCTGCTGCGCAATCCCGATGTGGTTCCCGGCGCGCTTGGGGTGATCGGGGGAGGTGCTGTATTCCACGAAGCGCATGTCTACCTGACCGTGGCGCCGCCCGAGCCGCCACGCGTGCTCAACGATTTCTGGAGCACGATGAGGTTGCCTTGGCGTCCGGCGATCATGCTCGTGGTCACCGCTCCGCTGGACGTTCTGCGTGATGCCGGGCCTTCACCGCCGCTCACCACGTTGATCCGGCGCTTTACGCTGATCGGCACGCCAACGATCGAAGAAGAGATCATGATCGGTGGGCTGGTGGTGAAAGCGGCCGATCAGTCGCCCATTGCCGCCGCCACCGTCACCAGGCTGGCGAACAACCAGGTCGCCACCACGGATGCCCTTGGGCGCTATGTGTTCACCGGCCTGCCGCCGGGTGTCCACACCTTCCGCGCGGCGGCGGCAGGCATGACCCCGGTGGATCGCAGCATCAACGTTCCCGGCGATCCCCCGGCAAGGCACGTCATTCAGTTATCCCCCTGAAGAAGGCTTGAGCCCATGGCTGAACTACTCAATGTGCCAGGCGTCCGGATCAACGAGATCCGACTTGATGCTCCGGCGATCGCCGGTGTCAGCACCAGCACACCAGGTTTCGTTGGTCAGGCGCCCAAGCCGGGAGCATTCCCCAACGTGGCGCGGCTGGTCACTAGCTTCGACCAGTTTCAGAAGGACTACATCGCCGAACCACCCGACGGCGTCACCATTCTGCCGGCCACGACAAGTACCGAATTCTCTCACGCACTGGTTGGGTACTTCAAGAACGGGGGCGGCCCCTGCTATGTCGTGAACGCGGCCCCGGCGGGCGTAGTTGATGGAATCAACCTCCTCGCCAAGCATGATGATATCCAGATCATCGCGGCGCCGGGTAGCACGAGCACCGCGGTTTACGACGCGCTCAGGACTCAGGCGGAGGACAAGCGCGATCGGTTCGCCATTCTTGATGCACCGGCGAAGGCCGGCAACATCATTTCCGATCTTACCACGGCCGGCAGCGGAAAGCGGCCGGCTGATTCGATGTGGACAGCGTTGTACTACCCTCGGATACAGGTTCCCCCTTATCTGCCGAGCGATCCCCAGCCGACCCCTAACAACCCGAACCCGATTTACATTGCCCCGACGGGTCATATCGCGGGCGTCTACGGAACTGTCGATGCCCTGCGCGGTGTGCATAAGGCGCCGGCCAATGTTGCGCTGCTCGGTGCCCTCGGCGTGGAAGACATCTTGGTCGATGGCGACCAGGAAGTGTTGAACAAGGAAGGTGTTAACGCGATTCGCTTGTACGCCGCCGGGCCCACGATCTGGGGAACGCGTACGCTGCTGACCTCATCTGAAGAGACCACTTTCCGCTATCTGAACATCCGGCGTCTCACGACGTATATCGAGCAATCCCTTCGGGTCGGGCTGCGCTTCGCCATCTTTGAGCCAAATAATCTGCCGTTGCGTCAGCAGATCAGCCGCAGCGTCCGAGCATTCCTAGATGGAGTCTGGCGCGACGGGGCGCTGTTCGGCGCATCCGCCGATGAGGCGTACTACGTTCGGTTTCCGGATGCGTTCAACACGGATACCGATCGGGCGCAGGGCAAACTGACGATCGAGATTGGAATCCGCGTGAGCTACCCGGTGGAATTCATCATCATTCGCATCGGTCTGCTCCTGCACAGCGCCAGCGCGGCCTGACGGATTCTCTTTCCCAAAGGAGGAACAGAACATGCCGCAACCCGGACTACAACCTGTCTATTACCGATCCTTCCAGTTCCTGGTCGAGATCGACAATGTCGGTATAGGCTGCCAGGAGGTTGGCGGCCTCGATGCCACGATCGACATGACGGAATACCGTGAAGGCGGGATGGCGCTGGGTACAGTGAAACTTCCCGGCCAGACCAAGCACAGCAATCTGTCGTTGAAGCGTGGCTATACCAACGACAAACAGCTTTATACCTGGTTTGAAGATGTGATGACGGGTCGGACGGAGAAGATCCGGCGCCACATCTCGGTGATCCAGATCGACATGAACGGCAAGGAGGTGTTCCGCTGGAACCTCTACAACGCCTTCCCGGTGAAATACACGGGACCCGCGTTCAATGCGAAGGGTAATGACCTTTCGATCGAGACACTTGAAGTCGCTTACGAGCGCATCGAGCGAGCCTGAGGCAGCTATGTTCAGCACCGAGGTCGATTTCACCCTGCCGCTTGGATACCTCGATGAGGATGGCACGCTGCATCGGGACGGCGTGATGCGTCGCGCCACCGCCGCGGACGAGATCATTCCGATGAAGGATCCGCGTGTTCAGCAGAATCCGGCATATCTGATCGTGATCCTGCTCGCCCGCGTGGTGACGCGTCTCGGCGCTGTCGGGCAGGTCACGCCAAAGGTCATCGAGAGTGTGTACTCGACCGATCTTGCCCATTTGCAAGCGCTCTACAACGAGCTGAATCGAATGGAACCACCGGCGGTCACCTGTCCCAAGTGCGCGCATGCCTTCGCCATCGAGGAGCCTGTCCTGGGGGGATAGTCGGCTACCCCCTCGAACCGCTCTACGAGGAGGTAGCCTTCGTCGCCTATCACTTCCACTGGCCGCATTCGGAAGTGATGGGACTGGAACATCTCGAGCGGCGCCGCTGGGTGGCAGAGATTTCCGCAATCAACACGCGACTCAATGAAGCAGCGGAAAGGGAGACCTTGTGAAACGGCTTTCGCTCTTCCGACGGATGTCTGCAATCGTCCTAACATGGGCCGATTGGGCCGCCGATCTGCTGGCCCGATTCGGCTATCGGAGCGATGCGACGCCGCTGCCGCTGACGTTCTTCGCCGCCTCCAGGCGCAGCCAGCCTGGAGCAACACTGATCCAGCGACTGAACCACCTGCACCACAATTGGCTGAGTCCGACCATCCAGGTACATCTGTCCGCCATTTCGCCCGACACGGCAGATGAGAAACGACCGTTGACCTTGTTCCGTCCGGAACTGCAACAAGTCGTGCGCATGCCCGCCAGAACGGAGCCGATGCAGAGGTGCCAGGTGCATCTGCAACATTACACTCGTCAGCTCGATCGATCAGTCAGCCGGATGACGCTGATCGACCTGGCGCGGCGGGAGCGGTTTAACCGCGCGCCACACCCGGCAGGACAGCTCAATGACTTTACCCGGGCCGATCCGGCGCCACGACTGGCAGCCCGACACATAGCACCGATTGCGAATCAGCAGATGGCATTGGCAGAGGCGCCACGCGCGGCGCTTCGACGCGCCACGCGAGTCAGCGAACTCCCACCCTCGACACTGCGTATGGAAATGCGGCGCCCGGAGCGCGCCATCGGTCCAGTGCGCGAACCACATCAACCGCGAGAGGTCTCGGTTTGGCATCAGTCCCCGGGAGGAATCGTGCGAGCATCGGAACCGGCACTTCCTCCGATCGGGGTCGAGCAGCTGGCGGGACAGGTGCTGAAGGAAATCGACCGCCGGGTCATGGCGCGACGTGAACGGCTAGGGCAGCGGTGAGGTCTCGGCTATGCCATTGAGGAAGGCGACGATCACTGTCGAGCACACCAACGTGCCGCTGGAGGTCATGTTCAACCCGGAAGAGTACAGCTTAAACCGCGACAACAACTACGTGTCCCAGGCAATTCCCGGCCTCAGCTCGCCGCTGATCCAGTTCGCCCATGGCAACCTTCGCACGCTCGACATGGAGCTGCTGTTCGACACGTATGAAAAGCGTTCGGACGTTCGTGCGGAAACCGACCGGCTCATCAAGCTGATGGAGATCGATCCTGCGCTGCACGCCCCACCCGTGCTGATCGTTGCCTGGGCCTCCCTGCAATTTCGCTGCGTCCTTACCAAGGCGAGCCAGAAGTTCCTGCTTTTCCTGGACGACGGTCGGCCGGTGCGCGCACGGATCTCCACCAGCTTCACCGAGTTCATCGATCCTGAACACGAAGCGCTGCAGGTGAAGCGGGAAACCGCCGACTATACCAAGGGCCACACGGTGGTTCAGGGAGAGACCATTCTGGCCATCGCCAATCGCTACTATTCGGACCCTACGCAGTGGCGGCCGATCGCGATCCATAACGGCATCGACGATCCGCGTGATCTGGACGTGGGACGGACTCTCGCCATCCCGCCATTGCCGTTCACCGATCCGGTGACGGGACAGGTGATCGCCTAATGGCCCGCTACGCAACCTACGCACCGGAGTTTATCATACGCCTTGCCGGCAATCCGCTGCCGCCCGCGTTGCGCGCAGCTGTTGCAAGCATGAGCTATGAAGACGGGCTTCAAGGCGCCGATCGCGTCGACATCACCCTGGCGAACCCGGCACTGCGGTGGCTTGATCACCCGCTGCTGGCCGTGGATACGCCGTTCTCGCTTTCGATCGGCTACGCACCCGATCCCCTGGAAGAAGTCTTCGTCGGCGAGATCACCGGCGTAGAGCCATCATTTCCCTCCAGCGGGATGCCGACGATTCGGATCACCGCACAGGACCTGCTCAATCGCCTGACGCACGGCACCAAAGACCGCGGCTTCCGCGTGAGCATTCCCTCGATCGGCAATTTCCCGCTGCCCGACGTCGCCGTTGCCAGCCTGGTCGCGGCCACCGACCTGCTGATCCCCGAGCCGGACCCGATCGGCGGTGCGCTTTCCGCCCTGATGACGCTCGCGACCTTCCTGCAATCGCCGGAAGCCGCACAGGCCTCTGTTCGGCACCAGGAGAACCAGACGGATTTCGACTTCCTGACGACGCTGGCCCGCGAGAACGGCTGGGAGGTGTTCATCGACCACACCCAGAGCCCGAAAGGCCGCATCCTCAAGTTCCAATTCCTATTCCAGCAGTACACGCCCAGCCTGACGTTGGCCTGGGGTTCCTCGTTGATGGAGTTCACGCCGCGCCTGACAACGGTCGGCGATCTGTTCGGCGTCTCCGCGCGCGTGTGGGTGGAGAGCCTGCAGACTGAGTTCGTCATCGTCGTTTCCTGGAACTACGACAAGGCGCAATTCGACCTGACGGTCTATCCAAGCCTCATCGGCGACATCGACGACATCCTTGGTCCTGCGGCCGCCGGCAAGGTGCTGTCGATCAAGCCCACCGGCTATGGCACCGCCGCGCGCACCATCCTTTCGGAATTGCTGCCTCGGCTCAACAACCGGCTCACTGGCTCTGGAAGTACGATCGGCGATCCGCGCATCAAAGCCGGAAGGGTCATCCGCCTCGATGGTCTCGGCGATCAGTTCAGCGGGCTATACCGCGTGACATCGGCCACCCACAACATCGACGCCGGCGGCTATCGCACAAGTTTCCAGCTGCGCAAGGAAGTGTGGTTCGGCTCCGTTCCATTGCCGAAGGCCGGGCGCGTCGTGCGGCTGCAGGGGGAATTCTCTGCATGAGGAGCCGACCATGACGGACGCTTTGCTCGACTTTCTGTTCTCGCCGAGATCCAGCAGCCAAACCAGCCACTTCGCGGTCGCTGCGGGGATCGTGACGAACAATATCGACCTGCTCGGCGAGGGCCGGGTCCAGGTACGGATTCCATCACGGCCGTCGTTCGAGCCATGGGCGCGCCTGCAGGTGGTCGGTGGCGCCGACTCACGCGGCTTCATGTGGATTCCACAGCTCAAGGATGAGGTGCTCGTCGCCTTCGCCGAGAACGATCTGACCAGCGCCTACATCCTGGGAGGCCTGTGGAGCATCCTGAAGCGGCCACCATCGGCCGACCCAATCTCCGCGTTGAGCAAGAAGGTCATCAAGACAGGACTGACCGCCGCGCTGGGGCATGAGATCGAACTCGATGACGCGCAACAGTCGGTCACCATCACCACTAGCACGAAGCAGCGGATCAAGCTCGACCCGACGACCATCGAGCTGAGCAATATCGCCGGGACTGTCTCGATCTCGCTCGACAATACGACGCAGACCATCACGCTGACGGCAGCAAAGAAAATTGAAATGAAGTCGCTGTCGATCGAGCTGACGGCGGCAAAGGTCAATGTCTCCGCGGGCACGCTCAACCTCGATTCAAAAGGTCCGTGCGTGGTCAGCGGCCTGCCGATCAAGTTGAACTAGCGGAGGATCCGATGCCATTCGCTGCCCGTGTCAGTGATCCGACCAATCATCCTGGACTTATCGGCGGACCCGGCGTCCCGCTCGTGCTGATCGGCGGCCAGCCGGCCGCGGTTCAGGGGACGCCGCACGCCTGCGCCATGCCCCCACCCGCCGGCCCGCATCCGCCTTCGGCCATCGTCAAGGGCAGCCTGACCGTGCTGATCGGGAACCTGCCGGCAGCGCGCGTTGGCGATCTTTGCGGCTGCGGCGCGGTCATCGCGATGGGCGCGCCGCTGGTTGAGATCGGCGGCTGAGCACGATGCCGTCTCCCGCCCCCGACAAGGACTTCATGGGCACCGGTTGGTTCTTCCCGGTCAGCGCAGCGGGCGGTGACACCGAACTCGTGCAATACGAGGCGGATATCCGCCAGGCGATCATCATCATCCTGCAGACGGACGATGGCGAGCGGATCATGCGCCCAACATTCGGCGCGGGACTTGGCCGCTATGTGTTTGAACCGATCAATCCGACGCTGCTCGCGACACTGAACACGAAGATCCAGGCCGCCCTGGTAAATTGGGAGCCACGCATCGACGTTGTTGCAGTCTCGGCCAATGCCGACCCGAACAATGTCGCGCGGGTTCTGGTCGACATCACCTACAGGGTACGGACAACCAACAGCGTCGGCAATCTGGTCTACCCATTCTACCTGTCAGAGGGGCCGGGTCGCTGATCGTCATCCCGTCAGTGACCGTCGACCCCCGCGATCAGGACGCTTTGCTCGGGACGATGGATGCACGTCGTCCCGGCTATGTTCCCGAGTGGACGCCGGGTTCCGGCGATGCGGGTCGGGCGCTGGAAGCCATTGCGGCACGTTACGGCGCGGCGGTCCTGCAACGCCTTAATCAGGCGCCCGACAAGAACCGCCTGGCATTTCTGGGCATGCTGGGAGAGCGCCTGGCACCGGCGCAGGCGGCCCGTGCACCGATCGTCTTTCAGTTGGCGAGCGGCGCAGCCAACACACTGGCCCCGGCTGGCACCGCGCTGTCGGCGCCGCCACCGGCGGGCTCGTCACAGCCGGTGTCGTTCCTGACAGAATCCGGCATCGGCCTTACCGCCGGCAAATTGACGCAGGTGTTCAGCCTGTGGCCCGGGCGCGACGAATACATCGACCACAGCGCCGATGTCGCTGCCGGCAAGCCGATCACGTTGTTCGATCCACAGGCCTTGGTGACTGCGCCGCACGAACTCTATCTGTCGCAGCAGATCCTGCTGAACCTGAGCGGCAACGTCGAACTCAACATCGACGTGCAATTGGCGCACGTCGGTTCGGAGCCGCTGGAGATCGCGTGGGAGTACTGGGACGGCCAGGTGTGGCGCCGGTTCGCTGCATTCGATCCCGGCTGTGACCCCCAGGCGGTCGCCACGGCCGATGCCACCAATGGCTTCACCGCCAGCGGAATTGTCAAGCTTGCAGCAGATTGCGCGAAAAGCGACCAGGTAGCCGTGAACGGCCGCAACGGCTACTGGATCCGTTCTCGGCTCGCGCAGCCTCTCGTCCCGGACCCGAAGAATGTCCTGCCGGAGATCGAGACCATACGGATTTCCAGCCTGGTCAGTCAAACCCTCGTGGGGCGGCTGTCCGGTAGCGCGACAATCGTACCCGACCCGCCAACCGCGCCACAGTTTCTGGCACGCAGCCTGCCAATGGCAGCGATTGCGATTTCCGGCCCACCCCCGACGTTGTCAGGCAAGCTCAGCAACGAGGCAAGCCTCGGTCTGGGCAACGCGACAATCATCGTCACCGACCCGCAACAGGCCGCATTCGGGCAGCGCAGTACCACCACCGACCCGGACGGTGGATTTCAGATCGTGCTGGACGATATCGGGTCGGGGCGCACTTTGCGTTTTGACGTTGGGTATTTCGGCGCAGGCGGGGCAATCAATGTCGAGGTGCCGTCCGGCCATGCGCAGGTGGATCTGACGCTGAAGCTGACGGCGCTCAGCCTGTCCAAGGCTTACAATGACGGCACGCAGCTAGACACCACCAAGCCTTTCTATCCGTTCGGCCAACAGCCGCAGCCTGGTACGGTATTCTACTTTGCCAATGCCGAAGTCTTCAGCAAGCCGGGGGCGCTGTTCCGACTTTACCTTCCCCGCACCCAGGCGCCGTCGGACAACCTGCAGCCGCCCTCTTCAACTTCGGCAGGCAGTACTGGCACCAAGTCCGTCGACCAGCTCACGCACATCGTGGTCTGGGAATATTGGGACGGCAGCGCCTGGAGCGAGCTCGCCAATGTCGGGTCGGAGCCGGTGGTGGGTGACTTCGCCGCCACCGAGATTCTTGATTTCCGTGTGCCGGTCGACATCCGGACGGTGGCGGTCAATGACGACGAGGATTTCTGGATGCGCGCGCGGCTGGTCAGCGGCGGCTACGGCTTCGTCCAGCACATGACGTTTCAGGCCGGCGCAGCACACGATCCACCCAACAAATTTTCCGTGCTGGTGACACAGCCGCCGATCCTTGCCGGCGCCGCGCTGGGCTATTCCTGGATCTTCGGACCGCTCGCGCCGGACGCCGTGTTCGCCCGCAATGACTTCAGCTATGCGGACTACACCTACGAGGCGACCTGGCCGGGCTCGAGCTTCCGACCGTTCCAGACGATCGAGGACGTCACGCCCGCTGTCTATCTCGGCTTCGACGCCAAGCCACCAAGCGCCGATCTCGGCATTTACTTCGACATTCAGGAACAGCCAGCCACCGGGCAAGCGCCTCCCTTCGTGTGGGAATACTGGGACGGCGGGCGATGGACCGGCATGGCGGTGGAGGATGGCACGTCTCAGCTGACCTCTGCCGGAATCATCTCGATGATCGTTGGCGACGACAGCACCGCACTCGCACGCTTCGACACCGCATTGCACTGGCTGCGCGGGCGACTGAAGGAGGATGGCCCGCCGCCACAGATCACCGTATCGGCGATCTATCCGAACGCGGTGTTCGCGCTTCAGCAGCAACGGTTCACCGACGTCCCTCTTGGCAAGGCCACAGGTCAGCCCGACGAGATCTTTCGCATCATCCAGGCGCCCGTCATTCCCGTCGAGCGACTGGAAGTACTCGAAGTGTCCGGCGCGCGCGCCAATGTCGAGTGGCGCGACCTCGCACTCCGGCTGTTCGGCGGCGATCACGACCGCGTCCGCAAACTGGAGGGTCTTCTCGGCAAGGAAGTCCTCGCGGGCGATATCGTCGATGGCGACCTTCGCCTGCGCCGGGACAGGAACAAGCTGGTTTCGGAAGTGTGGGTGCGCTGGCAGTCGAAGGCCAACCTGTTCCTGTCGTCACCGAGCGACCGGCACTACGCAATCGACCGGACTCGCGGCGTGGTCATCTTCGGCGATGGCACGAACGGCCGCACGCTGCCGCAGGACGCCGCTGTGCTGATCAAGGAGTTCCGCTCTGGCGGCGGCTCGGGGGGCAATGTGGCTGCGCGCACGATCACGCAATTGCTGGGTGCTCTCACGGGCGTGCAGAGCGTGTTCAACCCGCGCCCGGCCGAGGGTGGTGCGGATAGTGAGACACTGGGGGCGTTCGCACGGCGGGCGCCCGCGGCAGTGCGCCACGCCGGCCGGGCACTAACCACCGGTGACTACGAAGCAATGGTGCGAGAGGCATCCACCGCGGTCACCGTCGTCAAGGCGCTGGGTAATCGCAATGCCGCCGGCCGGCAGATGCCCGGCTGGATCACCATCATCATCATTCCGGAAAGCCAGGATCCACGTCCCTATCCGACGCGCGGCATGCGCGACGAAGTCCTGTCCTACCTGATGGCCCGCGCGCCGGCCGGCCTCGCCATCGGCGAGCGCATCGTGGTCACCGGCCCCACCTATTTTGCCGTTGACGTCACCGCATCCATCGTCCCGATCCGCGATTCCGACGCGGCGCAGGTGGAGGCAGGCGCGACCCAGGCGCTGACGGACTTTCTGCACCCGTTGCATGGCGGACCGTCCGGCAGTGGGTGGGAGTGTGGACGCAACGTCTACCTGTCCGATGTTGCCGCTGTGCTCGAGGCTGTGGACGGCCTGGACTTCGCAGAAACCATCCAACTGCTGGTGGACGGCGATCTGCGCGACGGCGTGGCCGTGGTCCCGCCCGACCAGATCGTCGCCGCCGGGACCATCCGGCTCAACGTGAAGGGAGCCCGCCGATGAGCGGGGCCTTGCTGCCGCTGCCTGATCTCGATGATCGGCGCTGGACCGACCTCGTTGATGAAGGGCGGTCGTTGATCCCGATCGTCGCGCCGGCATGGACCGACCACAATATCCACGATCCCGGCGTGACCCTGATGGAGATGCTGGCATGGATAGCCGAGACCGACATCTACCGCGCCGACCGCATCCCTGAGAACCACCTGCGCGCGTTTCTCGCTCTTGCCGGCTTTACATGTCGTTTTCCCGCGCCGGCCCGTGCAGTCGTGGGTTTCGCGCTGAAGGCGACCGAGGCCCAGGCGGTCAGGCTGCCGCAGGGGACGCTGCTCGATGCGGGCTCGCTGCACTTCCGCCTCGCCGCCGATGCTTGGGTGCAGCCGTGCAATCTGGCCGGCGTGCAAGTGCAAAGCAGCGGGCGGTTCCGCGACGCGACAGCCGAGTGGCAACGTGGCGCTCCAATCGCGCTGTTCGGCAGCGATCCGAAGCCGGGCGACGCCTGCTATCTCGGTTTCTCCGCACAGCTTGAGCCCGGCACGTCGGTCAGCCTCCATTTCGGCATCGCCGGCGCAGCAGCGCAGCCCGTCGCGAGGCAGCGATTGCTGGATGAGGAAGCTTCGCGTGCCGCTGCCTGTACCGCCACCGTGCAGGATGCCTGCGGCAGCTCCTCGCCGGTGGCGGCAGACCCCGTCCTGCCGGCCCACCACTCCGTGGTGGTGGTGTGGGAAGTCCTGACCGCCCCGGGCGTCTGGCAGCCGCTCGAGGCGTTAGACGACACGCGTTCCTTGACGCTGTCGGGGGCGGTCTCGCTTGGGCTGCCGGCGGCGGTCTCCAAGCAGCAGACCGGGGCGATCAGCCGGCCGCTCGCCACCCTGCGCGTGCGTTTCGTCTCCGGTGCCTTCGACGCCGCTCCTGTCGCCGATGCGATCCTCGCCAATGCGGCTGAGGTGGTGCAAAGCGTCCCGCTCTGGGAGACACGGAGCGTTGCTCCAGGGGTCGTGGCATCGGGAACCCCCCCAGCTCCAACCGATGTCGCGCGGCTGCGCGTTGAGTTCGATGGGCAGGGCCAGTTGTCGCGGGTGGAGTTCGTGCCTGACGGCGACGACGGCATCCTGCTCTCGCGGGTGCTGGATTGGCAGCCCGCCCAGGCAGCCACCGCCGGCCGGCTCAGCCTCGAGGCGCGGCGCCTCGGCACCGGGACGGGGGCTCCCAACCAGCGCTTGAGCCCGCCGGCTGGGGCTTTGTTGCCCGACCTCGCAGTCTATACCGTCGAAGCGGGCGGAGTGCGGCGATGGACTAGGCGCGACAGCCTGCGCGCCTCGGGGCCTGCGGATCCCGATTTCATCCTGGAGCCGAACGCCAGGGCCATCCGCTTCGGGGACGGACAGAACGGGCGAACGCCGCCGCCGCACGCCGCAATCCTGTGCGTCGGGCAACAGACGGCAGGGTCGGCGGGCAACGTCGCCGCGGACGCCATCGCCACGCTGACCCCCGGGATCCCCAATGATTCCCGGCTTGGCGATGTCGCCACGCTGGCGAACCGGTTTGCTCGGATCGGCAATCGAAAACCCGCGGCCGATGGTACGGACGAGGAGCCGGTCGCGCATGCCGAAGGCAGGCTCGCTTTGACGCTGCAGCGTCCGTCACGGGCGGTGACCCTGCACGATTGTGAGACCCTGGCGCTCGAGACACCCGGTACGCGGGTCATGCGGGCCGCCGCCTTCGGCAATTTGCACCCGGCGTTCCCCTGTTACCGGGCGCCGGGCTTCATCACGCTGATCGTAGTGCCGGCGTTACCGGCCGGCCGGCCCGTGCCCTCGCCCGGCCTGCTGCGCGCCGTGTCCGCCTATGTCGGTCGTCGTCACATCATCGGCACACGGATCGAGGTGGTGGGTCCGAGTTACGTGGAGCTCGGTGTGCAGGCCAAGGTGGGGATGGTACGCGGCCAGAGCCGGTTCGCCGTCGCCAACGCCATCACCGACGCGGTGCAACGATTCCTGGATCCGCTGTTGGGCGGACCAGACGGCAATGGCTGGCCTCTCGGCCGCGACGTCTATGTCTCGGAGATCCTCGCCACCATCGCACGAGTGCCCGGGGTGCATCATGTGACATCGCTGGAGCTTCTCGTGCCCGGCCAGGCTCCGCAATGCAACAATGTCTGCCTCGGTCCGCTCGCGTTGACCGTGTCCGGCGTCCACCAGATCGAGGTCAGCTGACATGGCGTCCGCATCCAGCGAACTGGTTCGCGTTCGCTACTGGCAAGGCCAGTTGCTGGGCTCTGGCGACCTTCAGACCCAGGTGCAAAGCGATCAGGAGCTGCGGCGCCTGCACGACTTGGTGGTGCATCGGGCATTCGGCATCGCCATCGGGCTGACCGCCACTCTCGCAGATGGTGCCCTCACACTCGGCTGCGGCATGGCGTACGACTGCACGGGCCGAGCGTTGGTGGTGGAGCGGGACCGGACGCTGCCGTTGCCATCGTCCGCTGATCGCGGAAGTCTTGCACGCTCGCCCGACAACACTGTGGTGCGGGCGGATTCGGGCGCAGCGATCTCCGACGCAGGCCGGCATCGCTGGACTATCGACACTGGCCGCGTGCTCCTTGATGGCGCCCCTGCCGGCGTCACGTTGAACGTCTCTGCAATCGCCCTGGTCAAGGGCACAATCTGGCAACGCAACACCGCGGGGCAGTGGTTTGCCTGGATCGGAACGGGATGGCGTGAAGGCCGCGCTCCGCTGACTTTGGCGCGCACGACCAGCGGGGAGGCGTTGACGCTGATCCTGACCGCTGATTGCAGCAGCGCCGATGGAATAGCGTTGCGCTGGAAGCCGGCGAGAGATGTCTGTCCGGCAACCGAGATCGCCGTCGCCCGCCTGCTTCCCAGTGCGGCGAGCCCGGAACTTGATCCCTATTTCCGCCCGCTCATCGCGCGGCCGATGGCGCAGCCGCGCCTCAGCACCGGCACGACGATTCCCGGCAATACACCGTGGAAGACATGGAAGACCGGCGAGTCGGAGCTTGGTGTCCAGGTCAGGATCGATACGTCCGCCGCAGGCTATACCGTCACGCCGCATTACATTGCCGAAGCCATCGCCGAGCAGCCTACGCCGGACTTCTACCCGGCCTGGCTGACCAGCATTGCCGACCCGTCGCCGGATGGCTTCACGCTCCGCCTGCTGTTGCGCCGGATCACCCGGGAGTCGCTCGAAATCGTCGACTCGCGGGCCGAGGTCGACCATATGCCGAAACCGGACCGGACGATCTCGGTACTTGCGGGCAATCCGCTGCGCTTTCGCGACCTCGTGACACGGGTGCTGCCGCTCGCCGAACAGTTTTACCAGATCACCGCCATTCGAACTGGTGTGGCCACAGTCCCGTTGCCGGATTTCCAGGGTACCAAGGCCGTCGCCTTTGGCAATCTTCCGCGCAGCGCAAAGGTAACGGCAACGCCGGCGGCGAATTCGAACGAGGTGAAGGTGGACGATGTCTCACCGTTCCTCAAGAACGTCGACCTGGTTGCCAAGATGCAGAATGCCGCGGTGGTGTCGAAGCCGGTCGTTGTCGATGACATCCGGATCACTACGAAGTCGTTGATCCTGCACGAGCCTATCGAGGGTCTGGCGGTCGGTGACCAGATCGCAGCCGCCGACTTTCGCACACGAGCCACGGTGCTTGGCGTCGCCGGCAAGGTAGTAACGCTCTATCAGGCAAGTGGCTTTGCAATTGATTCGTATGTCTGCGTCATCGGCGAGGATCTGACGCCGGGGCCAGCGTTCAAGGTAATCGACGTGTCGAGCGGGACCATCACCCTGGAGCAGGAAATCCCCGACTTGGCCCAAAGTGATGTGATCGCATCATGTGCCTTTCCCACCATTGCAGCGGTAGACTCGATCTTGTCTGACGACCGTTGCGTGATCAGGGGGAGCAATCCTTTGCATCCCGGCGATGTCGTCGCGGCGCACGATCGGATGGCATTGGTGGCGGAAGTGACGGGATCGACGATCCGGCTGGCGACACCCATCCCCGGCCTCGCGGAAGACGACAACCTGCAGGTTGCAACCGTCCGGGGGGTCACGGACATCAGCTTTCAGAGTTCCGGCAAAGTTACAGTGACGAAGGAGGTAAGACGAACCGACTTCCTGGGCGATGTTGCCGGCTGGCGGATGGCAGGCGCCGGTCCAGGGGCAACGGCCTTTGTCCTCAAGTCATCCGACACCTCGATCAGCCTCACATCGATGCTGGACGGCGTGTTGCCTGCCGACAAGATCGGCCTTGCCGATGTGGCCACCGGTTTCTTTCTGCTGCGATTGAAGGAGAAGCCGGACGTGGTCGCCGGAGACGGCGTGCAGTTGAGCGGCCTGGACCGTCTGCGCGGCGAAGTGCGTTCGTTCACCGGGTCGATTTATCCTATCCCGCAGGATCCGAACCTCGTGTTGATAGCCCTCGCGCCCGCACCGTCCGTGCCGTTCAATCTCCGCCCGGAGGACCTCTCTGCATCCATTCTGTTCCTGCGCGGCTCCGCACTCGCGCTGATCCAGAAGCTCGATCTGTACGTTTCCTGGCTTGCCTGCGCCGATCCGGATCCAATGCCCAGACCCTGTTCGGGAGTCGAAGCGCCGGATTGTCCCTGCGTGCCTCTCAAGGAGTAGCCAAGCATGGCGATCATCGGCACCGCACCGTTTCCCGAACGCATCCGGTTCTTCGATGGCCAGCGGCTGTTTGCCGCCGATCTTCAGGCGCTCGAGCAGTTCAACCGGGAAATGCGCTGGCTGCACAATCAAAGCCTGCACCAGGCCGGCGTCGCCAGCGGCTATGCTGTCGTCGGCAACCGCGACGACCGGCAGGTCACGATCCAGCCCGGTTACGCGATCGACGCCGCCGGGAGAGAAATCGTGCTGACGCAGCCCGAAATCTTGCAGGTGCCGCCGGTGGCGACTGATGGCCAGGGCAACCCGGTCTACTTCGACCTGACGGTGTTGTACCCGGACGATTCGCTGCTCAAAGAGACTGAGACCCGAGACGGGATCTGCGTTCCGCGCGGCGCCGTGCGGCTCCGCGAGAAGCCGGTGTTCTGTTGGGTGGAGTTGGTATCGACCAGCGATCCTCCCGGCCCGGGCGCGCTCGCAACGGACCGGCAGGCAAAACTGGCAGCCGTGAACAAGCAGGTCGAGAGCGGGATGCGGATTCGCCTGGCTCGGGCGGAAGTCTTCAACTGCAAGCTGAACCAGGCCCTGTCGGTGGCACAGCGCCGCAATGCCAGGACGAGCGCCTCACCGTTCCTCGCCGCCGGCCGGACATCACCAACGGACAACACCTGGGAGATCACGACAAGCGCGCGCGGCATCCTGGCGACCCTGAAAGTGCATACCGCGGATTCGCAGTTCCGCACGACGCCCCGCTATATCGCGCGCGCCGGTGGTGACCGCGAGCTCAAGGTGACGGTGCAAGCGAAAACCCTGGACCTAGTGCTGGACGGGTTTCCGCGGGTGGACGAGCCCTCTGCGACCGGGTTCACGTTCTCGCTGCTGATACCAAGCATTCTGCTGGATCTGACCGGTATCACCATGGCCGAGGTGGCGGCTGCGCTGCAGCCGGCGCTGAAGTCCTGGTATGTCGAGTGGCTGGGGATCGAGGGCTAAGATGCCGACGGTCTCAAGCAATTTCCGCTACCTGAACCGCGAGGGGAAGTGGCTCGACTTCCACCGCAGCGGTCTCGAAGTGACCTCGTCCGGCAGCTTGCAATTGCTGTCTGCGCCTCGTCCGGCAAGCCCGGTGTCGCGGGCTGCGGCCGGTCAGAGTGCCCCGGATGCGCCCTCGGGCGTCGCGGTCAACCGGTGGGGGCGGATATTTGGGTCGTCACCGGACGAGGCAGGAATCACCGTCAGTGGCGATTGTGATCCGGCTGAGGTGCCACTTTCCTGCCTGAGCGAGGCAGCCGGACTGCGCGGGCTCGATCATCCCCGAGGCCTGCTGCTGCTTTCCAGTCCGGAGCGGCTGGTCGTTGCGGACAGCGGCAATCACCGCCTGTTGTTCTGCGACACGCTCGACTGGAACGTCCGCGAAGTGTGGGGCCCGGCGGATCTTGCTGCTTCACCGCAGCCGTCCGACGCCGCAAACGGTTTCAATACACCGTGGAGCGTCGCAGCGGAGTCCAATGGTCGAACTCTCTATGTCCTCGACGCCGGCAATCGCCGGGTTATGAAGTTCGCCCGCACCGGCGACCCGGATCCAGATTTCATGGCTCGCGTGCAGGACAGCGGGCTCGCGCCTCATCCAGGCGCGATGGCGGTCAACGGAGAGGGACCGACTGCACGTATTTTCATCGCCGACCTGCAAACCAACAGCATTGCCGTGTTCAACGCCGCCGGTGAACCAGAGCGAGGAGCCGATGGCCCTCCACTGCGCATCAGCTGGGCCGGCATGGGCAACGTCCTCGCACTGGCGACAAGTGCAGATGCGCTGTTCGTCGGCGATAATCTGGGCCGACGGATCCTGTGCTTCGGACTGTCCGACGGCTTTCCCTTCCGTGGTGCTGCAGCCGATTTCCAGGCTTACGTCACCGCTATGACGGTCACGCCGCAGGGCGATCGCCTGCTGGCCGCGACGGCGCAGGCGGGCCAGGTCGTGCAGTTGAATCCGCACGGCGCATGGCTTGACCGCGCCGTGCTCTGGAGCGACCCGATATCGGTCGGTTCGACCGTCACCTGGAACCGGCTCCGGGCAACCGTCAGCGGCCCCCCTTCCACCCACGTGGCCTTCCACTACGCCCTCGCGAACACGGCAACGTCCCCACCAGTTGATCCAGCCGCTCCGGATCCCTTTGCAGACCCGGCGTGGCGAGCGCTGCCGGTCGACACCACCGACTTCCTGCTGACCGGCGCGAAAGCATCGCACCTCTTCTTAGGCGCCCTGTTCACCAGTGACCAGACCGCCACGCCACAACTGGCCCAGATCCGGGTCGACTTTGACACCGAGAGCTTCACCCGCTACCTGCCGGCGATCTACCGCCAGCCCGGTTCCGACTTTCTTGAACGCTTCGTCCGCCTGCTCCAGGGGATGTTCGAGGATATCGAGACCGAAGTCGACACGCTGGATCGCTATTTCGATCCGCTGGCCGCGCCAGCCGATGCCTTGCCATGGCTGGCGACGTGGCTCGCGGTGGATCTGGACCAGGGCGAGGCGGAGAGTCGAATCCGCCACAGCATAGCCGGCGCATTCCACCGTTATCGCTGGCGCGGCACCGTTGAGGGACTGCGGCTGGCACTGCTCGAGGATGCCGGCGTGCATGCGGTGATCACCGAGCCCATCGCCGCTGCGTCGTTCTGGGGATTTACCGGCGACGGCGGCAGCGCCGGCGCGGGGGGCGCGCTTGGGCTGAGTACCCATCTGCCACCGGCAGAGCCTGGCGGCGCCGTACTCGGCAGCACGGCCGAACTCGACCACGCCTACCTCATCACGGACGACCGTTTCGGCGAGCCTCTGTTCGAAGGCGCGGCCTGGCAATTCCTGATCCAGGTCTATCGCCATGAGGTTGGCACCGACGCAAGGCTGCAGTTGGTGAAGGAGATCATCGAGCGCGAGCGGCCGGCTCACGCGATGTATCGGCTGGAGCTGATCGATCCGACGATGCAGGTCGGGGCGCAGGCACGGGTGGGCATCGACGCGATCATTTCCGGAGCAGCCGAACCGACGCCCCTTGGCGGTGGCGTCGGCCTCCACCTGGCTGGGCTTCCGCCGCCCCGGATCGGCAGCAGCATCCTGGGCAGCGACCTGAAACTCTGACTCTCGACGCGAGGACGCACCATGCAAACGACTCTTCACGCCCTGACGCCATCGGACCAAGTCCACACCTTCGTTCGCAACCGGTATTTCTATGGAAAACTCCTCGATGTTTTCCATTTCGAGCTGGAGTCCGATTACCTCAACGGCAAGCGCTGGCTGCTGAATCGGCTGATCAGCGGATACGGTGTGCTGTGCGGCCTCGACGTGCAGGTTGCACCGAACGGGCGCGCCGTGGTCGTCACGCCAGGCGTCGCGCTTGACCGCGCCGGGCATGAAATCATCGTGCCGCGTATCACCGATCCGGTGCCCCTGCCGCCGCGACCGGCCACCTCGACCACCACCGCAGCAAACTGTGAACCGGAAGACTTTGTGCATCTCTGCATCTGCTTCGAGCAGTGCGAGGGCGATCCCACGCCGGTCATGGTGGACAACTGCGGGCAGGCGGTCACCTGCGCCTCCTCGTCATATCAGGAGCGCTACCGGTGCGTCATCCGCGACTGCAAGGCGCCCGACATCCAGATGGTTACCGGGCTGCCTGACCTGATCATGAACGGCCGGCTGAACTACTATGCCCTGGTCGAGCGGGTGACACGCGGATGCCCGGCGCTGCCGATGGATGTCTGCGTCCCACTCGCCAATATCCGCCTGCCCTCAGGCGAAGATCCGCCGAAGGCGTCTGATATCGACATCAGCCCGCGCCCGATCGTGTACTCGAACGACCTGCTGTTCGACATGTTCCTGGCTCTCGGCGGCGACGCAGTACCGCGCAATCGCGGCGGCAAACAGTAGAAGATGGAGGACCGCATGAACATCACCCCCATGAACATGACCCCGTGTCACTGCGCCGATTCCGGCGGCCTGCAGACGATGTCGACGAATGTCGGCGAGCGGCCGCGCTACTATGCGCGTCAGCTCGTGATGCCGGACGATCTGACGCTTGAGCACGAATATTTTCGCGCCAAGATGCGCCGCCACAACCGTTTCCTGCATGGCTGGGGCGTAGTTTGCGGTGCCCGCGTGGTGGCCGCGCAGCAGCCGTGGAAGGTGATCGTCAGGACCGGCTACATCCTTGGCCCGTATGGTGACGAGATCTGCATCGGCAAAGACCAGTGCATCGATGTCCGCACCACCTGCGTCACCGGACAGCCGCAACCACCGATGGATGACTGCGGCTGCACCGAGGCTTCTCCACCGATACCTGCCGACACCGCGATGTTCCTGGCAATCCGCTATGTCGAAAAACCGAGCCGTTTGGTGCGTGTACCTCTCGGCGGCTGTGGCTGCGAGGACAGCGCATGCGAATACTCGCGCTATGTGGACGGCTTTGAGATCTGCACGCTCGACCACTGCCCCGACTCACATATCGCGCCGCCCGAGCCCGGGAGCAACACGCAAGGTCCATTGCCGGACTGCCCGGAATGCCCGAGCGAGCCGTGGGTGGTGTTGAGCGAATTCACCGTCAATGTGGATGGACGCGTCACGGTTCTGGAATGCAAGTGCCGGCGCCAGGTCGTGTCGTTTGGAAACATGTGGTGGGCCTGCAGAACGCAGGACGATCGCACAACACAGCCGGTCGCACCGGCACCCGCCGGACCGGCGTGAGGCAACACGGTGCGCGGCAAGCCGCCGCTGTCGCCGCAACTGCTGCTCCACCTGCAGACGAGCGCGGGTAACCAGGCGGTGCGGCGGCTGCTGGAGCGGCGGGCGGCGGCGGATGTGGCGACCAGCGACTCAACCGACTTGGTTGTAGCCCCAGAGACCGTACCGGTTCCGCCGACGCCGGCGCGGCTATCGTGGTGGCAGTGGCTGCGGCGACGACGGCAGCGTCGCCTCCCGGCGCCGGAGGGCTCGCCGGCGCTGCCAGCGTAAGCCAAGGGCGACGCAAATCTAAGTGCGTCCGGTGAGATCCACACGGAACGGGAAGGATAGCATCGGCCATGGGCCAGCAGGTTGCGAAGGCTGCTTCTGCTACCGCCAAGCAGGAATCGCAGTCCATCGCGCGTGTGCCGCCACAGGCATACGCCGGTTATGCAGCTCCAGGCTTGCAGAGCATGCTGGGCAATCAGGCTCTGGCCCGGTTGTTAAGTGGCGCCGAGCGTCCGCCGATCCAGCGTCTCTGTGCGGAGTGCGACAAGAAAGACGCGCCAATCCAGCGCATGGCTCCTCCTGGCGCAGCGGCTGCACCATCGCCACAACAGCGGACGCCGATGGCGGAGATCAAGGTAGACTCACGCGACGCCCGCGGCGAGCTGGAGGCAGAAGGGATCGCTGAGCGTGTGGCGGGTGGCAGCCCAGCGGGTCAGTTAAATGGTGGCATGACACCACCGCCGATGATCCAGGCGGCGCCGCAAGGCGATGGCGGAGAAGTTCTCTCGGTGCCCGAGGACGTCGCGCAGGCGATCGATTCGCCAGTCGGCGGGCAGACCTTGTCAGCAGGGTTGCGCGCACAACTGGAGGAGCGGCTTGGTGCGGACTTCTCCGGGGTTCGCGTGCATGCCGGCCAGACCTCGGCGGCACTGGCCGAGCACCTGAATGCGCGCGCCTTTACTAGCGGCAACCATATCTGGCTCGCCGCCGGCGAAAGCGCTGCCGATGTGCAACTGATGGCGCATGAACTAGTGCACGTGGTGCAGCAGCGTGCTGCGCCCCGCAGCGCGGCTCAGGCGCGGTTCGCGCAAAGAGCACCACGCGTCTACTGGAGCTTGCCAGGTGGGAAGGGGTTTGGCGGAGGCAAGGGATTCAAGGCGGGCTCACCCGGCGATCGTGCCACCGCCTACATCGCCGAAGATATCCTACCGACCAAAAACCCCGATCTCTACAGCGAAGTAAACATTCCGGGCGGCAACCGCAGCGGTGTCGCCACCGGGAGCACGGGGCGGGCTGACCTGTACAAGGCGTCCACGACGATCGGCGTGAATTTTGCCGCCAACGGCAACCCGGTATTCCTCGAAGCGCATAGCATGTTGAAGAAAACCGGGAAGAAGGTCGATCATGTGCATGCGGCCTCACCCGCGGGCCGCCGAGCGATAGCAGATCCGTGTGCCATGCTTCCGCCAGGACCCGCGATCGCAAGGCTTGATACCGCCCCAACAAATATCGAGATCGGCGATATCAAGCCGGCCTATGAGGGCGAGGTTTCTCCGGGCAGACAACAGGTGCTGGCCTATATTGCGGGCGTGAAGCAGACGGCCATGGGCGTCAACGCTTTTGCCAGCGCCCACCCAATGCAGGTAAGTCCCGCCAATCGCACCTGGAATCCTGACGTAAATCCGCTCAACGTAGTCATCCCTCAAGAATATGCCAGCCGTAATTCCAGCAGGCCGGTCCCTGTAGTGATGTATGTCGATGAGAAGCAGAAGAGTTTTTACACCGAATGGGCCTCGCTGCTGCTGGTTAATGTCGGCGGCGGGATACTGACCTATGACTTCATTCCGAAAGAGACGACATCGTCTGGGGGTTCGCCCGCGGGTAAGAAGACGCAGCACGAGCTCGGCGACAAGCTGAAGACCGACGTCAAGACTCCGGTCAAGGCGCCTCCGAAGCGCGAGGGTGCGCTGCTGCGTCGGCCGGGCGTCCCACGGCCACCGGTCCAGCTGCGCGTTCAGCGCAAGGCCACCGATGACTTCAAATTTGCCAGTTGGAAAAAGGATAAATTTGATCCGTGGCACAGCGAAGCCGCTGCCTTCGCCGGTGCCGATCCTTTACTCGGCCGGCAGATCAAGCCTTCAACCGATGCGCAGGAGGTTGAACGCGCGGCCGGACTTCAGCAGCTGGCAAAACGCGTCTCCGGCCTGAATGTCAGCGTGCCCGCTGACGCCGAGGCGAAAGCCGCCGATTTGGAAATGATCCGAATGTGGGTCAACCATGGGGCGCAATTCGGGCGGCTGCGCCAGATCTTCGGAACCACGTTCGTCGCATCATTTCATTCTATGAGAAGGTGCGCGACCGGTTCCACAACGCGTTGGATTCAAAAAAGTCAGGGCTGGGAGGCGGCAGCAAGGCCGGCTCGTCGCTGACCGGAGCGGTGATCCACGGCGTGATCATCCTTGCGCGAAATCTTGGTCGAATTTTCCTGCATCAAGTTGCCGAGCGGCTTTCGCGGGCCGTGCAGAATGGGGCGAAGGCCTTCATCGAACGGCAGTTTGGAGAACAGCTGGGCGAAATACGAGAGTTCCAGGAACGCCTTGAGGCCTTCGAGACCGCGGTTCGCGAGGATATCACCGAGCGCATCGAGGCGTTTATCGCGCCTTTCCAGGAGCGGATTGACGAAATCAAGTCAGTGATCAATACGCTTCATGAGATATCGACGTGGGTCAACCGCGCGAAATGGATTTGGCGGGTCGCTTCCTGCGGCGCACCTCCACTACTCGGCTGCCTGTGGGGCATCTTCGGTTCAGCGCTGATCGAAGCCGGTGTCGCAGCCATTGTCGCGAGCTGCTGGTTCCAGCGCAACGTCATGATGCCGGTCGTACAGGCGCTTGGTCCGATCAAGCGCCTGCCGGACACCGTCGCGGCGTTCATCCTGGATAAGTTGCGCAAGTTGCTGCCGGAGCCGCTTCACATCCTGATCGGACAGCCCGAAACCGGAGAAGTCCAGGTCAATCCTGCCGATGTGCCTTGCGAACCTGATCAGGTGAACATCAATGGGAGCAATCAGAAGCTCATCGAGATGTTCGAGGAGCTCGGTGAGGACAAGGTGAAGGTGCTGCTCGCAGCCCTTCAGGAAAGCGGCGCCGATGGTTCGAAGCCGCTCACCGAGGAGCAGGCGGAGCGCCTGAAGGCCTTCATGGCCACGCACTCGGTGCAGGACATCGAGACGTTCCTCCGCCATCCGTCGGCTCCGGCCACCGGAATCAGCCTCGATGAGGCACTGGATCACATCGACCAGGCCGCAAAGACAGCGCCGGGCGGCGTCGCGGCGGCAGGCCCCGAGGCGTCGGTTTCCGGGCCGCCCGGAGCACCAGCCCCGGGGGCAGCTCCTCCCCCGCAGCCAGTCAAACCCAATCCGGAGTTGGGGAGCAAGATCCGCGCATTCGCGGGCCGAACGTCAGCGCATACGACGTTTTTTTACAGACCTGGTCAGCTCAAGGTTGGCGCGTCTATCAGCGCGATCGTAGTGTTCAAGCCGGGAAGCCTGGTCGTTGGAGGAAGCGTCGTCCTTCAGGTCGTCCGGAGTTTGCCCGGCGGCGGCTGGTACATTCATGTTGATCCGGGACAGCCGCTGTTCAACGTCACCGGCGACTACGTGCGGGACACATGGAACGGCCTCGATATGCCAACCGGGCCAGAGAAGTCATCGGGGCAAAAGGCCCAGAAGAAGTGAGCGGGTTTCATCACCGCACCCGGCTGACACGCGCACAACCCGGCCGATTTGCCGGCCGACGCACCTAGCCTAACTTCGCCGATTCGAACACTTCGGGGCACCTAAGTATCTGAGTTTGCTGGAACAAGCCCCCGAAGGTCGGCACTACAGCGGGGTCGGCGGCGCGGGTGCGGCGGTGATTTTGGGGGGGGCAGCTCCAGTTTCAATTTGTTCAGTAACAGGCTGAGCTCGGGTCCGGGCTCGGTATAGCGGGTGAGCACCAGCTCGCGGCCATCAGTCGTCGGCAGATGCACGTCGATCATCTGCATCGCGGCAAACTTCTCCAACACGCTGCGCGGCGTCAGCCCCGGCGCCAGCGCGTGCAGGCGCCGCGCCAGCGTGACGTGCAGGCAATAAGCCAAGAAGGCAATGAAGACGTGGGCCTCGATGCGCGCCTCGAGCTGGTGAAACACTGGTCGGATCGCCAGATCGCC
>Ga0210407_10000945_pt1 | contig 29129 bp, 31 predicted proteins | sample IncBWC27MmetaG_FD_150860 | JGI IMG/M metagenome (GOLD analysis project Ga0210407, IMG submission 150860) | Forest soil microbial communities from Barre Woods Harvard Forest LTER site, Petersham, Massachusetts, United States - Inc-BW-C-27-M | ecosystem: Environmental > Terrestrial > Soil >...
CCCGGAACATCCGATACGAGGAGGATTTGGTCGATCAGCTTTTCAATTCGAGTGAAAAGAGACTCGCCCGAATGTTGCTGTTGCTGGCGCATTTCGGCAAGGAAGGTAAGGCCGAAGTTTTGGTTCCCAAAATCAGTCAAGAATCGCTCGCAGAGATGGTGGGCACGACTCGCTCGCGGGTTAGCTTCTTCATGAATAGGTTCAGAACGCTAGGCTTCATCGACTACAACAGCGAAGGCTTGCAAGTTCACAGTTCGCTTCTCAACGTCGTGCTGCACGACTAGCTTGCGCGGCCGCAAATACACCACATACAGCGAGTCCGCAAATCAGGCACTTGCTGGGTTTAGTCACTGGCGAAGGGGGCTATTTTTGTCGCAACCAGCACCTCCAACAAAGTGGCCGTATTGCGAACGCTTCCCGAGATGGTTACGAGTGCTTCTGAGACGAGCGGGTGTTGTTCCGCCAGGGAGTCCAGACGGTCACTCACCTTGTAGAGTTGCTGAACTTCGCGCAGAATCGCAATCGAAGGCATGGGCAGGCACGCAGCTTTTCTGGGAACCTAAAAGGGAAAAAACTTCAGTGGGCTGACTTAGTTCCGGGAACCTGAAACAGGGTTCGGGGCGATCTCCAGAGTCAACCCCTCATAAATGGTGCAAATAGGATCAAGCAGCGGAGTCTCGCGTTCATCCGGTTAGCCGCGCCAACGGGAGTATCCCCAACCACCGCCGCCGAACAAGAACACTACCAACAGAACAATCAATAGGGTCTCCATGTTGTACCTCGCTTTTAGGAGGAAGCTGGACTGGCCTTTGTAACGGTCGTCTCAACCTCTTCACTACTCAACATAATAGAAGCGGCGGAGACGGATGTCTGATCACATTCGACCACTTTGAACCGCTCGATTTGTACGGCGTTCGCGGTCAGCCCGCTGCGCCACCGCCCTTATCCCAATATTTGTCAGACCTGTGCAGTTCGGATCAGCTGAACCATTCTTTCCCGGCCTATGCTGTATCTATTGAGGGGACAAAGTCACAGCGAGGAGCACTTCTCCGGCCTCATGGGAAAGAATGGATATGACCCTTAGCAGCAAGAAGCTAACGCGCAAGCTGCGCAAACCTCCGCAACCGCCACTGTCGCACCTCGGAGCGACTGCGGACTCAGACCGTGCCAAGAGGCCAGCGCTCGCAGAACCGTCTGCCGCTGGCGAAGAACTACGTCCCGGAGATCGCGTCGAGGGCTTGGGCAACTTCGGAATACCGACTGGGGAACTGGGCACGGTCGAACAGACGAACGAACAGGACGCAGTCGTCAAGTGGGATAATGACGGCCGTAAGAGACTCCACCAGCCGTCGCTCAAGAAGATTTAAGCAGCTGACCAGTCGTTTGCACCTGTTATTTGGACCACTGGAGAAACGAAATGTCCGCTTCGGACCTTATCCGCAAATACTATGCCGCCTACGAAAACAAAGACCGTCTGGCCGTCGAATCTCTATTGACGAATGACTTCGTATTTACCAGTCCGTACGACCATCGCGTTGACCGTGAAACCTATTTCAAACGCTGCTGGCCCTATAGCGAGAAATCCCCAACGTATGGCATTGAGAAGGTGTTTGAGAAAGGCAACGAAGTCGTTGTCCTCTACGACTGCGAGACCAAAAATGGCGGCGGATCCCGGAACGCGGAATTCTTTACCATCGAAGGAAACAAGATAAAAGAAGTTGAGGTCTACTTTGGTTCTACCCCAGCGTAAAAGAACGTTTACAGCAATCTCCGCTTCCCTGATGAGTCAGACGTGACAGAACAGCGAGCCAAGCCCTCCGTTTAAGAGACTCGACCAGCCGTGGCTTAAGAAAGTCCAGACTTGATAAACGTCGGCCCCTGTTCGGAACGCACAGGGGCGTTTCAAACGCCTCGGCGAGCGGGGATTCATGAAACCTCTAGTCTTTTGCAAGTAAACGGCGATCTCGATGGGGTTCCGTGCGCGGTTGACCACTGGCAAGCTGACACTTCTCTCCCGGACTGGCACCACAAGTCGGACAACTGATAGCGAGCGGATTTCTTGGGCTGGGGTCGTCCTTCTTCATGGCGGAAAGCGGAAGCGTGGCACCCTTGTCGTTAAATCGTCGGTACGTCATCGCACGCCGTTCAGGGCGTTGCCCGCAGTTGCTTCGCGGCAGAGTTCGTGCCAGCGTTCCTTCGTCGTTTCACCCTCGGGCAATCGCTGAAAACTCGGCGAAAGATGCGAACTCCCTTCAAGTGGTGGCTCTCGCGTCTTCGAGAAGCCGCAGAGCATCAGGCTGAATGACGCTCCTTGAATTTGTCGATCTTCTCGTTGACCTTCTCCTTGGCGTCTTGCACCGACTGGGTGATCTTGTTCCGCGTCTCGTGTGCCTTGTCGGTTGCGTCGTCCTTGTACGACTGTTGTACCTCCTTGACGGCGCCTTTAGCGTGGCCCCAAGTCTCCTTTGTCGCACCTTTTGCTTGATCCGCAAGCCCCTGTTTGGCTAGTTTTTCGTTGCCCACTGTTTCGCCAACGCTCTGCTTTACCTTCCCCACAGCCTGCTCAACCTTGCCAGAAACCTGATCCTTATTCACTGTTTTTCTCCTTGTCGCCGTAAATGCGGCTTTGTTTTGTGTCGTGAAAATATGGGCTAGTCGCCATGGAATCGGGATCGAGCTTTCGACCGTTTGAGGCGTCGAATCCCCAGCGCCCCAGCAACGGGAAATGCTGCTGCTCCCGAGATCGACAGCAGAAGCAGGTACACGTCTTGCAGGGAAATACCAATCTTCTCAAGGGACCAACGAACCACGAATGCACCCGTGATTCCGAGGAGAATATCGGCCCCTGTCCCGAACCTGTCGTCCCCTCCGATCTTGCCACCAGCCCAACCAGCCAGTGCTGCGGCAAGCAACCAAACAGAATAGAACATCCTTATCCTCGATCCATGTCGTCGATGTGACGGGAGTTATTGCCAACACTCCCTCCCTGACCGCCGAATACTCCCGCGCACGACCACGCAGCCATGTCGAAAGGGTTATCCTCATGCGGGCTGCGCGTTCGCTTTGGAAAAGAAGCGGTGCGACTCAACGTCCTCGGAGAGAAGAGCACGCCGCACCGCCATAGCGAACCCTGCCGTAGCTCTAGTGGGGAGAGACTCGCCCGGCAGTTCCCTTCGACCCTAAAGAAGAGTGAAGCATAGCGAAGGCGCACGGCGCGGTCTGTTCAATATTGCACACTTTGAGCCCGCCAAGCAGCGGATGTCCTAACGATTCGACCTGAGTGCCCCTTTGCGAACCTTCTTTCGGGCACGCTATTGTGCCAAAAGACCGCAACCGATCCACGCGGACTGCTAGAGCAGGAGAGTTCGGAACCGAATTTTAGCAAGCAGTTCAAGTCTCTGCTCGAAAGATTTGCTCCTAAAGCCGCCAACCATTCTGCGACGAAGTCACTCTCAGCAGCATAGAATGATTCTCAAGGAGGTCAGAATGGAAGGCACGATTTCTACAGAAGACCTAAAAGCGAAGCTGGACCGGCAAGACCCGGTCAAGGTCGTCGAGACGCTTGCGCCTGAACGCTACCGCGAGGCCCACCTCCCCGGAGCGTTGAACATCCCCCCGGAACAGATCAAAGAACTCGCTCCGCAATTGTTGCCCAACAAGGATGCTGAGATCGTTACCTACTGCACGAGCTTGCATTGACACGCCAGCGAATACGCCGCCCGTGAATTGGCGGCCATGGGTTACACCAAAGTGGCGCATTATCCCGAGGGAAAGCAAGGGTGGATGGAAGCGGGACTTCCAGTGGAGAAGGCTGCTTAGTATCGCTTAGGCCGTTCGTTTCTTTTTCCGAGCGTGTGTGTGCTTTCGGACAAACGAAAGTCCGCGCTTCAACTCTGAAGCGAGATCAGCGGATTCGCTAGCGATTTGGACAGGCTCGGAGAGCTCACGTCCCAGCCAGCAGTTCAGTTCCTCCGACGAAGCCTGCACCCGCCGACCTCGTGGGTGACTGGCATCCCGGATTTTGCCCATCGTTGAGCCACCGATGTTGGCTGACCCAAGAAGGCGGCGATCTGCTGCCAGCCATTCAATGATTCGCGTTGTTTGGCCTTCGCCATGCGACCCGGAGCCGCCATCCTTCCTCCTACTTAGCGGCAGTCACCGACTTCACTGAAATGGTATCTCCGTTGGCTGTGCCCGTAACTTTGGCCTGCTCCCAAGCCAGCTTATTGAGTTCGTCGAGCGCGGCCTTATCCGAGGTGTCGAGGGCATAGACCTTGTCGCCGACTACCAAAGAGTACTTCGCGCCTTTCTGCACGCAAGCACGAACGCAATCTGCGGGGGCGATCCCCGCTTCCATGTGCTTGGCGCCGCACATGGCATCGCTAACCTTTCCAGTAAAGGTCTGGGTGTTGCCCTTAGCCGCGCCCGGCACGACAACCAATCCGGTGCTCAGCAGCAGCACCGCCGTCGCCATCCAAACTTTCCACATTCGCAAACGAGACATAAATCCTCCTCTTTTTTAATTCTCGGTACTGGTATTAGATGCTGCTCTTTATTATAGAACCTTGGATTTCCTTTTTTGACCGTAAGCGTCAGACCAATACACGGTTGACCGGTTGAGTCCGCCGGCGTCGATACGGCGCCGCAACCTTCGGAAACGCAGTTTCACTCCGAACTTCGGGTGGCTCGGTTCGAGGCGTTGTTGAAAGCCGGCGTACCAGTAGTTTCCGGAGATCTGCCAGCCTCCCAGCAGGTTCTTTCGCGCTAACCTGTGAACACCACAGATACGGCTGGCGCAGACAAATATGACGCACTCCATCGAGATTAACTGACCCGTCGCCAGCAACTTGGCGGCAGGGGCGACTGCTGGGGCCAGATTGTTGGATTGTCGCGCGGCCTCACCGATGGATTGGCACCGACTGAGGTTTGTTCCCTAGAAACTCAGCTTCAAGCCGAACTGCAGGTTGCGCGGTGGATTAGTTCCGCCCGCTTGCCCGAAAACAGGGTCGTGCAGGCTAACGTTGTTGCCGATGAGAAAGTTTGTGTGGTTGAAGACGTTGAAGACTTCGGCGCGGAATTGGAGACGAAATCGGTCGGAGATCCGGAGATTCCTGAACAGTGAGGTATCGAAATCCCAGTAAGATGGTCCCACGAACGTATTCCTGCCGAGGTTTCCGACGCAGCCTAAACACGGAGCCGAAAAGAAATTGGTTGGCAGGTTAAAGCCGTCGGCCCATTGGGCGTGCGTGGCATGAACATGGTTGGCGATCGCGTTGGGCCGATCATTCGATTCGCCATCAAGGTTGTAGTCACCGCCTTCATTCGTGCAACTTAATGGTTCGGGAGCGCCGCAATTATCCCCTTGGAGGAAGGGTTGCCGGGGGTCGAAGGCAGACCAGTGGGCGCCGCTCTGGACCGACCAGATGCCGTTCGATTGCCAGCCGCCGAGTATGGCCGCCTGCAATCCGTGTTGATTTCGAAAGAACGGCATCTCCCAAACGTAGGTAAAGGCGAGGCGATGGCGAATATCGAAGACGGAGTTGCCGCGATCCAGCCCGGGCCGAGTCTGGTCGGTCGTGAAGCCGTCACCGGCGGCGGTGCCGTCCACGGTGAAGCCGGCGCTTTGCCACGTGGAATCGCTATCGATCGAATGGCTGTAAGTATAGTTCCCACCGAACTCTAAGCCCCTGCTCAGTTGCTTTTTCACAGAGACCTGCAGGCCGTGATAACTCGAACTGGCCGTATTCTCCCAGACCCGCAAAGTGCCGAAATTTGGATTCAACCTTCCTCGCGGGTTGATTTGCAGTCCGTTGTCTGCCTTGCCGGTGTTGACCTGACTGCACAGACGGCGACCCAGGTTATCGGTGACGCAGGATCCTTCCGCCAGGCGGCCTCCCGGCAACCGGTTCTTGTTGTCGGCCCGGAACAGGTTTCGTCCCACCGTGCCAACATAATTCACTTCCAATATCAACTTGGGACGCAGTTCACGCTGAATGCCCACGGACCAGTGTTCGATGAGGGGATCGCGCAATCCCCGTTGGAGGAGGATCGCGGTCAAGCCCGAGGTTTGCGGATTAGCGGGATCCCATCCGGAGATGTTTCCCGTTGCCTGCGCCCCGATCCCTGAGTGCTGCGCGGGCGGAGCCGGACCTCGAAACGTAGGCTGGCTCCCGTCCACCGGACCATAGACGAGGTTGGAGTTGGGACCGCCGTTGAGAAAATTGAATTCCCGGTTTTGGGAATAGTAAGGCGGATTAAAGCGGGTGATGGTAAGCCTTCTCTGGAGACTGCCTTCGTACGAGATGCCGAAACCGCTCCGCAGGGACGTCTTGCCATTGCCGAACACGTCCCAGGCAAAACCGAGCCGCGGACCAAAATTATTGTGGTCGCCTTTGCCGAGATTCTCGGCGGCGGCGAATCCGCCGGGGCCGCATTCGCCTGCGAGCAGAGCTTTCGGATCCCCCGGGCAAGGCGCGCTCGCGTCTTTGATTCGCCCGGCTCCGGTCGTAATGTCGTCCACAAAGTCACGGCCCGGCCCCAGAAGGAACGTTGTCGCCTGATGGGAGAGTTCCGTGCTTCGCGTATAGAGGTCGTAACGCAGTCCCAGATTCAAGGTGAGGCGCCGGGAAATTCTCCAATCGTCAGCCAGAAAGGCACCGACATCCCAGTACCGCCAATGGCGAATGCTAGCGGCGAGTTGGGCTGGAGAACCAGTCGTGAACCCGGGATCCACACCGACAAATTGTGAGAACGGAGCATCGATGGCGAAGAAAAGGGAATCGAAGAACTCATAGATAGGGCGTCCCGATCCGGCGTCGCTATTCTCATAGTTACGGCGCAGTTCGGCGCCGGCTCGCAGGCTGTGCTTCCGGTGCGTGAACGAAATCAGATCCGAGTAGTCGTACGTGCTTTCCCGGATGACTGCGCCAGCTGTTGGCCCGTTACCAAAACCCATGATGATGTCATCTGGCACGACCCCAGGCACGCCCGGCAGCGGAACCGTGCCCACACTCCCATCGAGCAGATAGCCGGCACGGCACTCGTTCAACAGAGTGGGAGTGAAGGTGTGAATGAAGCTAACCTGAAAATTCGGCCTGGTGTAGGTGAATGGATTGGTGAAACCACGAAGAGTGTTTCCAGCGTACTTGTCTCGGGATCGGGTCCAATTGAACTCACTGAAGAAGCGATTATTCTGGCTGAGGTTGTAGTCCAGCCGGAGCGATCCTTCGTGACCGTCGAAGAGGTTCCCGTCGGCCTGGAACTGGTTCGGACTGATGATGCTTTCCAGGAAATTGGTGTCCCGGTTGAAGGCGCCAGGCGACGGCGCTGTATAGGGGGAACCTCCCGGGCAACCGCTGTTCATCTGGTCGATATCCGCTTGCTCGACGCCGAACAATGACGCGAACTTGCTCGACATCGCACCTGGCGTGGCGGTGGAGCCGTCGGTATTAGCGGGACAGAGATAATCTCCGAAGGTTGCGAATCGGGACCTCCCGAATCCCCCGATGTATTCCCGCAAGGTCGCGAAGGGGGTGCCTTTAGCCGTCGGTGCGAAATTCGAATACAACAGCGCAGATACGGAATTGGGAAAAGCTGAAATCGCAGCGGCACGAAACTCAGGCGACTCGAGGAACGCGGGACCCGGGTTGGAGGTCAGAAATTTCTCTCTTTGATAAGAAGCAAAGAAGAAGACCTTATCTTTCTTGAGGGGTCCGCCCAAGGTTGCGCCGAACTGGTTCAAACGCACCGGCAATCTCTTCCGGTCTGCCGGATCGGGAACATGGTTGGCAAAAAAAGGATTGGCGTCGAAGATCTCGTTACGCACAAACTCCCACGCGCTCCCGTGCAGTTGATTGCTGCCCGACTTGGAAACAAGGTTAGTAATCGCGCCGGCGCTGCTACCGAATTCCGCGGAGTTATTCAGGGTTAGTACCTGAACTTCCTGCACGGTATCGAGGATAGGCGTATTGACCGGGCCGCCGCTCAAACTGGTGTTGGACATCCCGTTGATCAGAAAGCCATTGAAATTTTCGCGCACTCCGTTGACCACCGTATTCGCGCCATTCTCGAAAATGATGCCGCGCACATTGGTCGCGCCGGGCTGGTACTGGATCAGGTCATAGACATTGCGTCCGTTCAGGGGCAAATTGGCGATCTGCTCGGCATCCACGGTGTAGGACAAGCGGGAGTTCTCGGTATTCACCAGCCGGGCGGCGTCGCTCACTCCGATGGTTTCCGAACGCGCGCCCACTACCAGTTTGAAATCGACACGGAGCACGGTGCCAGCGTTCAAGAAAAGGTTCGTGGCTGTTACCGTTTTGAAGCCGGGGGCGCCGACGCTGACGGTGTACGAGCCGACGATCAACTCGGGGGCGGTGTAGATCCCTGAATCGTTGCTCGCAAAATCGGTCTCGTACCCTGTGGCCAGATTGCGAACGAGCACGCTGGCGTGAGAGACGACCGCACCGGACGGATCGGAGATCACGCCCGTGATTTGCCCGTTCTCAACTTGTGCGAATGCACTCAGTGAAAGAATAAAACACGCCAACCAGAGGCAGACGTGGGACCTTGCGAGCGGACCGAGATGGCGCATAAGCCTCTCTCCCATTGCCGCAGGCCCCGAGTGCAACGAGGAAGGGGAGAAACCGGTGGCCGACTATAGGTGCGAAAGACGACCCGCTTACCGCGGCACGATCCCCGAGAGCCGAGCGGGGAGAAGTATACAACGGGATTCAATCAGGTGAGAGACAAACCTATAAAGCCAGTAAGGCGCGGATACGACCTGGTCGTTACGAAATACCAAGATCATGAAGCAGCTTCTGAAAGCGCGGCTCGGATCGCAGCGGGTCGAACTCTTCGTAAGCCGGAAGCCAGAGGATGAGACGAAAGTCACGCATCTGATAAGCCTTTTCAAGCGTCTGGAGGGCTTCCTCGCGCTTCCCTAAGCGCATGTAACAGCGAGCGATCGGGGAATAACCGCCCCGTTCGTTGGGTATTCTTCCGCGCAACAGAAGTTCTAACTTGCGCTGCCAGTAGCCGCGGGCGCCACCGGCGGCGAAGGCGGCGCTAAGCTCTGAACGCCACTCCGGGTTCTCTTCGATGGCCTTCTGATATTCACCCTTTTGCTCCCAACTGATCCCCAGCCGAAAATGAGCGGGCCCGAACGCCGGATCAACCTCGGTCGCGGCACGGATAATTCGCAGGGCTTCATCGTACTGCCGAGCGCAGAAGTAAACGTGCCACGCCATGGAATTTGTGAGAACCGAAACAGGGTCAAGAGTGCTTGCCAACTTAGCCTGCTGGATAGCTTCCTCGTACCGTCCGTAGTGCGCCAGTGTCACGCCGAATAGCATGTGGGCCATGGCATAGCCCGGCCGTGCTTCGATGGAACGCCGGAAGAACGCCTCGGACTCAGTCGGTTTCCACTCAGCAAAGGAAATAATGCCGAGCACCATTAACGCCTGCGCCTGGGAAGGATCGATCTCCAGAGCTTTTTTGGCCGCGTCCCTGGCCTGGGCGAAGACATCGAAATCGCCACCATTCGCAGCCATATGGTGGAACGTGTCAGCCAATCCCGCCCAGGACTCGGCGCTGTTGGGGTCCAGCCGGATCGCCTCGCTGAATACCTCCTTGGCCCGATCCGTATCAAGCTTATTTAAGAAATAGGAACCCTTGAAATAGAGGAGGGCGACCTCCGGGTTCGTGGGACGAGGGCGGGATAGCCGAGCTTGCTCTTGCGGGGTGAGAGTGTGCGAGATGCCGGCCGCAATCGCACGAGCCAGTTCGCCCTGTACGGTGAGGACATCGCTCAATTGCAGGTCGTAGGTGTGTGCCCACAGATGGCGGTCGGGCGCGGCCTGGATGAGCTGAACCGTGATTCGCACCCTATCGCCGGAACGCGCCACCGAGCCCTCGACCAGAGCGTCGACGCCTAACTCGCGCGCGATCTGGGGAGCAGACTTGTGCGTGCCCGCATAAACCATGGACGAGGTATGCGAGATCACGCGAAGCGAACCGATCTGGGCCAGGTTGGTGATGAGTTCGTCGGTTACGCCGTACGGAAAGAATTGCTGATTTGGATCGGCCGACAGATTTACAAGCGGAAGGACGACGATTGACCTTACCGGATGAGGGCGTAGCACGTACCAGGCAACCAGAGCAGAAAGAAGAAGAATAACCGAAGCACCAGCCCAGATGACCCTGCGCGGAGATGGCTTCCAACGATCTTCCTCTTCCGCCTCCGTCTCCAAGGACGGCAGAGGCAACACCTCCTGAGGAGGCTCAGCAACGGCAGTGACCGGCGCGATGAAACGATATCCGCGGCGAGGTAAGGTCTCGACAAAACGAGGATCAGTGGCGGAATCGTTCAAAACCTCGCGAATCTTGTTGACCGCGGTTCCCAAACTGCGGTCGAAGTCGACGAAAGTGTCCCCCGACCACAGTTTCTGACAAATCTCTTCGCGGGTGACGAGTTCCCCCGGACGCTCCAGCAGCATTACCAGCAACTGGAAGGGCTGCGCTTGCAGCCGCACTCTTTCTCCTTGCTTTCGCAATTCGCCGGAACGCAAGTCTGCTTCGAAAGGGCCAAACGAGAGACGATGCGGTGCGGAAACCACACTGGGCACAACTCACCACCAACGGCGAGATTAACAGGTGGCACGAAGCGGGTCAAAAGATATCTCGCGCCGCTCGGAGGTAACTCGTCTATTTTGAGCGGCTTGTCCGTTGAAGAAGAGTTAAAGAAGAATTGAAGCGCGGTGCATTGCGCTGAAATCCTGCTTGTGCGAACGTCGCCGGGCCGTCGCGAAATGGCGTGCGGTATCAAAATTTTTCTGAGGAGACACTATGAGAAGCAGATTAAAGATTAAGTTATGGCCGGCCCTCGGCGTTCTTATTCTGGGTCTCGCCCCGGGAGCGCTCGCCCAGTCGTCCAACATGGGATGTGGTAACAATTCCAGTCCGAAGCCGTCGGCGTCACTTAAACCCGCGTCCTTGGAGATGGTTTCCAAAAACGATTGGGTCGGCGCCCCGATCACAGGATTCTGGAAGGTTCAGCTCTCATTGCCCGACGGCACTGTGATTGATAATGGCTATACCACGTGGCACGCCGATGGAACTGAAATCCTCAATTCGTCGCGCCCCCCGATATCCGGTAATTTCTGCATGGGTGTGTGGAAGCGGACCGGGCGATCTACCTACAAGCTCAATCACTTTGCGATGCAGTGGGACCCCACTGGGACGATTTTCATTGGTCCCATCACCCTGAAGGAAGAGATCGTCCTGGACCGCAGCCATAACAGTTACGCCGGGACTTTTACCGCCGACCAGTATGACACCAACGGAAATATCATCGGTCACGGTGCCGGCAACGTAACGGCACAGCGGATCACTGTCGACTGATCTCGACTACCGCGGCGGGATCTTATACGGGTACTACCACAATCACCGCCACCTAAGACACAGGAGAGGCGGCCACAGCCACCATCGAAGGTTGTGTGATGGGCGGCACTGTGAGTGACAGTTGAGAGAGGAGAACATCATGAGGCAAAACTCAAAGTTTTTTGCATTGTTTCTGTTGGTGGCCATGGGGGCGGCAAGCCGGTGCGCTCAGGCAACGAACCTAACCGTGAATTGCGACAGACACGAATCGCTTCACCAAGCCCTGCGTCTGCTTGCGACTACCAATCCGCAAGGGCCGAACAAGATCACCGTTTTGGGCGATTGCAAAGGAAACTTCGTAATTCAAAGTATGGATCGACTGACACTGATTACCAGGAATGGTGCCTCGATCACGGATCGTTCCAACGGAAGCTTAGCGGTCGTGGATATCGAGGACTCGCACAGCGTGACCGTGCAGGGATTCACCATCAACGGCGGCGGCACCGGAGTCTTGTGTAATACGACAAGTGTCTGCTACCTGACTGGCAACACGATTCAGGATGGTGGAGGGACGGGTGTAGGGGTATTCGCTGATTCCCATGCCATTCTAGAAAGCAATGTGATCCAGAACAATGGGTTCCGTGGAGCAACCGTGAACGATCGCTCGCGAATGGCCAGCAGCAATGATGTCTTCCAAGGCAATGGGGCTCAAGGGGTAGCCGTAATTTCCGGGGCCTACCTCGGAACTTCCAATTCCAGCTTTCTCAACAACGTGGTTGGCGTTGAGGCGTTCTTGAACTCCACGTTACGAGTCAACGGCGGTACGATCAGTGGAAGCGTTTGCACCTCGTCGACGCCCTTCTGCGGGTATGGCGTGGTACTCCTCGGCGGCGCACAAGCATCGTTTGGCGGTATGACAATAACTGCCAATGGCGGGAGCGGTATACACCTGGAAGACGGCTCTTTCGCGGTTTTCTTCGGGACTACTGTAACGGGTAACTTGAGTGGTACGGACGTAGAGTGCGCTCCGCAATTCCCGATCACTCGCTTTGTCGCAGGTACCGGCGGTATTACAAACTGCGTTGAGCCTGCCAGTAATTCGCAGCTAAAAGACTTGAAATAAAATCACCCACACTGTGCCACGAGATCAGCCGCCCGATGTCTGGGCGGCTTCTCTTTCTCGCAATGTCGCCGCCAGGTATCTCTCTAGAAACTAAAATATCGCGACAACGATCACTTACTCACAGCTCCAGAACCTAACGATTACGTCGTGTATCGTCGGCAAACAGGGTGAGCGGTTGTTGTCGCAAAATTACCTGCACCCTACACCCCCGTCGCATGGGTCCGGTCATGCCGGGCGAGCCATGCAGCGGGAGTGACGTCTGGGAGGCGCTGGATCGAACGATCAGCGAGTCCGGGGAGAACTGCGGCCAAATAGTCGCGCACTGGGAGTTTCAACCTGCGGCAGCTTTCCACGACCGAGAGAATCGCTGCGACCTTGGGTCCCGCCTGTGGGCTGCCGATGTGCAACCAGTTCTTTCGACCCAGAGCCACAGGACGCATTGAATTCTCTGCCAGGTTAGTACTTAGCTCTAATTCGGGATACTCCAAGAAGCGCGTGAGCTTTTTCCAAAGCTTGAGCGCATACTGGCAAGCCCTGCTGAATGCGCTGGAGGGCAATGCAATCGACTGCGCTGCGGCGATCTTGCTTCGGATCTCATCCAGCAAAGGCTTGGCTGTTTCCTGACGCCGGATATGGCGCGCTGCAGTAGTCAGCCCTTTGCGGCAAGCTTCTGCATCGACGGCAAACAGTTCATCCATCTGAGCCACAATCGGGGTTGCGACCGGGTCTCGTGGATTTAGCTCCACTGCTTCGAAAAACTGTCTTCTTGCATGAGCCCAACAAGCGGCATGTACCATTCCCGGCCCACCGATCTGGTCATAAGCCGCGTAGCCGTCAGTTTGCAGAATGCCCTCGAACTGTCCTAAGAAGCCCCTCGGTCCATCGCGCCCCCGGCCCAAGCGGAAGTCAAACACCACGCTTGCTCCGGGGCGACTGTATTGCCAGAGATACGCTTGGTGATTCTGTCCCCGGCCCTCGCGTGTCTGCACATCGACTGGGGTTTCATCCGCCTGAATGTAACTGCCGCTGATCAACTCTCGCCTCATCGCCGCGACCATAGGGATCAGCAACTCGCCGACTTTGAGGACCCAACCGTCCAGCGTCGCGCGGCTGATTTCCAGGCCGAGGTCCCGTTCCAGAATCACGCTCTGTCGATGAAGGGGAGTGTGATTGCAGTATTTGCTGACCACCGTGTCGATGACGATCTGATCACTCGCCAGACACTTCTCGATGATCCGTGGCGGTAGTGGTGCCGACATCACTCCTAGGTCCTCACACGACCGGCAAGCCCGTTTCTCGCGTTTCGTGACCAGCACGAAGTACTTCGCCGGCTCCACATCCAACTGGGAACTCTCTTCGTAGACGATCACCACAATTTCTTTGCCGCACCGTTTGCACACGCGCTGATCCGGTCTGCAAGGCAGAACCCGCTCCACGCGCGGAAGATTCGCTGGCAATCCCTGGCGGCCCGGATGCTTGCCGGATTTCTTGGTCGAGCGATGCACTGGCGCGTGCTCACTCTCCGCCTGCTCGATCATTTCACTGACGACAGGCTCAAGCTCGAACAACTCCAATTGCGCGTGGGAGAGCTTTTCGCCGCCCGCTCCATACTTTTCAATCCGCATCAACCGCAGACGCTCTTCCAGCACACGAATCCTCAGCTCCGCGTACTGCAACCGGCTCTTCAGTTGGGCGATGAGTTCCAGATCGGCTGGTGCTGGTCGACTCCTGCAAAACTCGCTACGCCGCAGCCCGCTGCCCACAAACTCGGCCACCAACTGCTGAACTTCCGCGCGTGTACGTCGTTTGTGTGCTGAAACCTTCTGTTCTCCGCTCATCCGGAAACTTCAACACAGACCGCGTCCCTCGAACAGGTTTGTTGCTCAGACGCTTACTTTTGACCTCGACAATAGGACCAGACTCTAGATCAGCTTTCGCTCGTATAATTGTGTTGATATGTACCGAATGCATCGTGTTCTGTGCTCCATTCTCGTCGCGGTCCCTCTACTTTCTCATGCTCAAGCGTCAGCGCCCAACGAAAAAGTTCCCGTCATACAAGGCGGTGCTGGTCCGTGCTCCATCGAACTCACAATCATGGGCGCGGACGGCAAACCCGTTTACGCGGCCACGATCAGGGTTCATATCAAGTATGGTTTTGGTGGAATCCGGAGGCTCGATCTTGAAGCCGGAACCAACTCCGATGGGAAGGTGAAGTTCGCCGGACTTCCCGACCGGGTACAGCGACCGCCGCTGGAGTTTCACGCATCGAAGGGTGAGTACGAGGGTGTCACGGAGTTCGATCCGTCAAAAGAGTGCGAAGCCCGACATGACATCACGTTGGCGAAGTCAAAAGCGCAAGACGGGCACTAGCAAGCGTTCCTGAATGTAATTCTTCGCGGGCGTTGCCGTTCAGCGCTTCAATCCCGGTGAAATTTCGTTTGAAGTGGCAGCGCGATGAAGTTCACACTTTGCGCTATTCTCTTTCTTCTTACTGCGAACATTGGGAACGCGGACAACCGCCATGCCCCCAAGTTTCGACATAAACGCTGCGGAGCGGTTTGCCAATCTGGCATTGGCGTGCGTCCATAGGGAATATTCGAACAAGATTAGTCACAATTTGGACAGCGATCTGTATGTCGCCCCGCCTCGAAAACTGACACCCGCGCTGCTTCTCGTACATTGGAACCTGCATCCCGACTGCGAACTACCCGGTATCTGCCCGTTTTGTGCGAGACATTGATGGTGCGATGGTTGGTCGGGCCTGTGGAGGTTGCACGTCACTCGAGCCGCCACCAGTCGTATTCGGCGATGCGGTAGTCCTCCTCTCAATGGGGCTCCTGACCGGTGCGGTCGGGCCTCATGCAAGCCTTCGGGGGCGCCAGCCGGCGCGTTGGAATTGGGCGCGACTGCTTCACCTTGGCGCAAGAAAGGCTCTTGACATATCCACCATGGCGGATAAAATCACGCCAAGTTCTAACTGCCCCGTTTTCTATCTACCCGCTTCTCCTGAGGAACCTATGCTTATGCCAGCTTGCGGCTGCGATACGAGGCGCGGTTTGGACATTTTCGCCGTCGTGCGGAAATTCGGATCGATGAAACCGTCGGCCATATCGCGGTCGCTAGACGGCGCGATTTTCGCCGCCTGGACGCGCGTCGCTTTGACCCAGGCCGTGCTCTGTTTGCTCCTTATCGTTGTCGTTGGCTTTCAGCCGGCGGAGGCGCAGACCGAGACCGTGCTCTACAGCTTCTGCACCCAAACGGGTTGCCCGGACGGCTCCAACCCCCGAGCGGATCTGGTCATGGACTCAGCGGGGAACCTTTACGGCACGACCCTCTACGGCGGCACGAGTGGTGTGGGCACGGTGTTTGAGCTCAGCCCGAGCGGGACCGAAACCGTGCGGCACAGCTTCGCCGCAAGTCATACAGATGGCCACTATCCCTATGCGGGCCTGCTCATGGACGCGACGGGGAACCTATACGGCACGGCCCAGTCTGGCGGCGCGAAGGGGCTCGGCACGGTTTTTAAGCTGAGCCCGAACGGGACCGAAACTTTGCTCTACAGCTTTTGCGTCCTGGCGGCCTGCGCGGACGGCTACCACCCTCGAGCGGGCTTGATCATGGACACGACGGGGAACCTTTACGGCACGGCTTTCGATGGCGGCGCGTACGACGCGGGCGCGGTGTTTGAACTCAGCCCGAGCGGGACCGAGACCGTGCTCCACAGCTTTTGTCAACAGATGGGCTGTCCCGACGGCTACTACCCCCAAGCGGGCTTGGTGATGGACACGAACGGGAACCTTTACGGGACAACCCTCTATAACGGCGCGTACGGTGGGGGCACAGTGTTTAAGATCAGCTCGGACGGGACCGCAACCACGTTCTACAACTTTTGCACCGCAACGGGCTGCAAGAACGGCAGGTACCCTCAAGCGGGCCTCATCCTGGACACGAACGGAAATCTTTACGGCACGACCTACGGTGGCGGCGCGCACGGACAGGGCACTGTGTTTGAGCTAAGCCCGAGCGGGGCAGAGACTGTGCGCCACAGCTTTTGCGCGCGAACGGGCTGCCCGGACGGCTCCCACCCTCGCGCGGACTTGGTGATGGATACGGCGGGGAACCTTTACGGCACGACCTATTCTGGCGGCACGAACAGCGTCGGCACAGTGTTTAAGCTCAGCCCGAACGGGACCGAAACCGTTTTGCACAGCTTCGCCGCAAACGGTTCGGACGGAACTCATCCTTATGCCGGCCTGGTGACGGACACCATAGGGAACCTTTACGGCACGACCTATTCTGGCGGCGCCAACGGTTATGGCACGGTGTTCAAGGTGACGCCGTAGAAAAAATCCGTTAGCCGATTGCAGATGGGGAATTTAAAATTCAACACCCAGGTTTGCGAGACTCAGAGAATGGGCCGTGTCGGGACTACAGGCGAATAAACAGCGAATCTGTTAAACTGCCGGAGTGGGAGCAAGGCAGTCAACGCGCGTAAGCCTGGCCGACAAAACGATTCCCGCTCAGAGAGCGGCTCAGCTCCCACAGCACAGCGTGACATGCGTCACTGCTGTTCAGAAGCCAGCTGAAGTAACTTGGCTGTGTTCCGCACCCGGCCAGAATCAAGGAACCCAACATGAGTACGCTTCTTGCTTTACTGGTGACAGCTTGTGTTGCTGTTATTGCACTCCTCGTCTACTTCATCACGCGGTCGAGTTATAGTGCCCGGGCGGTCGCAGCGGAGGCAACCGTTACACAGTTGACGGTACAACTCGGCGCGAGGGAAAGCGATCTGAATGCTCTTCGCGTCCAACTGGCGACCGAACAGAGTCTACGTGTGTGCGCCCAGGCTACGCTCGAAGGGGAGCGCCGGTCGATCATCGATCAGAAGAACACGCTCAACGAAGCGGAGCAGAAGTTGACCACTGTTTTCGAAGGTCTAGCATCCAAAGCGCTCGCCAATAACACAACAGCGTTCCTGCAACTTGCTGACACGACGCTGAAGTCGGGGGCAGTTAAAGAATTGAAGAACCTTGTCAAGCCAATCCAAGAGACTCTTGGGACCTATCAGGCTAATCTGACAGCAATCGAAGACGCACGCCTCACGGCGTACGGTCAAATCACAACAACTCTAAGCCAGGTGAGTCAAACGCAGGAAACATTGAAAAACGAAACCCAGAACTTGGTTTCTTCACTCCGTCGACCAAACGTGCGCGGCCGTTGGGGAGAACTGACGCTGCGGCGCGTCGCTGAGCTGACGGGGATGTCCGAGCATTGCGATTTCGATCTGCAGACGCAGGTTGAAACCGAGGATGGCAACAGCTTGCGGCCTGACATGACGATCAGACTCCCGAAGGGAGTTGTTGTGCCGGTCGACTCCAAAGTACCGCTCGACCAATACCTCGACGCCATGGCGGCCACATCCGAGGCAGTCCGAAAGGAACACCTGAAGAAACATGCTAACGCTCTGCGGGAGCGCATGAAGACGTTAGCTTCGAAAGACTATGCTGGGCAATTCCCTATCACTCCGGACGTCACTGTTCTCTTCCTACCAAGCGATGCGTTTCTGAGTGCCGCACTAGAGTTCGACAATTCCCTTCTGGACGATGCGATGCAGAGAAAAGTCGTCATTGCTACTCCCGTGAGCTTGTTCTGCCTTCTTAAGGCCGTTGCTTATGGGTGGCAGCAGGAAGCAATTGCAAAGAACGCGCAGGCGATCAGCGACTTGGGAAAGGAACTGTACGGACGAATTTCGGTTCTTTGGGGACACTTGGATAATCTCCGGAACGGGCTCGTTTCTGCAGTTGATAGCTTCGACGCGACGGTAGGGTCGATCGAGAGCCGTGTTTTGCCAAGCGTTCGCAAGTTCAAGGAGCTTGGCGCTACGACGGAGGATGAAATTGACGTCCTGGAAAAGATCGGGCGTGAGCCGCGTGCATTAGGGCTTGCCTCGATTGAAATCAAGACCGCCGGGGAGTAGAGAGCAGTGATCCCGTGACCAAACTAACGTGGCCAGGAGTCTTCTTTTCGAGATGTCGCAGCCGAGTTGCAAGCTCTTTCGAGCGCCCGTAGAGTATCGTGAGTTTTCGGCAAGCATGCGGGGCCGGAAGATCAGCCAGGAAGACATCCTAAATACGCGCACTGATCGAGAAGCACCCGCAGGAAAGCCGCCGCATCTTGACGGGCTCGTCTCTGGCACGCGTCGGCAGAGACTGGTATCCGGGAGGCACAAGTACGCTGCGGCATTTGATACGGTGAGTGTGTGCTTCTCGAAAGCTCAACGAGGCCTGTATGTGTCCGAAGTCTCTCCAAATCATATCGGCAGATAAGCAGGACGGAACGTCATGACCCCTGAACGCTGGCAACAAGTATCGGAGGCTCTGGACAAGTTCCTGCACTTTTCCGCCACGCAGAGGCTGGACTATCTCGCCGAGGTCGCCCGCGGCGATCCGGAATTGCACCGGGAGCTAGAGTCCCTTCTCGCCTCTCATGAAGAAGCGGGAGCAGAATTCCTGAATGCGCCCGCCTCGCCGACTGCACCCGACGGGGTCGAAGCAGATCCGCAACATACCTTGCTCGGCCGGCGCTTGGGGGCCTATCAGATAGTCGAACTCCTCGGCATCGGCGGCATGGGTAAGGTTTACCGCGCCTTCCGTGCCGACGATCAGTATCGCAAGCAGGTCGCACTCAAGGTGGTCCGTGGGGGCCAGGACTCAGGTTTCGTAATCAGACGGTTCAAGAACGAACGGCAGATTCTCGCCAGCCTCGATCATCCGAACATTGCGCGGCTCCTTGATGGGGGCACCACCGAAGAAGGCGTTCCCTACTTTGTCATGGAACTGATCGAAGGCAAGACGATCGACCACTACTGTAACGACCACAACCTGACCACGGCTGAGCGGTTGAAACTTTTTCTGCAAGTCTGTTCTGCGGTGCAACTCGCTCACCAGCGGCTGATTGTGCACCGCGATCTCAAACCAGGCAACATCCTGGTGACCTCGGATGGAACGCCGAGACTTCTTGATTTCGGAATTGCAAAACTTCTCGACCCCGACACGGGCGAGGGTTCCGAGCCGACCCTGACCCTGACCCAGTTTCGCGCGTTCACTCCGGGATACGCGAGTCCGGAGCAAATTAAAGGCGAGCCTATCACCACCGCAAGCGATGTTTACTCGCTCGGTGTCGTTCTGTATGAGTTGCTGACTGGGTTGAGTCCCTATGGCGGAACTAGACACACTCCTCACGAGGTAGCTCGCGCCGTGTGTGACTTGGAGCCGGAGAAACCCAGTACCGCAATTCGCCGCCGCTCCACAAGTGCGCCAGGCGAAGGTCCGCCGGGCGCCGGGGATCTCGATCGGAACAAGCTCAGACGGCATCTCAAAGGAGATCTGGACAACATCGTCCTGATGGCTTTGCGCAAGGAGCCGCAGCGGCGCTACAACTCTGCAGAACAGTTTGCCCAGGACATTCGGCGGCATCTGGGAAACCTTCCGGTGATTGCCCGCCAGGACACTGCCGGATATCGAGCGTCCAAATTTATCGCTCGCCATAAGACTGGGGTTGCCGCGACCGCAGTGTTCACGATGCTTCTGCTGGCGGCGCTATTAGTTACCGTTCGGGAAGCCCGCATCGCACGCCAGCAAGCGGAGATTGCGCGGGAGCAGCGAGCCCGGGCCGAGCGGCGTTTCAACGATGTGCGAAAACTGGCGAATTCGCTGATGTTCGAGGTTCATGATTCGATCAGGAATTTGCCCGGAGCGACTCCGGCGAGGAAACTGCTGGTCAGCAGAGCGCTCGAGTACCTGGATAGTTTGTCGCGCGAAGCAAGCGGCGATCCATCGCTGCAGCGGGAGTTAGCCGCGGCTTACGACCGGGTCGGTGATGTTCTCGGCGATACCAGTGCCGCTAACCTCGGAGATTTTGCCGGCGCTTCACAGAGTTATGCCAAGGCACTGGCCATTCGAGAGTCCTTGGCCGCAGCCAGCCCTACAGACTTGGCAGTGCAGACCGAATTAGCTGACGAGTATTTCAGAACCGCGGCCGTGCTCCAGAATACCGGCGATTTTGTCGGCGCCCTGAAGACTTTGCAGCGAGCCTTGCCCTCTATGCAAAAGATCGCCGCCGGACACAACGATCCGAGGCTGCAAGACCGGATCGCCGGACTTTACTATTACACCGGCACGATACTCGAAAAGAGTGGCGACCTTCCCGGAGCGCTGCAAAACTACCGTGCAGGATTAACGATTCGTGAACCGATAGCCACGCAAACCGGGGCCAACCTACTTCTCCGAGCCCATCTGGTCGCAGATTACAACGGCGTGGCAAAGATGTTGGCGGCAACCGGCGACGTCGATCAGGCGATCGCGATGGCGGCGAAGGCATTGAGCATCATGAAACAATTATCGGAAGCCAATCCGACCAATGCCACCTTCCGTGAGTGGTTGGCGGAAGCCTACGCCGTTTCGGCTGACCTGCAAGTACAAAAGGGCAATCTGGAACCAGCGCTGGGGTTCGATCGCCGCGGAAAGGAAATCTTCCAGGAGTTGCACGATTCAGATCCTAGCAACCAACTGGCTGCCGAGAATCTTGTGTTCGGCGATCTCAGTATCGGAGAGGTCCTGGTGCGTCAGGGCAAGATAACCAATGGTCTGCGGAACATCCAGGCGGCATTTGCGATAGTCCAAGGAATCGGGACCCCGAAAACCTTGTGGGATTCGACGGTGATTAGTCAGACCTATTCAGATCTCGGAATGGCATACATGGCGCTGGCTGAGCATGCAAGTCCTCTTGCCGAAAAAACCCGGGATTGGAGCGAAGCCCGGTCTTGGTATCAAAAGGCGCTGGATGTCTGGGGTGAAAAAGCGAAGGCTGGCACTACGGATGCGTTGGGTCACGATCAGGCAGAAGCAATCAGCCAACAGCTCGCGAAATGCGAAGCGAATCTACAGGCGTTAAAGGCGCAGCCCAAAGTGCAAGACCATTAAAAGCAAGGCAATTCAAGAAATTCCCCAGAGTCCTCTAGGTGGATCAAGCATTATCAAGAGGCGAGTCTTCATGATGGACTACTACTCACTACCCAAGGCGGCTGGGCTCGCTGTCAGCCCCTGGCACGGCATCACCCGAGCGGAACCAGTGTGCTGAACTGGCAAGCGCAGCTGGCGCTCGTGTTCCGTAAAGATTGCCCCCGAAACCTGGGCACCCGCTGTTTCCCCCTGGTCGAGCTCAAGGGGATGTGGAACACATACGATTTACCCGTGCCCATGGGAGCCATGTGGATCGAGATTTCACCCGCACCCGGACTGCATTGTTTAAGCACAAGCGTGCCGGCGGACTTCGGGAAGACAATGTCTGTGCAGGTCCCAGTCCCGGTATCGGAATACGGACCACTGATCGAAAAATCCATTCCGTACTGAACTTTGGACGCGTTGCTGATGCTCACGCTCAATCCCGACAGACTAGCCGATCTTTCGCAGTTGGGCACTTCTGAGCCGGTTAAGTACTTTGGAATCAGTTGAGGCTATCGAACGGTCTTCACAACAATTGCTTCCCGGATAGCCAATCATCCAGGCAAGAGAGGCGAATGCGTGGATAGACCGCTTCAATGGCAGGTGAGCGTGAGCCGCCGTAACTCACCGTTCGTCCACCCCGAGCCATCGCTCGGTAAATGAGTAAAGTAAATGTAGAAGCTATTGCCAAGAATGTGCGGGTCATCGCCCAATCCAACCGCGGTGGGATACGCCGCAATCGGCCCGTAGGTGCCAAGCAATACGGGAAGTGTCCAGTTAAGCCCGTCGCTGGACTCGGCATAGCCGAAGGTCGTGTCGTTTGAGATGACCATCACATAGCGCTGGATCGCGCTGTTGTAATGAATATCGAGATAGCCTTCATACGCGGACTGGGGATTGAGGTCGGTGGAGGCTCCGCCGATCCCTGGTTGCAGGTGCCAATTGCCCGTATAGAACTTTTCGAAAGGCACAGCGTGGTGAGGCGCTGGTCCGAAAGCAGCCTCGAGCACCGATGAGACCAGCGCGCGCGCAACGGAGACATTGGTGATCGTCGTGGCGTGTGGCGTACCGTTGCTTATCCAGTCGGGAAAATATAGATAGAAATACTTGCCATCGGGTGAGAGTACTAGCGGTCCGTCGCCGATTTCGAACCCGTCGAGGCCCACGGCATAAGACTGATTCAGGCGTATGATTTCGCCGAGGTCGGTCCAAGTCACGCCGTTATCGGTTGACACGGCCAGCCCAAGAGCGGCGTAGAGAGCATCGTTGGGAAGTTCGGCGTGATAGGTCGCCAGCAAGTTACCGGCGCCGATCATGCCCGCGGGAACCTGATAAACCGGGCCTCCACCCATATAGCCGTAACTCGGATAGTTGGGGTTGACGGAGGACTCGGGACTCGGCGAGACGCTTACGTCCTGAGGAGCACCGGTACCCAGCGGGTTGTCGAGCGTGCCCACGGTGGTGACAATCGATCCGCTCTTGTTGTTGCCGACCCAATGACCTTGCCACATCTGCCGAGAATGTATTCCCCCATCGCTGGCAAAGAACTCGTAGCTGGCGCCTGTCTTGATTATGCCCATGGGGGTATCGGGCCATGCGAAGACGTTGTACGGATCCGTAACTGGGGGCTGCGCCTTGGCGCCGGCCGCGAGACGCTGCGCGGGAGATGCGACGATGATCGGCTTGGTCAGTGACGGTTGGCACAAGTTCGCAGGAGTTTGGGTAGGAGTCTGCTCGGCGATGGATCCCGCTGAGAGCTGGAAGAAGCTGGCCAGCAAGGCAACGGAGGCGAGTGGCGAAAAGAAATGCATGAGGCAGCCTCGAGTCAGGAGTGTGTGCCACCGCACCGAGCCGGAGGCTTCTCATCACCGAAGGGTTAGTGGCCAACATCCATTAGAAACACGGGAATCCGTCGAATGTCGCGCGAGATGGAAATCGGAGCATTCAGAGTCTCGCGTGGTCTCGATCGCCTGCTGGTCATCGGATGTCAACCATTACTTCCGGTAGTCCGTGACCAGATCGGAAAACTCCCACACCCGCAGCTAGCAATCAGGAGCTACGGCGTAGTTCACGCATTGCGATGTGTCACTCCCTACGTGCCACAGCGCGGACGTGCCACTCTGATCGGCGAAATCCGCAAACCAGAAAATGTAGTCGAAGCCGCCAAAATTCAAGGGCGTTCCGTACCCAAACTCGTCGGCCCGATTGTTGGGATCGCAGGTCGCGCCGTAATAGAGGACCGCGTCAAACGGATACGTGCCCGGGTTGGCGACCGAGATTCGAACTCCCTGGTAGCGATGACCGGACTGGTGGTACCAACATCCCTGGAATGTCGCTCCGGGACCTGATGATGCCACAGTCAGCGTCAATGTGGCGCTGTGGGAAGTCGTGCCATCGCTGGCTTTTACTCGAAGAGAATAGGTTCCGGGAACCGCGCTGTTTGAAACCGTGATCTTGGCATTGGAAGTCCCGGCTCCGGGAGCGGGAATGACCGAAGGCGTCAGGGACGGCGAGACCCCGGCAGGTATTTTCAATGCAGTTAGCTGCAGGGCGTGATTGTATCCATTCTTTACCTTGGTCGTGACTTTGGTTGATCCAGACTGGCCGGGGTTGATCGTGAGGGTGGATGGCTGTAGCGCGATCGTGAATGCAGGCGTTACCTGGGGAGCGACGGCGAGCGATGTTCCCGCAACCGTATCTCCATAAAGCGCGCTGATGGCAACGGTGGTCGAGGCACGGATGGATGATGTCGAAGCCGCGATCGTGGCGCTGGTCTCGCCGGAAGGAATCCTCACGGTCGCAGGAGTTGCGACAACGCTCGCGTCGGAACTTTGCAGTTGCACGGTTACACCGCCGTCCGGAGCAGGCTGGGTCAGGTTCACCGTGATTTCGGTGGAATCGCCGCCCGTGAGGTGGCCAGAGCTTAGGGTTACGTTGGCCACTCCCACACGGCTGGCAAGAGTGCCGGTGGCGCGGTCACGCTGGGTGGCGACTATCCCGGAGAAATTGCCGGAGTTCATCGGTTGCGAGCCTGAGCCACAGCCGGCAAGTGCCAGAAGGGCTGCCGCCATTACGATCCGCGATAGACGCATGTGTGGACGAGGGATCAAAACCGTGGGTACCTCAATGGTGAAAATTTGAGAAGGAACCGAACTCGCCCAATTCTCACATAGCCCGGGGGGCACAGCAGACTCAGAAGTGCACCCGACTGTTTCCATCCGCATGGCGAGTGCCGTCAAACCTCGCGTAAGTCATCGCCGGGTGTTCTGTTGCCACGGCCAGGCCAACGATCTCTTTGATATTGACTAGTCATATGACTAGTACGTACGATTAGAGTGCTCCTACAAGGAGGATTGGCATGGGTTCATGGCAAGTGCAAGATGCGAAGGCCCGGTTCAGCGAATTCTTGGATGCCACCATCAAGAAGGGACCCCAGGTAGTCACGCGCCGGGGAATTGAAACCGCTGTCCTGGTACCGATTGGGGAGTGGAACCGTTTGCAAAGGGCTGCCCGTCCGAGTCTCAAAGACTTGCTGTTGGCTCCTGGAGCTCGCTTTGAACATTTGATCCCGGAGCGCCACAAATTGCGGCGACGGACTCGACTGGAGATCAAATGAACAGGTACCTCTTAGATACCAATGTCGTGTCCGAACTGCGAAAGCCCCGTCCCCATGGGGGAGTGCTTGCTTGGCTCAACCATCAAGAAGAGGACCAATTGTTTCTGTCGGCCGTAACGATGGGCGAATTGCAAACAGGGATTGAGCGGACGCGCCGTCAAGATCCATCGAAGGCGAATGACATCGAGTCTTGGGCAGATCAACTGGCAGCCTCGCTTCAGATACTGCCGATGGATGCACCGTGCTTTCGGGAGTGGGGCCGGATCATGGACCGAAAACCAGATAGATTGCTTGAAGATGCAATGATTGCTGCCACTGCACGCGTTCACCAATTGATTGTTGCCACGAGAAATGAAGCGGATTTCAGGCAACTGGATGTCCGAATTCTCAACCCATTCAAGACGAGCTAGGTTCCTCCCAGGATGCAACACACCGCGCCACAAACGTGTCCCTAGTTTTCATCGGACATTGATCGGTGGAAACGTGCCGGGTCACCGCCCCTCCGCGACTTCGTGCCGCACTTCAGGCATCTCTTTGGTGTTGACCTGTTCTTCAGTCTCGCCGTCGCCTCGGACCAAATTTCGCGGGTGCGGCCTAAGGGAAAGCGGATAACAAAGTTGACATCGCGTGCCTCTACTACCTGCCGTTTTGTCAGGTGTTTGTTTCTGCCGACAACCTTCACAAACGCGTCGTCCCTCTTTTTCTGCGGCCCGATCAAACGTTCGTTGACGCAGCCGAGCTCAAAGCCGACCTGCAGAAACTCGATGCCTATTATTGGGCGATCGCGGAAGAGGCAAAGAACACCGGCTTTTATCAATTCGCGAAGGACCCGCCTCTTGACGATTCATTTCTCGTAACGCGGTTGTGGGACAAGCTGGGAATCGAATGGCGGGAACGAGCATCCAAACCTGACCCACCTGACAAACTCACGGACGCGAAAATGGCAAAAGACGAGCCAAGAACCTAATACTGGCCCCAGGCTTCGGGGCCAAGATTCGCATTGTTTCGCAGCATTAAGGGGACCTAGTGTTTACCGCGCCCGCCACAGGCCACAGGCGAGCAAAAGCGCATATTCAAGGAGATCGCATGAGAAAGATCAGGATCATCGAACAAATCTCGCTGGACGGCGTGATTCAGCAGTCCGCCGATGAAAATGATTTCCCCCACGGCAACTGGACCGCGCCCTATCGGACCCCCGCTGGCAGAGAACTAATCCTCGCCGCGTATGGCGAGAGCTTCGGTCTGCTGCTTGGTCGTCGCACCTACGATATGTGGTCGGGCTTCTGGCCAAAGGCGCCGAGCAGCCCGATGGCGGACCGCCTCAATGGGCAACAAAATATATCGCTACCCACCGTCCGGAAGGTCTTGCATGGGGGCCGGCCGAGACCCTTGGATCGGACATCGTCGAGGGCATTCGCCGCATCAAGGCGCAGGACGGCCCGGACGTTATCCTTTCGGGTAGCTCCATGCTGACATCGACGCTGCTCGAACATGGGTTTGCGGATGAAGTCCTGCTGGTCGTCTTTCCGGTCTTGTTGGGCACGGGGAAGCGCATCTTTGCGGACGGCACCCCGCCACGCTCATTCGAGCTCGTCAGCACGAAAGCTCTGGCATCGGGCGTCATCCTCAGCACTTACAAGCCGAACGGACCTTTGCGCACCGGTACCATGGGCGCATAGGCGTAAGCCGACGTCAGAGATCATGGGAAAAAGGGAGGACTCAAATGAGAAAGCTAATCTTCGCAATCAACACTACCTTGGATGGCTGCGTCGACCACACCAAACAATTTGTCGATGAAGAACCTCTTGAATATTTTACTCACCTTACGCGAGAGGCTGACCTGCAGGTCTTTGGGCGTAAAACCTATCAATTGATGGTTCCCTATTGGCCTGAAGTCCTCAAAAACCAGTCTGAGACAAAAGCAGATCACGAATTTGCTCGAGCATTCGACTCCACTAACAAACTTGTTTTTTCACGATCGTTGGACGGCGCTGAAGATAAAAATACGAGAATTGTTCGTACGAATCTTCGCGACGAAATACTTAAATTGAAACAAGAGCGAGGCAAAAATATTTTGGTCGGTGGCGTAGATATCCCTTCACAACTGATGCAGCTTGGCCTGATTGATGAATATCGTTTTGTCGTTGGGCCAACCCTTGCGGGAGCAGGGAGACGGCTGTTGGAGGGTGTTAGCCTGCCGGAGAAATTGCAATTAAGACTTGTTGAGTCAAAGGTTTTCAAATCAGGATGCGTTGCGCTTCATTATTCAAACCAGTGACAGAAAAATCTGCGACACCTGTGCTGCTGGCCGCCATCAAGGGGAGACAAACCATGAAATACATCTGTTTGGGCTACTACGACAAAAGCAAACGCGACACCATGACCGAGGCCGAGAAACAAGCGATGTTCGACGCCTGCTTTACCTACGACGACACGGCGGCCACAACGCCCCGCACATGATGTTCTTCGAAACAGCGAAAGACGGTGCAGCCGGGGGGGCAAATCTCACAAACTCCCCCGTTCTCGCCGTAAATTACTGGCACCTCTCCGCCGAAGCCTACCCACAACTCAAATCCTTCCCAACATTGTCGTCCTCCTGGTAGGAGTAACCAAATGGTCCGATGGAACGTCGGTACCGAGCATGTAAAGACCCAGCGACAAAGGTTAAGTCCCGCCGGGCCAAAAATAGAGATTTAGAAAGGGTTCACCCGTGGAATCCCTTCATAAGGCAGGGGGTGCTGTTGGCATTGGATGGCCTCCACCCGGGGACTGGCCCTCCCTTTCGGAGGCACGGCTCCGACGCTTGCGACTGAGATTCCAAAATCGGTCATTGTCAGCCAATTGCCGATCTTTCGCCCAGTGGCGATGAAGGCAAGCCATCGGCTGCCGAAGCTTCCTTCTCTCGCCGTCGATTTTAGGGAATGATAGCGTCCTTTATCATTCACTATCTGGGTTGGCAAGCCCGCAAGAAGTTTTCTGGGTCAGTTGCCGGAGATGGCGACCATTTGCTTAAGTGGATAACCGCTCCGAAGTGCGCCCAGTGGCATTCCTAGACCCTTGCGCGTTTATCGCTACTAAATCCGTATGGAGGCCCCTGTTCACCGATCATTGTGCGATTCACGTCACATGGTCCTTCGTTCTGCTTGCCTCGGCGTCCGCCGGCTGGGAGAGTCTGCGGTCACTTCTTGAGCCCCAGCTTCTCCAATGTCAGGGTTTCATCGGCGCGTCCCCAACCACCATCGACCACTTCATCGACAAGTACCATCGAATATGGACGCACGTTCTCACCAAAATAACTCGCGAACATATCGGTAGTTTTATGGATGATCTCTTCCTTCTGCTTCTCGTTGAGGAGACCTTGTGGAAACTTAAAATTTGCAAATGGCATTACGATTCTCCTTTTTGGTGCTCGTGCCGGGTATGTGTGGACGGAAGCGTTCTGGCTGCGGAACGCTTCCGCTGTAGCCGTACTACCGCCGATTCGGCTATTGCTTCAGTGCTTCAAGAATTCCGCCGCTGGTTAACACCGTCCGCGCAGAAACAGCGGCGGATGGTTTCAGGAGATCGGCAAGCCCTAAGTTGCGGAGCAGTTCGGTACGGACACGGTCGGCAACACCGTTGACGACTTCTGCGCCATCGTTTGCGGGATCGATGTGAACTCGGAACGGACGCTTGCCGAATGGCAGGTCCACAACGCGCACGACGGCTTCTGCGACTGCCGAGACGTCTGCGTCGGGAGGAGCGGTCCTCGCAAATCCATCCATGATTTCCTTCCCGAGCGTTGCATTCGGGCCGGTTTCATAGGCAGCGAGCGTCTTCTCATCTTCCGGCTTACCTGCATGAACGAAGTGGTTCGTTCCCGAGGTGAACGCCCCCGGGACAATGATCGAGGTTTCGATGCCGAACCGCGCCAGCTCTCCGGCATAGCTGACCGCCAGGGAGTCCATGCCGGCCTTTGCGGCGAAGTAAGGCGCCAAGTACGGAGGAGTGCCGCCGCGCGTGCTGCTGC
>Ga0210407_10000946_pt1 | contig 29128 bp, 24 predicted proteins | sample IncBWC27MmetaG_FD_150860 | JGI IMG/M metagenome (GOLD analysis project Ga0210407, IMG submission 150860) | Forest soil microbial communities from Barre Woods Harvard Forest LTER site, Petersham, Massachusetts, United States - Inc-BW-C-27-M | ecosystem: Environmental > Terrestrial > Soil >...
ACAGCGAATTCAAGGCCGGCGAAATCGCCGAAAAAGAAAAAGTGGAAGACACGAATGAAGAGTTGAAGCGGCGGCGCGTTGTCACCGAGCCGCACTGCTTTTACCTTTCGGCTTGGGAAGAGGACCGCTACGTCATCGCGCAAGCCAACGCTTCGCTCGATGAACGCGGAAAGATTACCACCGAGTTGGTCAACTGCCGGCAAGCAGGCAACTTCGTACTCAAGAGCCGCGATGAAGTGGATTACATCGACGTCTCGCCGAAGCAGCTTGTCTCGGTTGCCGCGAGTTTGATTCCGTTCCTCGAGAACGACGACGCGAACCGCGCATTGATGGGTTCGAACATGCAGCGCCAGGCTGTGCCGCTAATCAAGGGCGAAGCGCCGCTCGTCGGTACCGGCATGGAGCGCGTCACCGCTCGCGATTCGGGCGCGGTGATTGTGTGCCGTCGCGACGGCATCGTGGACCAGGTGGACTCCGAACGCGTGATCGTGCGCGTCGAGTCCGACCAGTCCGGCGTACTGAGCCGTGAAGTGGGCTCGGATATTTATCTGCTCACGAAGTTCAAGCGCTCGAACCAGAACACCTGCATCAGCCAGAAACCGCTGGTGCGCGCGGGAGACCGCGTGAAGCAAGGTCAGGTTCTGGCGGACGGCCCGTGCACGGACCGCGGAGAGCTTGCGCTCGGCCGCAACGTGCTGGTCGCGTTCGTACCGTGGCGCGGTTACAACTTTGAAGACGCCATCCTCGTCAGCGAAAAGCTGGTGGAAGAGGACTACTACACTTCGATTCACATCGAGGAGTATGAAATCGAGGCGCGCGATACGAAGCTCGGTCCCGAGGAAATCACGCGGGACATTCCCAATATCAACGAAAGCTTCCTGCGCAACCTCGACGAAAGCGGCGTGATCCGCATCGGCGCCACTGTAAAGCCGGGCGATATTCTCGTCGGCAAAGTAACCCCCAAGGGCGAAACGACGCTGACTCCGGAAGAAAAGCTGTTGCGCGCGATCTTCGGCGAAAAGGCCGGCGACGTTCGCGACGCTTCTCTCTACTGTCCTCCAGGCATCGAAGGCACAATCGTCGACGTTAAAATCTTCTGCCGCAAGGGTGCCGAGAAGGACGAGCGTCACAAGGCCATCGAAGGCACGCAGGTGGCGAAGCTTGAAAAGAACCTCGCCGATGAAATCCGCATTCTCACAGATGAGCGACTGAAGCGCCTGGCCGATTTGCTCGGCGGCCAGAAACTGACGGCCGACCTGCACGATGAGCGCACCAACAAGCGCCTCCTCACCAAGGGCGCCGAATTGACGCGCGACATCCTTGAAAAAATTTCAACCCGCAACCTAAAACGCCTGCGTCTCAACGATAAAGATCCTCTGCTAATCGAGAAGATCGACGAAATCGAAGAGATGACTTCACGTCAGATTGACGTGCTGCGCAAAATCACCGACGAGCGCATCTCGAAACTCAAGAAGGGCGATGAATTGCCTCCGGGCGTGATCAAGCTCGTAAAGGCGTACATCGCCATGAAGCGCAAGCTTTCAGTCGGCGACAAAATGGCAGGCCGCCACGGGAACAAGGGCGTAATCGCGCGAATCGTTCCGAAGGAAGACATGCCGTATATGCCCGACGGCACGCCCGTGGAAATCGTTCTCAACCCGCTGGGCGTTCCTTCTCGTATGAACGTCGGACAGATTCTCGAAACGCACCTCGGCTGGGCTTCCAAAGAACTCGGCGAACGTGTGACGAAGGTAATTGAAGACACCGGCGCCCGTGCCGACGCAGTCCGCAAATGGTTCAAGGACGCGTTCGGCCCCACGTCGGTCTGGAAGACGATTTCTGAGCTCGATGACGACGCTATCATCGATCTTGGCTACAGCTTCCGCGAAGGTGTTCCGTTTGCCACGCCGGTGTTCGACGGCGCGCGTGAATCGGACATTCGTCACTTGCTCGAATTCACCGAACTTCCCGAGAGCGGCAAGATCAGTCTCTACGACGGCATGACCGGCGACGAGTTCGCGCAGCAAGTCACTGTTGGCTACATCTACATGCTCAAGCTCTCGCACTTGGTCGACGACAAGATTCATGCTCGTTCCATTGGCCCGTACTCACTCATCACGCAACAGCCGCTCGGCGGAAAGGCGCAGTTCGGTGGACAGCGCTTCGGAGAAATGGAAGTTTGGGCGCTCGAAGCCTACGGAGCTGCGCACATTCTGCAAGAGCTGCTCACGGCGAAATCGGACGACGTCTACGGCCGCGCGAAAATCTACGAGGCGATCGTGAAGGGCGAACCGGGCATCGAGCCAGGCGTGCCTGAATCGTTCAACGTGCTCGTGCGCGAGTTGCAGTCTCTGTGCCTCGACGTCGAATTGATGAAACGCCAGAAGCCGCAGCTGGAAAAGGTGGACGCGGCAGACTAGCGGCCAGCGCGTTTGCAGATGTCTCGCGAGCGCGCCCGAACAAGATTCATGAACTGGTTTTTGCTCCGGCGCAGCCGGAGAGGAGGATCAGCCCTTGTATCGATCAAGCCCGTATGATCGCGCCAGTCAGATCGCGGATTTCGATTCCATCCGCATCAGTTTGGCAAGTCCGGAAAAAATCCGGTCGTGGTCGCATGGTGAAGTCACCAAGCCGGAGACCATCAACTACCGCACCTTCAAGCCGGAGCGCGACGGCCTGTTCTGCGCCAAGATTTTCGGCCCCGTCACCGACTGGGAGTGCTTGTGCGGAAAATACAAGCGCATGAAGCATCGCGGAGTGATCTGCGACAAGTGCGGCGTCGAAGTCACGCTCAGTAAAGTGCGCCGCGAACGCCTCGGACATATCGAGCTGGCTTCGCCCTGTTCGCACGTGTGGTTCTTCAAGGGCCTGCCGAGCCGCATTGGCTACCTTCTCGACATCACGATGCGTGACCTCGAACACATCCTCTACTTCGAGACGTTCGTCTGCATCGATCCAGGCGAAGCCACGGGCCTGAAAGAAAAAGAAATCGTGCCGGAAGAGAAATTCCGTGAGCTGCAAAAGGAATTTCCCGGCAAGTTCCACGCGGCGATGGGCGCGGAAGCCATTAAGGAACTGCTGCGCCGCGTCGACGTGGAAAAGCTTTCCGAAGAACTCCGCGAGAAGATGAAGATCGATCCGAGTTTGCAGAAGCGAATCAAGTTCGCCAAGCGGCTCAAGGTCCTCGAAGCGTTTCGCAAGAGCGGCAACAAGCCCGAGTGGATGATTCTCGACGTGATTCCGGTTCTGCCTCCCGAACTGCGCCCGCTGGTGCCTCTCGACGGCGGCCGGTTTGCTACGTCAGATCTGAACGATCTCTATCGCCGCGTCATTAACCGCAACAACCGCTTGAAGAAGCTCATGGAGCTGCATGCTCCCGACGTGATCGTCCGCAACGAAAAGCGCATGCTTCAAGAAGCGGTGGATGCGCTCTTCGACAACGGACGTCGCGGCCGCGTCCTGCGCGGAACAAACAATCGCCCGCTGAAATCGCTCTCCGACACACTGAAGGGCAAACAGGGCCGCTTCCGCCAGAACCTTCTCGGCAAGCGCGTCGACTATTCCGGCCGCTCCGTCATCGTGGTCGGCCCCGAACTGAAGCTACACCAGTGCGGTTTGCCGAAGAAGATGGCGCTCGAGCTTTTCAAGCCATTCATCTACCACAAGCTCGAAGCCGCGGGCCATTGCACCACAATTAAGCAGGCCAAGGAACTAGTCGAGGCGCAAGAATCGATCGTCTGGGACATTCTCGAAGACGTCATCCGAGAGCACCCCGTACTGCTGAACCGCGCCCCTACGCTTCACCGCCTCGGCATTCAAGCTTTTGAGCCGGTACTTGTGGAAGGCAAAGCAATCCGCATCCACCCGCTCGTTTGCACCGCATTCAACGCGGACTTCGACGGCGACCAGATGGCGGTTCACATTCCGCTCTCACCCGAAGCGCAGGTGGAAGCATCCGTTTTGATGCTCAGCTCCCACAACATTCTCTCGCCCGCGAATGGATACCCTCTCGCCGTTCCGACGCAGGATATGGTCCTCGGCATCTACTACATGACGAAGGCCAAGCCGAAAGGCAAGGGCGAAGGCCGCGCTTTCGGCTCGAGCGAGGAAGTTGTGATGGCACTTGAGGCAGGCGAAGTCGAACTGCTCACGCCCATCCGCATGCGCTACAGCGGGGAAGTGATCGACCTTACGAACGCGTACGACGACCAGGACGTCTCGCACACCGAACCTGTCAATCTTTCCAGGCAATTCCTGCACACCACCGTCGGCCGCGTGATCTTCAACGATCATCTGCCGACGGACATGCCCTTCATCAACGGCCTGCTCAAGAAGAAGGGCGTCCAGGCGCTCGTGCAGTATTGCTACCTGCGCTTTGGCCTCGAGAAGACCGTCGTCGCTCTGGACAAGCTTAAGGAACTCGGCTTTTTGTACGCAACGAAGTCGGGCGTTTCGATCGGCATCAATGACATGGTTATCCCCAGCGTTAAATTCAAGCTGGTGGACACAGCCGAGCACGAGGTCGTCAAAGTTCAGCAGCAATATCTCGATGGCGCGATCACCAACGGCGAGCGTTACAACAAAGTCATCGCCATCTGGTCGGATGTCACCGAAAAAGTTGCGGACGAAATGTTCAAGGCCCTCGAGGAACAGGACAAGCAGGGCGTGATCAATCCGATTTACGTAATGGCCGATTCTGGCGCGCGCGGATCGAAGCAGCAGATCCGCCAGCTTTCCGGAATGCGCGGTTTGATGGCCAAGCCCTCGGGCGAAGTCATCGAAACCCCGATCACTTCCAACTTCCGTGAAGGCCTCACAGTGTTGCAGTACTTCATCTCGACGCACGGCGCCCGTAAGGGTCTAGCCGACACGGCGCTCAAGACCGCCGATTCGGGCTACCTCACGCGCCGCCTCGTCGACGTCGCCCAGGATGTAATCATCAATGAATTCGATTGCGGTACAGCCGACGGAATCTACGTCGAACCGATTCTTGAGGCCGGCGTCGAAGTCGAGCCGTTGCGCGATCGCGTTGTGGGCCGCGTCTCGCTCGAAAAAATCAAAGACTACGAAAGCAACGTAATCGTCGAGATCAACCAGGAAATCACCGAAGAGCTGGCGAATTCAATTCAAGCCGCCGGCATCGAGCGCGTAAAAATCCGCTCGGTGTTGACGTGCGAATCCCGCCGTGGAGTTTGCGCCCGTTGCTACGGCCGCAACCTCGCCACCGGCCGGTTCGTCGAGATGGGCGAAGCGGTGGGTGTAATCGCCGCGCAGTCCATCGGCGAACCAGGCACGCAGCTCACCATGCGGACGTTCCACATCGGCGGCACTGCCACCCGCGTCACCGAACAGTCGAAGGTCGAAGCCCGCAACAACGGCTTCGTCAAGTTCATCGACCTCAAAGTCGTCGAGGGTCGCGGCAAGACAATCGTCTCTATGAACCGCTCCGGCCTCATCGCCGTCGTCGACGAAAAGGGCCGCGAAAAAGAGCGTCACCACGTCGTATACGGCGCGCGGCTCAAGGTCGAAGACGGGCAACCGGTCACGCTCGGTCAGACCATGTGCGAATGGGATCCGTACACCTTCTCGATCCTCACGGAAACTGCCGGCACCGTTCAATTCAAAGACCTTCAGGCCGGCATCACCATTGAAGAGCAAGTGGACGAAGTCACCGGTCTTTCGCAGCTCGTCGTTACGCTGCCGCCCGGCGATGAAAAGCATCAGCCCACGATTAACATCCGCGGTTCCGGCGGGCGCACCAAGAAATACCTCATGCCCTCGCGCGCGCACTTGATGGTCGTCGATGGAGACGAAGTGCAGCCGGGCGATGTGCTCGCAAAAATCCCCCGCGAGACCACCAAAACGAAAGACATCACCGGCGGTCTCCCGCGCGTCGTTGAGCTCTTCGAAACGCGCAAGCCGAAAGATCCCGCGGTCATCAGCGAAATCGACGGCCTCGTGAAGTACGGCGAAATCGTCAAGGGCCAGCGAAAGATTTACGTCGAAGGCGAGGGCGGCGCGGCGGCAAACACCACGAAGGAATATTCCATTCCGCGCGGTGTTCACATCAACGTCCAGGAAGGCGAACGCGTTCGGGCTGGCGAGCCGCTGATCGACGGGCCGCTGAACCCGCACGACATTCTCGCTGTCCTCGGCGAAAAATACACGCAGGCCTACCTCGTGAACTCGATTCAAGAGGTTTACCGGCTCCAGGGCGTGAACATCAACGACAAACACATCGAAACGATCGTCCGCCAGATGATGCGCTGGGTGAAAGTGGAAGATGTCGGAGACACAACGTTTCTCCTCGAAGAGCAGGTAGACAAGTTCCGCTTCCGCGAAGAGAACGACCGCATCATCCACGATGGCGGCAGGCCGGCAACCGGGCGCCCGCTGCTCTTGGGCATCACCAAGGCTTCGCTCTCGACGGATTCTTTCATCTCCGCCGCGAGCTTCCAGGAGACTACCCGCGTCCTCACCGAGGCGGCAATTTCCGGAAAGGTCGATTACCTGCGCGGCCTGAAGGAAAATGTCATCATGGGCCGGCTGATTCCCGCGGGCACCGGCCTCGAACGCTATCGCAATATCCAGCTCCTCACCGAAATCCCCAAGGAGGAGCCGCAACAAATGGAGCCCGAGCTCACGCCGGAAGAAGCGGCAGCACTCGATTTCCTGCGCAAGGACACGGACGCGGTCGCCGAGAGCTAGAAGCTGAAGGCGTAGCCGCGAGCTGTGCATTTACACCAAATAAAACGGGGCGATCGCCGCGGCGACCGCCCTTATTTTTTGAGTTTGTGCTTCGCCTTTGTTGGGGCGGGCTGCAGCCCGCATCTTCGTTTTGTGGACTTAATCTGCTTTCTTTACCCGCATCGACGAAGTCATAGGACTCTCGCCATTGAGTGCAGCCGCATCCAGGATCAGTTGACGCAGATCAGCATCCCGCAACTGTTCGGCTGTCTTCACCTTCACATGCCGCAGATTTTTCCCCGTTCCCTCAAGCAGCCCAGCCGGATCGTCAAGAGAAGTTCCGCGCGTGAAGCCGAACGTAACGTGGTTCTTTCCTGCCATCAGAATGCAGAAGGGTCCATAAAAATCAAATGTCGGAACGCCCCAGGCGTTGACCGCCTCGCGCGATTCCGGCACCGCTTTTCTTACCACCCGCCGCAACTTGTTCGCCAATTTCTTCAGCTCTGAGCTTTTCGGTTGCAAGTAAGCATCGATGATCTTCACAGCGTCTTCGCCGGACGCCGCCCGTAAAGTGCCTTTCTTCTTCGCCGCCTTCTTTCCGGCGTTGATTTTCCTCTCCGCTGCCATTTGTTCTCCTCGCATGCGTTTCTTCGCGGGCGAAATTGTATAACGAGTTGGGCCTGGCAAGATTCTTAGACGCCGCTCGTTCCGCGCAGCTCGGGCTGGCGGCTTTGCCAATCGCTGTTATGTAACTTGGAATCAGTCAGGGGATTCTTTCACTCCTCCTGCTCGTACCCCGGTAAAATTTTAGAAGTAGGACCTTGCGCAGGAACTAACGCCCGCGCGAAAAGGCAGTAAACCGTTTCGATGTTGCCCCTATCGGCCGAAAAATCAGGGGAGCGCTCTTCGCATGAATGGGAGCGCCTCGAACGAACGGAGCACGCGCTCTGGCGCAACAGCATTCTTCTGCTCGTAGTTCTGGCTTTGGGTTTGGCAGCTGCGTCTTGGGGTACTCTGCGCACGGTACCGGCGCATTCGGAAATTCTCTCGGTCGGACTCGTAATTCTTGTCGCGCTCTTCACCGTTTATGTCTGGAGCAAGAAGAGCGAATTGTCCGAAATTCGCGGCTTACTTCGCGGCCTGCACGAAGCCGCTTCGGGCCCGCCCACTGAGGGGCAAGTCGACAGACTTCTAGAGGTTATTTCCCGTTCGCAGCGCGGTTACCGTGACTTGATTGATAGCCTCGACCACGCTGTTTTCGCCCTTTCCGCCGACGGCGTGGTTCGTGTTGCCAATCATTTCACGGCAGACCTGTGCGGCGTTCCCTTTCAGGAGCTGATCGGCCAGCCGCTCGACAGCTTTTTTGCCGAGCCGGCACATGCGGAAATGCAGCAGGCGTTGACGCGACTTCTGGAGCGCGGCAATTGGTCTGGCCGTGTTGCAGTGCGTCCAAAGAAGACAGGCGAGCTCCGCCACTTCGACTGTCGTTTCCAGGTTGTCCGGCCTGACCACGAGGCAGCCTCCGTGAGCGGCTGGGCTCGCGACGTAACTGCGCAGCATGCATCCGAAATCCGCTTCGCTGAGCTTTTCGAGTCGCTGCGCGAAGGAATCTTCTTCACGTCTCCCGACGGCCAGATCCTTGACGCCAATCCAGCGCTCATTCGAATGCTCGGGTACGACAGCAAGGAAGACCTACTGGCGCATAATTTCCGCGAAATGTATGTCGATCCGTCGCGGCGCGATGCGATTGTGCAAGAAATGCGCGAAACGGGCTCGGCGCAGGACCGCGAACTCCTGCTGCTCCGCAAGGATGCGACACAAATTCATTGCCTTGCTTCCGGATTTGCCATCCGCGATATGTTCGGACGCTTAGTCCGTTTGCAGGGCACGCTCGTCGATGTAACGGAGCGCTTGGAAATCAAAAAGCGTCTGCACGACGAAGAGGAATTTGTTCGCCGCCTTGTCGCGAGCTTTCCCGACATCATCGCCGTGCTCGATCGCGAGGGTGAATTCACCTTTGTGAGTCCGCGGATCGAAGAAGTCTTGGGCGAACCGGCGCACAAATACATCGGCGAGTCTCTCGGAGCGCGGGCGCACGTAGACGATCGTCCGAAACTCCTCGAGATGTTCCGAAACGTTATGGAGGGGCGCGGCACCCACTTCCAGTGCGAGTTCCGTAGCATGCATGCTGATGGTAACTGGCGCACGCTTCGCGCCAGTGCCGGTCCGCTTTTCGACGAGGCGGGCAACATTGCAGGAGTCGTGGCCTCGGCACGCGATGTCACGGAATCGAAGCTCTCCGAGCAGCAGCTCATGCAGAAAGAAAAGCTAACGGCCATGGGCCAGATGATGGCAGGCGTGGCTCATGAGCTCAACAATCCGCTTACCGCCATTCTCGGCATCAGCGATTTGTTGCGCGAACGTGCCTCCGAAGATTCCACTCGCCGCCAGGTGGAGATCATTCTTAATCAAGCTCGCCGCGCCGCGGCGATCGTCCAGAACCTGCTCGCCTTTTCTCGTCCCGCAACGCAAGGGCGCGCGAAACTGAAAATCGAGGAGATTGTGCAGAAAGCTCTGCAACGTCAGCAGGTTGCCCTGCAACAGAAGAATATTTCCGTCGAATTCTCGGCCCCAGGCGATTTGCCGCCGATTGAAGGAGACGTCCGTCTATTGACTCAGGTGTTCTCGAATCTTATCGTCAACGCCGAGCAGGCCATATCGAGCGTCCGCGATCGCGGCACTCTGCGAATCTCACTCGCGCGCAGCGAAATGAAAGTCTCGGTTTCTTTCGCCGACGACGGGTCGGGAATCCAGGCGGAAAATATCGCCAAGATTTTCGATCCGTTTTTTACAACGAAGCGCCCGGGCGGAGGGACCGGTCTTGGTCTGACGATTTGTCTTGCTCTTGCAAAGGAACACGGCGGGAGCATCGAAGTGCAATCATCGCCCGGCAAAGGCGCCACATTTCGGGTCTTGTTACCCATCGCAGCCGAAGAAGTTCCGCCGACATCTCGTTTGGCGCCCCCTGCCCCGTCCGTCGCGGCGTCCTTGCCCGCCCCTGCCTTGCCCGCGGCGCTGAAAGGCCATTCCGCGCTTGTAGTAGACGATGAAGACAGCATTCGCGAAATCGTTCAAGAAGGACTGACGGCTCGTGGAATGCAAGTCGAAGGAGCCGCAAGTTCTGAGGAGGCGCTCTCGCACCTGGGTGGCAATTCCTACGACGTGATTCTCTGCGATTTCAATCTTCCGGGACTGTCAGGCGAGGAGCTCTTCGAACGGTTGCGTTCGGAAGCAGGAAGTTCGGCGCCGAGGTTTGTGTTTATGACCGGCGACATGCTGGATCCCGAAACTATCGCCGCGTTTGGAGAAAAAGGCGCATACGTGATGCAGAAACCGTTCCACGTTTCCGCTCTCGCTTCTTTGCTCGCTGATCTGCTCGCACCGCAACCCGTAAAAGTTCGTTAGACACCGCCGCTTACTTTTCGTTTCGCGCCGCCGCTTTCTGCGATGCGTCCCCGTCCACGCCGAAATCCCAAACATACAGGCTCATGCCTTCGCCTTGCACGATTTCCACGAACGCATACTCGCCCGGGTCGAGAGGCCTGCCCAGCGTGAATCGATAGACCCCCTTTGCCACTTCCCATCGCTGCAGCGGCAATGAATCGCGCACTTCCGTCTTTTGCTTGAATATCTCGTCCAAATTTTCGATGGTCCGCGTGGCGCCATGCACCTTTGCACGAATCAAATCCATGTCAGGCTCGCGCGCATCGGCCGTTCGCATGTAAAACTCCGGCTGCCCCGTGGGGGCGCGAAATTTCGCGTGCGCCTGTTCCACGGAAATAGTATGGCGCGACGGGACTACTTTGATGGGAACCAGTACCTGTTCAATGAGCCGCTTCTTGTCCATCTTGCTTTGCGTTTGGGCCTGGGAAAGCCGCACCACCGACTTGCCGTCAAACGCGAATAGTCCCTCGCCCGGTGGAATGAACACTCCGGGAGCGGCTTCAAGGCTCGCGTCGGTATCGAGAGGCTCAATCCGGCGCGCTCGTTCCTGAGCGGCTAATTTGGCCACGATCGCGGCATCGCGTTTCGACTGGTTCGCCTCCGCGTTTTTCGTCGCTTCCCAGTCCACTAAGGCGGCGGGGATTTCCTCCCACTGCGAACGGTCGGTGCTGTAGTAGCGCACGCGGTCGCCTTGAACCTGATACTCCCGCACAAGGTGGAAGCTTCCATCTTTTAGCATCAGTTTCTTGCCGCGAGGGAGAGCCGGGCCGCCATCGTTCGCCTCGGCCTGCTTTTGTTGCGGCCCCGCAGTCTGTGACGGCGATTCTGGGAGAGACGTCTGTTGAGAGGGGGATTGTTGTTGTGAGCGTGATTGTTGCGGAAGTGAGGAGAGCGGAAATGCAGCAGGCCGGCGTGCTTGCGAGCCCGGAGTAAGCGAAACTGCAGCGAACTGAACGAGCAGCGCGCCCGCGATCGTTCGCCAAGGCCCCTTCGATCTAGAACGCCGAATCAACATCGGTTGCATCTTCTTCGGTAAGTCCTTGCGAATATGATGCACGCCGAGGCCTTTGCGTCGAGCCGTTTCGACGATAGCTCAAAGGCGGGCGCGCGACAATCTCAGTCTCCGCTCCCGCGGAACCTCAAGTTCACAAATAAAAGAGGCCTTCCGGTTAGCCGGAAGGCCGTTTCAGTATAGCCCTGAAGAAATGAAATATTAGTGTTGGCAGCGCGGATAAAGAACGGTAAGGATCATCAGGTCGGAATTCGTGAATAGCCACTTCTCGGCTTCCGCGCCGGCGGCTTCGGCCACGCGCGCGAGCTTCCCAAGATGTCTGTTGTGCGCGAGACCTCGAAGGTGTTCCAGGCAGATGCCCGTCAGGCCCACAATTTCGTCCTCGGTGAAGAACTTCTGGCTCGACTTGACTCGGACCATTTCTGCCTCTCGCGAGTTAGATGCTGCACGCAGAGTAAAAGTGCCGGTTGTCACCTGCAATAGTCCTTCCGTTCCATACGAGCCAAACTAAGCGGCCAGGAGAAAAACAAAAAGCCTCGTTTCCTCTATCATTTGCATCGATTTTCGTGAACTCTTTGCGTCGCGACTTGCATCGCCGAACTACGCGAAAGGGAAAAAAAGAAGCGCGCGGAGGGAATGTTTGTACGATTTTGCGGATTTGTTTTGCGCTCTTCCGTTCGCGATCAACCCGTGAACGCAACAGAAAGCGCACGAAAACTAGCGATGCAGCGAGGCGTTTCGAAATCCCGGTGTCGGTTAAGTCGAAAATCCACCCGCTTTTTCGAAAGCGTGCGCGAGCTGCAGCACTCGGCCTTCGCTGAAGTGAGGCCCGAAAATCTGCATGCCGATGGGCAAACCACTGGATGACTTGCCGCAGGGAACCGAAATGCCCGGTATGCCCGCGAGCGATCCCGTAACCGTAAAAATATCAGCGAGATACATTTGAAGCGGGTCGGACGTTTTCTCGCCCAACTTAAACGCCGGCGTCGGCGTGGTCGGCGTAATGATCACGTCGACTTTCTGAAAAGCATCCGCAAAGTCCTGCGCGATCAGCGTCCGCACTTTTTGGGCGCGCAAATAGTAGGCATCGTAGTACCCGGCCGAGAGGACGTAGGTGCCAAGCATAATTCTCCGCTTCACTTCGGCTCCGAACCCCTGCTGCCGCGTCTTACGGTACATCTGGCCAAGCGTCGCTCCAGGAACTCGGAGGCCGTAGCGTACGCCGTCGAACCGAGCAAGATTCGAACTGGCTTCAGCTGTGGCCACAATATAGTAGGTGGCAATGGCGAAGTCAGTGTGCGGCATGTGCAGCGGGATGCGCTGGCACCCCAGCTTCTCAAGTAGGGTAATTCCTGCTTCAACTTTGGCCCTCACCTCGGGGTCGATCCCCGGTCCAAAGTACTCCTCGGGCACGCCGATCCGAAGCCCTTGGAAAGGCTTTTCAATGTCTGCCGCGTAACCCGGAACCGAAACGGGAGCAGAAGTGGAATCGTTAGGATCGTGTCCGGCGATGACAGCCATGACGGCAGCCGAATCGGCTACCGTCGTCGAAAATGTGCCAATCCGGTCGAGGGACGACGCGAACGCGATAAGGCCATAACGGGATACGCGTCCGTATGTTGGCATCAGCGCGGGAATCCCGCAGCAGGCTCCCGGCTGGCGCACCGAGCCGCCGGTATCGGTACCCAGCGCCGCCACCGCCAAACCAGCTGCAACCGCAGCAGCTGAACCTCCGCTAGAGCCTCCAGGCACGCGATCGAGCGCCACAGGGTTCCGTACGGCACCGTATGCTGAGTTCTCGTTCGAGCTGCCCATGGCAAACTCGTCGCAGTTCGTCTTGCCTAGGATGATGGCGCCAGCCGACTCCAGGCGCTCGACGGCCGTTGCATCATACGCTGGCGTATACTTCTCGAGGATCTTCGAACCGCAGGTCGTTCGCGTTCCGCGCGTGCTGATTACGTCCTTGATGGCCACCTGGACGCCCGAAAGCGGCAGCAGCGCCTCGCCACGACCAATGGCAGCGTCTGTGCGGTCGGCCTGGGCATACGCGCGCTCGGACGAGAGGGTGAGGTAGGCATTCAGCTTCGGATTACGCTGCTCGATCCGCGCGTAGAACTCCTCGGTGAGCTCCCGGGCGGAGATTTTCTTCGTCCGAAGCGCGTGGTGAACTCCCGCGATGGTCCAGGCGGGGGCGCTCATCCGCGGTCTGGCTCCCGAATCATCTGTCGAGCACCTTAGGGACGCGGAAGAACGGCTTAGCGGCGTCCGGTGCGCCGGATAGAACGGCGTCGCCAATCGCACAAGGGCGCAGTGTGTCCTCTCGCAACTCGGGGGGAACGCCGCCCTCAGCGCGGAAAAGCACTTGGGCCATAGGCTCGACTTTCGAGACGTCGAGCTCTTCGAGTTTGGCGATGTAAGTCAGGATCGCGTCGAGCTGCTCGCGGTAGGTGTCGACCTCAGCAGGCGCGAGCTCCAAGTGGGCCAGTTCGGCTACCCTCAACACCTCTTCGCGGCTAATCTTCATACGAGCCTCGAATAACGGATTTCCAGTGAAGCGTCCAATTTGTGGCGATTAGAGCCTGTCTGCGTGTTGATTGCGCAGGGGGTTACGGCGTTTCTAATTGGTCGGATGTTGCGATTAGGGGTGGAGCCAGTTCGGTATTCCACAAGGACGCCTAGTTTCTCCAAGCCCTTGCAATTACAAGCGTTTACGCGCAGGAGTGGCCCAGTTGAGCTCTTGTCCCCTCGCCCAGCGACCGCGCAGACATCGATGACATCCCTTTCGAGATTCGAAAGCCGTTCGCCGATCTTGCGCGAAAAAATCATGAGTAAACATTTTAGGGAGATGAGGGTCCCAGTGCAAGCATCGTCGGCGTTAAGAAGAACTCGGATCCGGAGGGCGCATAACGACGGGGCGAGAGGCTCCAAACGAGAATACTGCGCGATCCTAGCCGCGACGGCGGCGAACGAACGGTGTGTGGTTGTTATCGAGTTCGTGCGAAATGTGCGCCCCAGGTTTCGTCACGAATTTCACTTCGCGGACGAGATCGCCGCCCCAGGAGCAATTCACCTGCGCGCAAAACTCATGCTGCATGGCTTCGATTTGTTTCTGCCAGGCGACGCCGTCGGCGGCTATTTCAAGGCATCCGGCTCCGCAGCGGACCGGGCGCGTGTGAGCCGCAAGCGTCGAGCCGACCACCGTCGGCCACGCGCTTGTAAGCCACGCCAGCACCGCTTCCGGCCGCCTCATCCTGCGCAGCGCGCCGCCAAGAAATGTTCCAGCTCGTTCCATGGGAGCGGGATTCTAACACAAGGAACCTCGCGGCTAAGAAACATAAAGAGAGTCGGCCCATCACAACCGATCGCGCAACAGGCGCGGAAACCCGCCGCTCGTCGAAATCGCTCAAGAAATCGCTTACGACTTAAATAAACGCGCTAAGAGTTTGAGCGCAAGGGGCGGATAGCGCCCCTTGCCACGGTTGCGGCACGCTGTTTATGCGAGCACGAATGACGAGTGCGCGATGCGCGGATGGTTGGCGATGATTGCCAGCGATCACAAGGCGCTTGTACTTTGCGGACAAAGGATACTTTGATGATCGCGATACGCGTAGTGGCGATACCGACGGAAATTGCCAATAGCGTGCGGACGAGCGGGAAGGCCCCGCGGTACGGGCATCCGGCGCACACGGAAGTTGCGGCGGGATTTGGTCCGTGCCGGCATTGCCTGCGCACCTTTTCTGCGGGCAAGGAGAGGCGCACGCTTTTTACGTACGACCCTTTTGACGGCGTCGAGAGCTTGCCGTTGCCGGGGCCGGTGTTCATTCACGCGGAAGCGTGCGAGCGATACCCCGAGGACGCAGGTTATCCGGCGCAGCTTCAAAAATATCCCACGACCTTCAACGCCTACGCGAAAGGACGCCGCCTGGTGGCGCAGGAATACGTCGCGGACGGCAACGTCAACGAAACAATCCAGCGGCTGTTCCTTCGCGGGGACGTCGACTATATCCACGCACGCAACACGGAAGCAGGATGCTACGGCTTCCGCATCGAGCGCGCCGGGTGAAGGGCGCGGATGGAGAGCGAGACGACAGTTAACGAGCAAAAAGCGGCTACTGGCATGGCTCGTCTCGGTTTAGGGACAATTCCCGAGTGCCTGTGGACGCTTATGGGCTAGAATGGGCGCAAGGGTCGGGCATTCTGCTCGGGAGGTTTTGCTATGCACGCAGTAACTCTTCTGGTGGTTCTCTCGATTATTTCTTTAGGATCTCCGAAGGCAGCGGCTCCTCACCATTTTGCTCACAACCGCGCAGCTGCTCCGGACAGGATTTGGACCAACGACGATGTGAAGACGCTTCGCGAGGAAGCGCCCATTTCGATCATTGGAACCACGCAAGCTTTCGAAGCAAGTGTGAATACTTCGACGCCGCGCGAGGCAACGGCAGAGCGGCGTCCTTACGTAAAGGAAGAGGACCCGGAGTGGTACGCGCAGGAAATCGAAGTGCGCCGCCTCGAGATAGCTTCCGCCGAAGCGCAACTCGCGCAGATCGCGGAAACCGAGAAGACGGGACAGGGCGTTTCAGACGTCGTGCCGCTTGACACCGAACCCGTGGGCGTAATGCTAGCGGGAACGATTTGGGTGCTCGAGCATCAAGTCCTCGAGGCGCGCAACGAAATCAAAGCGCTTCAGGACCTGGGACGTCAAAACGGGATCGTCGCAGCTGCCTGGCGTTAGAGCTGGGCTTTCCGGCTGACAACTCCACAATTTCGGTACGGCAAGCCTCGACCCGCAAGCCTTGGGCTTGCTCGATCCGCCCTCAGGCGCTGGCGGCGACTCCCGCCAAACCAAGCTGAGTCGCGGCGGAGCGCATGGCCTCTATGCAGAAGGCGATGTGCTCGTCGAGCGGAACGCCTAATTCTTCGGCGCCCTTATAAACGTCCTCGCGGCTGACGCCTCTGGCAAAAGCTTTGTCCTTCAGTTTTTTCTTCACCGATGCAGCTTCCACTTCGTGAATACTCTTCGATGGCTTAATCAGGGCGCAGGCCGTGAGGAAGCCGGAAAGCTCGTCGCAGGCGAAAAGCGTGCGATCCAGAGGCGTGGTGCGCGGGACGTTGCAATAATTGGCGTGGCCCAGGATGGCGTGAATCATTTCCTCGGGGTATCCGTGTTCGCGGAGAATTAGCGATCCCGCATAGGGATGCTCTTCGGTGGGATGATGGTTCGCATTGGGCCAGCGCTCGTAGTCGAAATCGTGAAGAAGCGCGGCGATTCCCCAGAGTTCTTCATCGGCAGCGGATTTTCGCGCATAGGCGCGGACGCACGCTTCCACAGCCAGCGCATGCTTGCGCAGGCCTTCGCCCTGCGTGTATTCGCAGAGCAACTTCCATGCATCATCACGATTCGGCATCTCTTCTCCTCATTGATTGGACACAATAGAGTAGCGCAAAAAACTTTTCGAGTTGCAAAGTTTGCGCGAGAAGAATCGCGCGAAAAATGTCACAGCGCGGAAAATGTCGTTTGGCCGCTCTGTGGCGCTGGACGCGAAACGTCAAATCAGGAATTAACCGGTGTTCCAAGCCCGCACCTTAGCCTATCCGTACTATTTGCAATACAGCCGAAGTGCGCTAGGCTCCCCAACGGTGGAGGAGTCAGAAAAGACTTGACAAGAATTGGCACCCTGTGGACAATCACTCGCGCGCCTGTTCCTGCCTTCCCCTGTTGTGACTGTCCTCCCCTTCGCATCGCCGGATACGTCTGTGAGGAGAACCGGTGGCGGAAAAAAATGCAGCAGAAGGCACTATGGAACTCGATCGCGAAGTAATCCGCTGTCAAGTATGCGGATTGGTTCAATACCGTACACGCACAGGCAACTGTCGACGCTGTCTTCGTTTGCTGCCCCCGACGGTGACGTTCGTCATTCCGACGCCGTCGCCTACCGATTTGCCGGGGGATGACCGTCAACTGTTCGAAAACTGGCCCAACCGCGAAACCGTGGAGAATATCGGCCAGAGAATTCGGCAGTTGCGGGAATCACGCGGCATGACGCAGAGCCAGCTGCAAGCACGTTCGCGCGTTTCGCGATCGTATTTGTCGCGCATCGAGAGCGGGCAAATGACTCCTAGTCTCGGCACGCTCGAAAAAATCGCCGAGGCGCTCGGTGTTGGCCTGAATCGCTTCTTCGTGCCGGAAACGAACGGAGAAACGGTTCTCGAAGACCCGTTCATTCAGGGACTTCGGCCGTACTTGCGGCAACTTGATTGGGCGCAGTGGCAGTCCATCCTGAAGCGTCTGCAAGCCATCAGCGAGCACGTGAGTTCGAATCATACCGTGCGACCGATGGTGCCCCAGCCGACCGACAGGGTGCTGCACAATATGCCCCGCCGACAACAACAACCCATTCATTCCGCGGCACAGATTCACCGCTAGTCCTCTAACGGGGCGAAGCGGTGAGTTGACGCGGGGTGAAAAGGCAACGGCCCGGCGGCCGGCGCATTGGAGCCGGGCCTCGTTTGCCGTTGGCGCGCGCTTGCGGGCGGTTTGCTTGCCGCGAGCGAGTGGGCGTATCGATTAGCCCCGAGAATTACTGAGCCTCGCGCGTTCCCACGCGCACGAGCTTAATTTTCGTGCCGTGAAAGGACTTGTCGAGCGCGACGATCCTTGCGCCACCACGGCGTTCGCTCACAAATGTGATTTCGTGGTTGCCGACCTCTACACCATTAATCTTCGAGTGCTGTGAGCCGTGGCGCGCGTTTGTCTCCATCTCGAAATCAGACCCGAGATGGCTTCGATACCAATCCCTGACTTTGTCGAGCGCGTCTCGAGTTTCATACTCTTCCGCCGCGATTCCAAGTCCTTCGTCGTCCGTACCAAGCTGAACGGTACCGTTGTTTTCGCCAGTGGACGTCGCGGCGGGATAAACGGCTAGTCCCGTTGCATGAGGCTCTCCCTTGTTTACCTTGAGATCGCCAATCGGGGTCTCGATCGCGACTTTGTTTCCGTCGTTCGCGATGTGTATGTGACGGACGATCAGGCCGGCGAGCGTGAGTCCAAAGAAGACGAGGATCACCAGGCCTCCGCCCAAAATTCCGAGAATCCACCACATCGCGTTGTTGGGTTTCGGCTGCGGCACGGCCGGAGGTAACGGCGCCACAGGCAGCGTCGGTCCTGCGGGCGGCACAGGCGTGTTAGACATACTTCACCCCTTGCTTACAGATTCGCTGTCTTGAGATACGCGCGCGGCTCATGGAATGTTTCGTCATCTGTGTCTCTAGCTTTCTCGAGCGGCTCTTGGTTTAGTAGAAAACCACTTTTACGTCGGGGCGCTTCTCGAGATGCACGGTGTCGATGAATCGCACCTGACGGTTGTCGTAGGTGAGAATCAGTGAATGGGTGCGCGTGCCTTCGCCGAAGAATCGCACGCCTCTGAGCAATCCGCCGCCGGTGACGCCGGTACACGCAAAAATAAGATTCTTCCCCGGCGCGAGGTCCTCGGTGGCGTAGATGCGCTTTGCGTCTTTAATCCCCATTTGAGCGAGGCGTTCGTGATGCTCGGGCTTCGAGGCTACCAGGCGCGCGAGGATTTGGCCGTTTAAGCAACGCAGCGCGGCAGCCGCAAGCACGCCTTCGGGAGCGCCGCCGATGCCCATCACGGCGTGAACGCCGGTGCCGATTACCGCGGCGCTGATTCCGGCGGAGAGGTCGCCATCGGAGATCAATCGAATGCGCGCGCCAGCCGCACGAATGTCGTTAATCAACTTTTCGTGGCGCGGGCGATCGAGGACGATGATGACGAGGTCTTCGATCTTGCGATTCAGGCGCTTGGCGATGGCCTTCAAGTTGTCCGCCACCGGCGCATCGAGTTCGACGGCGCCTTTGCAGGACGGCCCGACAATGATTTTTTCCATGTAAAGATCGGGCGCATGAAGAAGGCCGCCGCGCTCGCTCGCGGCGAGGACCACGATCGCGTTTGGTTCGCCGGTTGCGCAGAGGTTCGTGCCTTCGAGCGGGTCGACGGCGATATCGACTTCGGCGAACTTGCGGCTTTTGTCGCGCACGGCCATGCCCACTTTTTCGCCGATGAAGAGCATGGGCGCTTCGTCGCGCTCTCCCTCGCCGATCACGATCGTGCCGTCCATGCTGACGGCGTCCATTTCCGAGCGCATCGCTTCGACGGCCATCTGGTCGGACTTGTGGCGATCGCCGAGGCCCATCGTGTGCGCCGAAGCGATTGCGGCGCGTTCAACGACGCGCAAAAATTCGAGGCTGAGTTCTTTCTCCATGGACGCTCCTGAGATTAGAAGTTGATCCGGGCGGAGGCTGCGTCTCCGAGCGGCATATCATAGCGGATTGAGGTTGGAATTGTGTAGGTCGCGTTCAGGGGAGTGGCTGGATTTTTGCGTTCACCAGGAACGGATCCTCGAATTCGGTTGTGTCTCCCGGATTTTTCCCTGTGACGGGTTGCAGGCGGGCGGAAAGAGGTTTGCTCCATTTGACGGCGAGGCTTGCGACATCGCCGAGGATGTGCTCGAGTTGGTCCGTGGTGACGTCGCCGGGGAGCGGAATCGTATCAAGACCTGTGCCGCAAACAGCGGAGTAGGAAAGAAGGGAATCGAGCGTTAGACGGCCTTCGCTCCAACGTTGCGAGAGTACGGTATCTTCCAGCACCGGCAGCATGAGGCCGGAATACCCCGCGTGCTTGACGGGAACCTCGCGAAGCACACGCGTGATCATGGCTGCGGCCGTGAGCGTCCCGCTGGAGCCCATTGGCGCGTGCAGATAGCTTTCGATCGCGCCGCCGATGGAGACGTCTTTCAGAGGCGCGGGAGAGAGATCAATTCCACCGTATTTCCACCCCGCTGCCTTGCCTATCTCCATAGCAGTTTTCTCGATTTGTTGCGCGTATTGTCCTAGCGAATCCTTCAGCGCCGCTTCTTGAAGCGTGGGGGAGTTAGTGGAGGCGAACGCGTTGGCGACCACATTCGCAGACTGCAAACCGATGGCGAAATCCTTGCCTTGTCCTGTGTAGAACGAGCCGGGGTAGAACGGCGTGCCGGACGGAACGAAGGCGGTCGCCGAGAAATTGAAATTCCCCTGGCTGTGAAGCGTGTTTGCTTCGAGATACTTGATGACGTCGGCGGCCGCATGGATGGCGCGCCAGTGGATGCCATCGTCTCCGCCAATCGCGATGCTGCCTTCAAGAGTTTTCGATCCAGCGATGATTTTCGCGAGGAGCTCGGCTTCGGCTGGGTCGTCGGTGTCTTTCACCATGGCCTGGCCGATGGCGGCGTCAAACTTTTCCTTTACCGCCAGCGCATCGTAATCGCGGAAGAACGCGAGGGTTTCGTCCGGCGAGAGCCCGCGCGTGTATTCGGGGAAGGGCTGCGTGGTGATGCGAATGGTTTCGACTTCCCAGCCGGCTTGCTCGAATTGCTTTTGCGCGCCGCGGAGGAAGACAAGCGTTTCCTGGATTTGCTGTTGGTAGCGCGCGCGATCGAGATGGACGAAGGCGGTTATGGCGCGAATCTTGGGCTTCGATGGGGAACCCTGCGTGGCGCCAACAGTCGAAGCAAAACTCAAGAGAAGCGTCAGCACGATGGCAATGGGTTGCACCAGACGGGTTTGGCGGCCACTCGATTCCATTCTTGTCCTCTCTATTTGCGAATTAGACGAAGGCTGAGATGCCGGTGATGCGCTCGCCGATGATTAGTTTGTGGATGTCGTGGGTGCCTTCATAGGTGAAGACGGATTCGATGTTGTTCATGTGGCGCATGACGCAGTAGTCGTCGACGATTCCGTTGGCGCCGAGAATTTCGCGGGCGCGCGACGCGGACTCGCGGGCTACCCAGACGTTGTTCATCTTCAGCATGGAAATGTGCGACGGGTGGACGCGGTTCTGGTCTTTAAGACGGCCGACTTGCAAGGCCAGGAATTGCGCTTTGGTGATCTCGGTGATCATCCAGACCAGCTTTTCCTGCACGAGCTGGTGAGAAGCGATGGGGCGATTGTCGAATTGCTTGCGCTGCTTGGAGTAGCTGAGCGCCGTGTCGTAGCAAGCCATCGCTGAGCCGATGGCGCCCCAGCCGATGCCGTAGCGCGCCTGGTTGAGGCAGGAGAGAGGGCCTTTTAGGCCTTCGACTTTGGGCAGTACGTTGTCGGCGGGGATTTTGCAGTCGGTCATGGCGAGGCCGGAGGTGACTGACGCGCGCAGCGAGTATTTGCCGTGAACGTCCCAGGCTTTGAATCCGGCCGTGCCTTTTTCTACGAGGAAGCCGCGAATATTGTTGTCTTCGCATTTGGCCCAGATGACAGCGACGTCGGCAATCGAGCCGCTGGTGATCCACATTTTTTCGCCGTTGAGAATGTAGCTATCGCCCTTTTTAACGGCGCGCGTGAGCATGCCGCCGGGGTTCGAGCCGAATTGCGGCTCGGTGAGTCCGAAGCAGCCTATCGCTTTGCCCTGTTGCAGGAGCGGGAGCCATTTGTCCTTCTGCGCTTCTGAGCCGAAAGCGTGGATCGGGTACATCACGAGGGCGGATTGCACGGAGACGAAGCTGCGGAGGCCGGAATCGCCGCGCTCGAGCTCCTGCGTCACCAGGCCATATTCGACGTTCGACATGCCCGCGCAGCCATAGCCTTTCAGGCTCGCGCCGAAAAGTCCCAGCTCGGCCATTTGCGGGACAAGTTGCACCGGGAAATTTCCTTCGCGGTTGTATTGCTCGATGATCGGCATGATCTGGTCGTCGACGAACTGGCGCGTGGATTGGCGGGCGAGTTTTTCTTCGTCGGTGAGCAGGGAATCGAAGTCGAGGAAGTCGACTCCGGGGAATGAAGGCATTCGAATCTCCTTGGACTTGGCGAGCGAGAACAATAGAAAGCGGCCGCCGCGCGGTGAACGCGCCCATTCTATCGAATAATCGCCGGTTTGCGCCAGCGAGCAGGGCGCTGGCCCGAGCAATGTGTCGCCACCGCCCCGGGGCATACGATTATCCAGCTCCAATTCCGAGGGATACTCGTGCGTTGACGAGCGTGGGCGTCGATGCCATAATCGCACGCTTTGTTCGACGTAGAAGCGCGTTCCAGCCGCGCAGACGGACTGCTGGAAACCAATTAAATAATTCAGGGGCGCGGCAGCACTACTCTTCGAGATGGGAATATTCCAGCAGCTCGGTGATTTGTTTCTTCAGGCGATTCCTACCGTTGTCATCGTTTTCATTTTCTATTTGTTTTTGCGCTGGGCGTTCTTTGGGCCGATTCAAAAGGCCATGGCGGAGCGAAGCGCGCGGATTGAGGGCGCGCGGAAGGAAGCGGCGGAAGTGGAAGCCGCGGCGAAAAAGGAACTGAACGATTACAACGAGGCGCTGAAGAAGGCGCGTGGGGAAATTTATGCCGAGCAGGAACAGGCCCGGCAGGCTGTGCTTGAGGAGCGAGCGAGGCTGTTGAAGGCCATTCGAAGCCGTGCGCAGGAAGAAGTGGATGCCGCGAAGAAGAAAGTTGCGGTGGAATTTGCGACGTCGCGCGCGGAGCTAGAGCCGGGGTCGTCCTTATTGGGGAAGGAAATCGCGGAGAAAATTCTCGCAGGCCCTTCATCTTCACAAGGAGGGGCGCGGGCATGATACGCGTGACGCGCCTGACGGGCACGACACGTACGTCGCGCGCGATGCGCGTGGTCCGGGCTTTTAGTTTTCTAGGTGTGTTTCTGCTGCTTACGGCCGGTTCGGCGTTTGCGCAGGAAGGCGAAGCGCTAACGGACTCGAATTTGGGGTGGGTATACCGCTGGCTGAACTTCGCGATTGTGTTCGGCGCGATCGTCTATGTGGCGGTGAAGATTGGCGGGCCTGCGTCGCGGCGGCGCGCGGATGAGATTTCAGCTTCGATCGGGGAAGCCGCGCGGGCGCGCGAAGCCGCCGAACAGCAGCGGCGCGAAACGCAGGCGAAGCTCGCGAATCTCGATAAGGACATTGCGGAGATGCGCGCGGCGTCAAAGCGCGATGCCGATGCCGAGGCACTGCGGCTGCGCGATCTGGCTCGCAGCGAGGCGGAAAAAATCGAGCGCGTGGCACAGGTGGAAATGGCGGCGGCGGAGCGCGCTTCCCGGCATGAATTGAAGGCGCTGGCGGCGCGGATGGCGATTGAGCACGCTGAAAATTTGCTGCGCGAGGGAGTCTCGTCGAAGGCGGATTTTGAGCTGGTGGACGTTTTCGCAAAAGAGCTTCAGGGGAGCGTTAATTGAGCGCGACGGCGCAGCGTTATGCGGCGGCACTGGCCGATGTGGCGCTGGAGCGGAAGAGCGCGGACGCGGTGAAGCGCGACTTTTCGGCATTCCTTGAGGCGTTCTTCGCGTCGAGCGAGCTGCGGAACGCTCTCGAAAGCCCGGCCGTCAACGACCTCGCAAAGACGAGCGTAGTCGAGAAAATCGCTGCGGAGATGGGAATGAACGATGCGGCACGGAATTTCGTGCTGACGATTGTGGAGAACCGGCGGACGCATTTGTTCCGCGACATCGAGAAGGCGTTTGAGACGGAGTTGAATGCGAGGATGGGGATCGCCGAAGCGGAAGTGACGTCGGCACGGGAGCTGGGCGGTCCGGAACGGGCCAAACTGACGCAGGCGCTGGAACGGCGGACGGGGAAAAAGATTGAAGCGCGGTTTGTAGAAGACAAATCGCTGCTGGGCGGCGCGGTGGTGCGCGTCGGGTCGACGATCTACGATGGTTCGGTGCGCGAACAACTGAACCGGCTGCGCGAGCAGCTCGAAGCGGAATAGGAGCCTGAACAGGAGCGAGGATGGCGAATATTAAAGCGGACGAGATTACAAAGATTCTGCGAGAGCAGATCGAGAACTACCAGCAGACCGTGGAAGTGGAGGAGGTCGGCTCGGTGATCTCAGTGGGAGACGGAATCGCGCGCATCCACGGCCTGGACAAGTGCATGGCCGGCGAGATGCTGGATTTTTCGCACGACGTTTTCGGAATCGCGCTGAACCTGGAAGAGGATCAGGTTGGAGCGGTGCTGCTTGGGGACTACACGCAGATTAAGGAAGGCGACATCGTCAAGCGCACGAACAAAATTATGTCCGTGCCGGTGGGCGACGCATTGCTGGGGCGCGTGGTGGACCCGATTGGCAAGCCGCTGGACGCCAAAGGGCCGGTGTTGACGAAGGAACGCAGCCCGCTGGAGCGCCTGGCGCCGGGAGTGGTGGACCGTCAGCCGGTGCGCGAGCCGATTCAGACGGGAATCAAGGCAATCGATTCGATGATTCCGATCGGTCGCGGGCAGCGCGAGTTGATCATCGGCGACCGGCAGACCGGGAAAACCGCGATCATCCTCGACACGATTCTGAATCAACGCGGCGGAGATTTGATTTGCATTTATTGCGCGATCGGGCAAAAACGGTCGACGATCACGCAGGTGATCAAGACGCTTACCGACGAAGGCGCGATGGATTACTCGATCATCGTGGTGGCGTCGGCGGCCGAGCCGGCGACGATGCAGTACATCGCTCCTTTCGCGGCGTGCGCGATGGGGGAATTTTTTCGCGATTCGAAGCGGCATGCGATTGTTTTCTACGACGATCTTTCAAAGCACGCGCAATCGTACCGCGAGATTTCGCTGCTGTTGCGGCGTCCACCGGGACGCGAAGCGTTTCCTGGGGACGTTTTCTTCCTGCATTCGCGGTTGCTTGAACGCGCGGCAAAGTTGAGCAACCCGCTGGGCGCGGGCTCGTTGACGGCGCTGCCTGTGATCGAGACGCAAGCGGGCGACATTTCGGCGTACATTCCGACGAACGTGATTTCGATTACCGACGGGCAGATATTTCTGGAAGCGGATCTATTCAACAGCGGAATTCGTCCCGCGATTAACGCGGGCGTTTCGGTGAGCCGCGTCGGCGGCAACGCGCAGATCAAGGCGATGCGGCAGGTGGCCGGTACGCTGCGGCTTGACCTGGCGCAGTATCGCGATCTCGCCGCGTTCGCGCAGTTCGGCACCGAGCAGCTCGACAAGGCCACGCAGGCGCAGCTGGCTCGCGGCCAGCGGTTGATCGAAATTTTGAAGCAGGACCAATACCAGCCGCTGCCCGTCGAGAAACAGATTCTGATTATTTTTGCGGGCTCAAATAAGTTCCTGGACGATGTGGCTCCGGCAGATTGCCGGCGGTTTGAGCTGGAGCTTTACCCGTTCATGGAGACAAATTACAGCGGAATTCTGAAGACGATCCGCGAGAAGAAGGCGATTGACGATGCGCTGCGGGGGGAACTGACGAAGGCGCTCGAGGCATTTAAAGAGCGTTTCAAGACGAATACGGCTGCCGCGCCTGTTGCCGCTACTGTCGCGAAATAATCGTTTTTGAACGGACGTGTAACTTTTAATCATAAGGGGCGATGCCTACACTTCTCGATTATCGGCGACGCATCCGCTCGGTGAAGAGCACGCAGCAAATCACGCGCGCAATGAAGTTTGTTGCAGCGGCGAAGCTGCGGCGCGCGCAGGAAGGAGTGTTCGCGGCGCGACCCTATGCGCGCGAAATTCTGCGGGTGCTGAGGTCCGCGGCGGCGCGCATGGAGACGCCGGTGCATCCGCTACTCGAGCGGCGGCCCGAGGAGCGCCTGCTGGTGGTGCTGCTCACGGGCGACCGGAGCTTGGCGGGGGCGTTCAACGCAAACGCGATTCGGCGGTCGATGGAGTTTCTGCGCGAGTATTCGGCGAAAAAAATCCAGTTAATTGCGATTGGCAAAAAGGGGCGCGATACACTGCGGAAGCGCGGTTGGAGTTTTGCGGCAGAATATCTGAACGTTTCGAGCAGTGTGGATTTTGGGCGCGCCAAGGAAATCGCGGCGCGAATCGCGGAACTTTACGCGAATGCCGAAGTGGACGCGGTGTACGTGATTTACAACGAGTTCAAGAGCGTGCTGGTGCAGCAGCTACAAGCAGAGAAACTTCTGCCGATCGATCCGGCGGTGATCGCGCCCGGCTCGCCGGAGTCAACGGGCGGGGAGCATGGAGCGCAGCCGGGAGTGGGCGGGTTCGTGGACTACATTTACGAGCAGCCCATCGCGGAAATTTTCAACGGGCTTGTCCCGCGCTACCTTGAATCCGAGGTTTTTCGCATCTTGCTGGAGTCCGCAGCAGCCGAGCATGCGGCGCGCATGACGGCGATGGATGCGGCCACGAGAAACGCTTCGGAGCTAATTGATAAGCTCACACTGGACATGAACAAGATTCGCCAGGCGGCGATTACAAAGGAATTGATCGAAATCGTAAGCGGCGCTGCGGTGGCCACAGGCTAGCGCCTGAAAGAGTCGGGGGAGAAATCGAATGACAGGCGATCCAAAGAAAACAGGGCACGTTGTGGAGGTCATCGGACCGGTGGTGGACGTGTTGTTCGCGGAACACCATCTGCCGTTGATTCACAACGCGGTGCGCATCACGAGCGAAGGGTTTAACGTGCCGGAGCCGCTCGACATCGTTGCGGAAGTGGAGCAGCACCTTGGAGAAGGGCGCGTGCGCTGCGTGGCGATGAAGCCCACTGAGGGAATCGTTCGCGGGATGAATTCGGTCGATCTCGGCGAGGGAATTACGGTTCCCGTGGGGCGCGAGACGCTGGGGCGTATTTTGAACGTGCTCGGCGAACCCGTGGATAATCTCGGCCCGGTGAACGCGAAGATGAGGTATCCGATTCACCGGCCGGCGCCGTCGCTGGAAGATCAATCGACGAACCTCGAAATGTTCGAAACGGGGATCAAGGTGGTGGACTTGATCGAGCCGTACTTGAAGGGCGGCAAAATTGGGCTTTTCGGCGGCGCGGGCGTCGGCAAGACGGTGCTGATTCAGGAGCTGATTCACAACGTGGCGAAGAACCACGGTGGAGTTTCGGTCTTCGCGGGCGTAGGAGAACGCACGCGCGAAGGGAACGACCTGATGCTGGAAATGACCGAATCGGGCGTCATCGTGCCGGGCAATTCCGAGAAATCCCGCTGTGCGTTGATTTACGGCCAGATGACGGAACCGCCCGGCGCGCGATTGCGCGTGGGACTGACGGGTTTGACGGTGGCTGAGTATTTCCGCGACGAAGAACATCTCGACGTCCTGCTATTCATCGACAACATTTTCCGATTCGTGCAAGCGGGCTCGGAAGTGTCGGCGCTGCTTGGACGCATGCCTTCGGCCGTGGGATATCAGCCAAACCTGAACACGGAAATCGGCGAACTGCAGGAGCGCATCACGTCGACGAAGCACGGTTCGATTACGTCGGTACAAGCGATTTACGTGCCGGCGGACGACTACACCGATCCGGCGCCGGCTGCCACGTTCGCGCATTTGGACGCTACGACAAACCTGAGCCGGCAGATCGTGGAGCGCGGAATTTTCCCGGCGGTCGACCCACTGGCGAGCTTCTCGCGCATTCTCGACCCGCGCATCGTGGGTCAGGAGCACTACAACGTGGCGCGATCGGTTAAATCTGTTTTGCAGCGTTACAAAGAGCTACAGGACATCATCGCCATCCTCGGCATCGAAGAGCTTTCAGACGACGACAAGCAGACTGTCGCGCGCGCGCGCAAGATCGAGAAATTCCTGTCGCAGCCGATGTTCGTGGCGGCGCAGTTCACGGGCCTTGAAGGAAAATACGTGAAGATCGAGGACACCGTGCGCGGGTTCAAGGAAATCGTCGAAGGCAAGCATGATGATATTCCCGAGCAGGCGTTCTACATGGTGGGAACAATCGAAGAAGTTCGCGAGCGAGCGGAGAAGATTGCGGCGGCCTAGTTTCGAGGCGCGCGCTAATGGCAGCGATGCTACCAGAGAACATCGAACTCGAAGTTGTGACGCCCCAGAAGCACGTGCTGCACGACAGCGTGCAGTCGATCGAGATGCCGGGGAAAGATGGTTATCTCGGGATCCTTCCGGGGCACGCTCCGCTGCTGACCGAATTGGGAGTCGGAGTGCTGACGTATCAAAAGGGCGCCGAGAAGCGGCAGCTGACGGTGATCAACGGGTACGCCGAAGTGCTGCCGGACCGCGTTACGGTGCTTGCGGAACTTTCCGAGCGTGCCGAGGAGATTGATGTGGCTCGCGTGCGGGCCGCCAAGGACCGTGCGGAAGCCGAGCTTGCCAAGGCTGGCTCGGGGACGCCAGAGACGGATTGGCAGATTGCCTCGCTCGCACTCCAGCGCGCACTGGTCCGTTTGCAAGTAGCCGGTAAGAGCTGAAACCTGCCGGTTGCACCAAGAACAACCTTAGTTCTGCTGCGGCCTTCGTCGCATCTAATCTGGTATAGGATGAGACGCTGAAATGGCTGAGATTACGGTCTACAGTACGTGCTGGTGCGGGGATTGCAGGCGAGCGAAACAGTTCCTCCGGGAACGCGGCATTGCATTTCGTGAAATCAACGTGGACGAGGATCCCGAGGCCGAGGAACTTGTTCTGCGTGTGAACGATGGACGCCGAAAGGTTCCCACGATTGGAGTGGATGGCCGCTATTTCGCGTGCAGTCCGTTTGACCCCTACCAGCTTGCGGAAGAATTGAAGATCCCGCTTAATCCCTCGAAGCCTTAGTTCGAAAATTCCCAAGAAAGCTGAATGACGAACCTGAGGATTAGACTAGGCCGGCGCCACGCGTCATTACGCCCGCGACATGCAAATCCGGCGTGAGGGCTACGATGTCGGCATCCGCGCCTACCGCGATGATGCCTTTCTTTCCGGCTAGGCCGAGGCGGCGCGCGGGAAGTATCGTCGCCATGCGCACGGCATCTACCAACGGCACGCCCAGCGAGACCAGGAAGCGCAGCGCACGATCAAGTGTGAGCGTGCTACCGGCCAGCTTTCCTTCTGAATTGCGGCAGATTCCCCCTTCCACCATCACTTCGAAATTTCCGAGGCGATATTTGCCGTTGGGCATGCCCGTGGCGGCGGTACCGTCACTGACGAGAAGCA